>Ga0172379_10000211_pt1 | contig 158009 bp, 128 predicted proteins | sample GrowelOW334metaG_FD_119756 | JGI IMG/M metagenome (GOLD analysis project Ga0172379, IMG submission 119756) | Groundwater microbial communities from an aquifer near a municipal landfill in Southern Ontario, Canada - Groundwater well OW334 metaG | ecosystem: Environmental > Aquatic > Deep...
ATAGATTTATACAATTCATCGGTAATACCATAAACTTTTTTAAGGTCATCGTTGGAATAAAATTTTCCTCCGGCTTTACGATATTTTATTAATATAGCAGCCTGTTTGTCAGTAAAACCTAATTTAAGGAGTTCTTCTTTAGAAACAGAATTTGGATTGAAAGAAAACAAAACTGGTTTTGCAGGTATTGGCTCAATTTCTTTACTTTGGTTAGCCATTAGTATTTTCTCAATGGTTTCTTGATATTCAGAATGATCCCATACTTTATCTTTATTGAATAGATTATATACCATGGGAACTAAAAATACCAAAATAATGAGCAAAAGCATAACAAAAATACCGCGCAATTGCCTGCGGGAATACGAAAAATAGGATTTAATAATTCGTTTCACACCAATGAATTCAATTTTATTATCATGAGTTAAAAGACCAAGTTATAAAGATATTTGCATTATTTATACTTTTTAATTTCTCCATTTTTAACCCTTTGCATATAACTTTTCAAATCATTCCTGACTTCAGGAGCCATAATAATTAAGCCCAAAATATTAGGAAACGCCATGGTAAGAATTAACATATCGGAAAAATCCATTACTGCACCTAGTGATGAAGATGCTCCGATAACAATAAATACTAAGAAAAGTGACTGATAGATTCCATTAGATAGTTTTCTATTACCCAACTTTTTTTCAAAAAAATCACCAAACAGATAATCAAATCCCTTCAAACCATAGTAAGACCATGAAATCATGGTTGAAAATGCAAATAAAAATACAGCCAGAATTAATATGTATGGGAACCACCAAACCACGCTTTCAAAGGCTGCTGAAGTTAACTGTGAACCTTCCAAAGAATTAGGGTTTGTATGTACTCCGGTAAATATTAATACCAGCGCAGTTAAGGTGCAAATAACTACGGTATCAATGAACGGTTCCAAAAGTGAAACAATTCCTTCGCTAATCGGTTCATTGGTTTTTGCCACAGCATGTGCTATGGGAGCTGAGCCAATTCCGGCTTCATTTGAAAAGGCTGCCCGTTGAAAACCAACAATTAAAACGCCTAAAATACCACCTTTTAATGCATCTGGCGAGAAAGCTCCATTAAAAATGAGATGAATGGCCTCACCCGTTTTATCGATATTGATGGCAATAATAATTAAAGCCGCCGATACATAGAGAATGGTCATAAATGGAACCAGTTTTGAGGTAACTCTAGCAATACTCTGAATTCCACCAATTATTACTGCACCAGTTAAAAGAGCCATAATTATCCCAAACCAGAATCCCATACCAACTAATGAGGGGAATTTAGTGGTTATTTGTGCAAAAGCCTGGTTAACTTGAAACATATTTCCGATACCAAACGAACCTACAATTACTAAAAGGGCAAAGACCAAAGCCAAAATATTTCCAAATAGTTTCATATTACGCAAGGCTAAACCCTTACTTAAATAGTACATGGGGCCACCTGATACGTTACCTTCCTTATTAATTTTTCGATACTTTACTGCTAAAGTACATTCAACAAACTTTGTTGACATTCCTAATAATCCGGCAACTATGAGCCAAAAGGTAGCACCTGGACCGCCAATACTTATGGCAATGGCTACACCAGCTATATTTCCTAACCCCACAGTAGCTGATAAAGCTGTGGAAAGTGCCTGAAAGTGAGAAACTTCACCGGCATCTTTTGGTTTATCGTACTTACCTCTGATTAAATCAATGGCATGTTTAAAACCCCTCAAACTAATGAATCGCATGAATAATGTAAAAAAAATAGCCGCTAATACCAACCAAACCACCACAAATGGCAATTTTCGGACAATAATTTTTCCTTGTTTATTGGTTAAAGGTTTTCCATCTTTTTGGATAACCGTTTCATAGAATCCCATTTTTGCAAAAGGATCAAAAAAGAGTACTGTCCCCATTTTTTCAACTATCGGCGAAAACCAATTGTTAATCCGATTGCCAATAGTTTGATTGTCGGAGGTTTTATTTTCAACTTTTGGAATTGAATCTACTTTGGTTGATGCAAAAATTGAATAACCCGTATTCAATAATAAAAAGCAAAACGTAAGTATGAAGTAATATTTTTTCATCATAATAGAACTATAATATTTTTAAATAAATGAATCAAATTTAGAAAGGATACCCAATAGCAATATTCCATATAAAGTCCCTATATTGAAGAGGTTTATTAAATAGCACCCAACTTTCAGCCTTTTCATATTTTGGATCCCTAAGAGGCAGTCCCCAATCAATTCTGAAAACAGCAAAATCCAAATCATAGCGTAATCCAAACCCAGTGCCAATTGCCAATTGCTTGTAAAAAGAATTGAAATGAAATATCGCCTCATCGCGCGTATCATCTTTACTTATGGACCAAATATTTCCAATATCAAGAAAAACAGCACCTTTCCATGATTTAGAGTAAGTAAACCGGTATTCTAAATTCATTTCTAATTTAAAATCTGCCATTTGATTGGGATATTCGGTGGGAATGCTATCGCTGTAGGAACCCGGACCTAAATCCTTTGGTCGCCAAGCCCTTATACCTTGTGCTCCACCTGCAAAATATTGCTTAACAAATGGAATAGCTACTGCGTTTCCATAGGGTATGGCAATTCCGGCAAAAACACGGTGCACCAATTGATTTTGAATGGTAAACGAATGGTAGTAGCGATGATCAATATCTGTGGTGATGTATTGAGCATATTGCCGGTTAAAAACTTCATAATACCCCCCGGCTACAGTATCATTTACACCCAATTTATTTAAAATATAAAGTAAATTACCTGCCGTTCCCACATTCCAACGCATATACCGGTAATCTTGACTTTTAATTTTCGATTTATTCTGGTAAATTAGGCTGTAATTACCTCCGGCTATAAAGTAATCTTTATAATTATTAACCAGATAAGGATAATTCTTTTGAATGGAATCATAAAAATTCTCTTTTGCAGGAATTACATCTACGGAACTTAAATCGATAGGACTTACAACATGGTGAATGGTTTCAGTTCCTTTCCAATGGTAACCCATATTTATGTTATTAATTTTTCTCGTATAATCAGGCCGCTGTTGAATGTTGTACGAGGCAGAGAAAAAAGTCTTTGGGTGCTTAGTTCTTGCAAATTTCTCATTTTTAAAGGGTAAAAGAAATGATGGCGTTTCTAGTTTTGCCTCAACACCAGTTTCATAAATATTAAAAGGAGGTGAATCATCGGTCTTTGATTGCCGTTGAAAAGACCCTGAAAACTTTATATTTAATATTTCAGCCCCTTTAAAAATATTTTTGTGCTGGTAATTAAAATATCCCCCTACCCCTAAATTACCCTGTGTATTGGTAGTTTCAAAATTTACCGAAAAATTTTGGAGGATTGCCGGTGTTAGTGAGATATTACAATTAATAAGGGAATCATTTGTAGCTATTTTATAGAAATTGGCATTACTAAGTCGAAATAACCGAAGCTCATTAATGTTTAACAACGTATTATTGACATCACTATTACTATATAGAGCACCCTGCTGAATGGAATTATTCCGGAGTATGACTTTAGGTTTTAAATTTCGATTACCTGAATAAATAAAACCAAATCCTTGATAACTTATGGTGTCAAAAGTGCTAAAATAGGAAGAACGGTCTCTAATGGTTAATTGGGGATCGAAATTTGGCAAAAAATATACCTTATTGACCCAATATTTTTGGTGCGGAACTTCCGTAATTGTGTTATCGGCATTTTTATTCACTGGATTATTTACCGTTATTTCAACATCGGCAAAATGTTTATTTGTATCCACTTTAAATCGCAAATAATCGGCATTAAACTCAAAATATCCGCTATCGCGCAGCTGATTAACCATCCTATTTCTTTCTGCTTCCATATTATCCAATGAAAAAAGCATTCCTGTACGTAACAACCGATGCAATGTATCAGAAAGGAATATGGGTATCAGCAATGAATCAACAATAGTGTACGTAACATTTTTTATAATTACAGGTTGGTTTAGAATAATATTATAGGTGACTTTAGCTTTTTTGTTTCTTAGCTCTACATTGCTTGAAATTTGTGAATCATAATACCCTTTATTTTTAAGGAACCGTTCAAATTGTTGTGTTGTGCGAGTTACGTATATTGAATCAAAAATTACAGGCTCCTCGCCAATCACCCGCTCAATCCAATTCTTCCATTTTCTTTCGTTACCCAAATTTGAAAAGTTATACACGGCTAAACGAAACCGAAAAAGCATGAATGTTTTAGTATTTGGAGATTGCCGATAATAAGCTTTCAATTCATTTTTGTCAATTGCTTTTGAATCCATTTTAAGTTCGTTGGAATAAAGCAAATATTCGTCGCTAGTAAGCATTCGGGTTGGCTTGCAGCTTTGGCTAATAATGGCTGTAATAAAAAAAATAAATATAAGTAGTTTGTTGGTCGCCTTTCGCAATGACTGCATCATTTAAATAAACTTAAAACACAAATATAACTAGTGCTTCTTAGAAAACTACGAAAATAGATTTCTTTTTTACCTTTGCACAAATCAAGTATCTATGCTATCAATCAATCAGATAAAGTTTATTAAATCGTTAGAACATAAGAAATACCGAAAAACTCATCAGTGTTTTGTGGTAGAAGGTGAAAAAATAGTATTGGAACTTATGCATAGTTCCTTTGAAATAATTGATGTTTTTGCTATCCAACCATTTATTCATAACTATTGTAAAGGAAATAACTACTCCTTTAAAATAAATGAAATTACTGATTCCGATTTAAATAAAATTAGCTTTTTACAAACACCAAATCAGGTTTTAGCAGTTGCCCGGCTTCCCATGTTAAAACCAATTGAACTTAGCCAAACAGAATTAATGTTAGCTTTAGATAATATTCAGGATCCCGGAAATTTAGGCACTATTATCCGTACCGCAGGTTGGTTTGGCATTTCCCAACTGTTTTGCTCCCCCGAAACGGTTGATGCTTTCAATCCAAAAGTAGTGCAGGCAACTATGGGAGCCATTTTTAGAATACAGATTATTTACAATCCTTTACCAGAGATAATTCAAAAGGCAAAAGCAAACAGGATACCAATTTTTGGAACGGTACTTTCAGGTAAAAATATATACAGCCATAAATTACCCAAGAATGCCTTAATTGTGATGGGAAACGAATCAAAAGGAATATCGGATGAATTACGCACCCAACTTGACACAGAAATTCTCATTCCTTCGTTTCCCGAAAATAGTATTACGATGGAATCGCTAAATGTTTCGGTAGCTACTGCATTAGTTTGTGCTGAATTTCGCAGGCAACAACTTATACCTTAACTTTAAATACTGCTTTTCTGATTTTTATATGATTCTGAAGGGCAATGGAAGGACAATGCAAATCCGTTGGGAAAAAGATGGCAAACCAACCTTGTTTTAATTCAAAATAATCTAAACTAGCATCATAAAAGGTATAATCATTTTCGTGATTGTAGCTTTCAGTAATCTTTTGATTGTCTAAAAAACTAAAACCCACTTTTTCGCTACCATCAATCATCCATTGTATATCGATATATTTTCGATGGGATTCAGTTTTACAATCCGATTGATCTTTTGTTTCGTATTCATTCTTCAATAAAAAAACATCATCTCCAGCAATTTCAATCTTCCCAGCAGGCTGGTTCATTGCATCACCTGAGATAATAAAGTCAATTGCTTTTGACATGTTTAATGAAAGAGAGCGGTATCTTTCAATATTAGCTATTGTATCAAGTATCATAAATAGTTTTTTAGTTTTTCATATAATTAGCCACAAAAGTAGCGCAAGTTTCGCCATCCATAGCTGAAGAAGCTATTCCTCCGGCATATCCAGCACCCTCACCGCAAGGGAACAGTCCTTTTATGTGAATGTGTTGAAATGTCTCCGGATTTCGTGGAATGCGCAATGGAGAACTGGTTCTACTTTCAACTCCAACAAGCAGTGCTTCATTGGTATAGTATCCTTTCATTTTTTGCCCAAATACCATTAGCCCTTGTTGCAATCGGGTTCGAATCATATCAGGAATCCATTGGTGCATTGGTGAAGAAACCACTCCGGGGTGATAGGATGTTTCAGGCATTGTGGAGGAAAGCCGGTTTTCGACAAAATCAACCATTCTTTGAGCGGGAGCAATTTGTTCGAGACTTCCGTTATTGAAAGCCAGTTTTTCAAATTCCTGCTGAAACTTTAATCCATTTAATACCGATTCAACTTTATTAGTATTTACATCACTTAATTGGATTTCGACAACTATGCCAGAATTTGCCCGATGGGTATTGCGCATTGAAGGTGACATCCCGTTAACAACCATTTCACCAGGTGCCGTAGAAGCGGGCACAATGACCCCACCTGGACACATACAAAATGAATACACTCCTCTTTCATTTATTTGCTGCACTAAATTATAGGAAGCTGCTGGTAAATAAGTGCCCCTCAATTCGCAAGAGTATTGAATACTGTCAATTAATTCCTGAGGATGTTCAATCCGCAGTCCCATAGCAAAAGGCTTAGCTTCCAAAGCAATTTTTTGATCATAAAGCATTTGGTAGATATCACGGGCAGAATGTCCGGTTGCTAAGATTACTGATTTTGCATAAATTTTATCCCCCTTTCGGGTAATAATACCTTTAATGGTATTATTTTCAAGAATCAATGATTCCAGATTCGTTTTAAAATGAACTTCTCCCCCGTATTCAATAATAGTATTTCGAATACTTTTAATAATATTGGGCAATTTATCGGTCCCAATATGCGGATGGGCATCAAATAATATTTCGGGATTGGCTCCATGAAAAGTCAACACATTCAGAACACTTTTCACATTTCCCCGCTTTTTGCTCCGGGTATAGAGTTTTCCATCAGAATAGGTTCCGGCACCCCCTTCGCCAAAACTATAGTTTGAATCGGGATTAACCCCTTGATTCTTATGAATTGCTGCAATATCGAGTTTGCGGGTATTCACATCTTTTCCACGTTCAATAATAATAGGTTTTAAACCCAATTCCAACAGCTTCAATGCAGCAAAAAGTCCTGCCGGACCTGCACCTACAATAATTACCGGCTCACAGGAATTTACTTTCTGATAATTGAAATTAATTTTTTCAGGAGCTGGTGGAGGAGTATCAATAAATACCAACAACTTTAAATTTATTTTAATGTTTTTTTGCCTTGCGTCAATAGAGCGCTGCAGCACTTGTGTAAATTTAATCTGCTTTGGGGTAACTTTTAACTGATTGGCAAGTATGGGTAAGTAAAATTCTTCGCTTGAAGCTTGTTTAGGAGATAAAACTAACGTTATTTCTTTTTGCATAGTTCACATTTTATAGAGCAAATACATCAGGCAGGCATTATTTGTTCAAGGAATCGTTGATTTTGTTCCCGTTTTCAGAAAACTTCAAACCATTCATAAAAATCAGGTTAAGGAAAACCAATCCTTGGTTGAATAATCATTTATTCAAAATAGATTACCAAGGTAGTCATTTTGGAACCCAATTTATCAAAGACCTTTGTATATCGAGTATCATCATAGGTAACAACGTTCATTAATCCATAAGAAAAACGTAGTTCCGTTGAAAATTTAAAAAAAGGTAAGTAATAATCTACCCCAAAACCCACTTCCAAATAGAGATCCTGCCGATTCAACCGTATTTTAGGTTGTTCTTCATCTTTAATTTTTTTACGGGCTGCTAAATCAATAGCATAATTAACTCCGCCAATCAAATAAGGGCGGTAATTGTTTTGTCGAACGGCCCTATATTTAAGCAACAATGGAAATTGAAGAAATGTGGATTCAATCTTCATATTATGCGAAATAGTGTCGTACGGAGTTTTATCAGAAACCATTAAATAGGTTAAGTCTCTTTGTCCAAAATGTAACCCAGGAATAAAACGCAAATCAAAGTTATCGGTTATTCGTAAATTGGAAACCATGCTGGCTCCAAATAAAGGCTTTGCCTGACCTTCGATGGAAAAAATAGTGCTAGAATCCTCCAGTTGATTAAGGAAATAATCGGAATGTTCCACTGAAAAATCGAGTACACCAAAAGTAAAAGCAAAACCAAAATGGAATGGAAATGCATCGTACAGAGGTTTGTTCCAAACCTTTGACTTTTGAGCAAAAAGGCTCAATGGAATTAGAAGAAAGAGTATTATTAGTTTTTTCAATCTCATTTATAGTTCAATGAACGCCAAAAATACCAAATTATTTTGAATGCAAGGAAAGTGTTATTCTTTTATTGCCAGTCAGAAGACCGAAGTTAGAAGACCGAAGTCAGAAGTTGGAAGACCGAAGTTAGAAGACCGAAGTTAGAAGACCGAAGTCGGAAGTCAGAAGCAAGAAGTTAGAAGTTAGAAGTTGGAATCTAGAAACAAGCACCCACCATGCAGTAACCAGCAACCAGTATCCAGTAACCAGTATCCATTAAAATTAACATTTCTTTCCTGTATAAATTGCGGCAATTCCCATGGTTAAGGTTTTAAAGCTATTGTGGATAAACCCTGCCTTAGCCATTTCGTCCACAAAGAATTGGTTCTGAGGGAAAGACTTTACCGACTCGGGAAGATAGGTGTATGCTGATTTATCCTTCGAAACTATTTTTCCAATAAATGGAAGCAGGTATTTAAAATAAAAACCATAAAACTGTTTAAATGGGAATTTACGGGGCATGGTAAATTCTAATACCACACAAATTCCATTTGGCTTGAGTACTCGTAGCATTTCATGAAGGCCTTGCTGCAAGTTTTCGAAATTACGAACTCCAAAAGCTACGGTAATGGCATCAAAGGTATTGTCGGCATAAGGAATGGCTTCGGCATCGCCCAATTGAAGGAATATTTTCTGTTCCAACTTTTTTTCTTCAATTTTGCGTTTACCCACGGTCAACATGCCCTCTGAAATATCTATTCCATCAATTCTATCGGGGTTTGTGGTTAATGCGGCAATGGCTAAATCACCGGTTCCGGTGGCTACATCTAAAATTCGTTTGGGGTGGTGTGCCGATATTATTTTAATAACTTTCTTACGCCAAATTTTATCTACATTCATTGACAAAAAATGATTCAAAAAATCATACTTAGGTGCAATGGTATCAAACATACCGGCAACCTGCTCTTTCTTGCCTTTATCGGAATCGGAATAAGGGGTAACTTGTTTATTCATGACAATAAAATATAGCGCAAATTAAACAAAAAACCTTCAATAGCAGGTTAGGTTTTTTATCTTTACAAAAAAAAAACAATGAGCTATTTGTTGCTATTCCTTTATTGTGGGTTGCTTATACTTCTGATAAAAAATATCCCCTTTTACAAATCAGTAAGTTTTAGCTGGAAAATTATAACGGGTGTGTTTTTATCGAAATTTATTGCAGGAATAATACTCTATTTGATTTATGCCTATTTTTATGGTGACCGCGAATCAGCCGATGTGTTTAAATATTTTGATGATGGAAATATTCTATTCTCATCGCTAAACGAAAACCCGATTGATTATTTGCGAATGGTTACCGGAATTGGTGCTGACTCTCCCCATTTGATGAAATATTACGACACCTGCGTATTTTGGATTAAGAATTTTAATTATGGCTTAATTAACGATAACCGGATTATAATACGTTTTAACGCTCTGGTACGCTTGATTTCGTTAGGTAACATCCATATCCATACACTTTTTATGAGCTTTTTATCGTTTACCGGATTGTGGGCGTTATTCAAAGTTTTTGAACTCCAATTTAAAAAACAAAAATGGGGATTGTTACTCGTAGTTTTCTTTTTACCATCGGTTTGGTTCTGGACCTCTGGATTATTAAAGGAGGGGCTGCTGGTTTTTGCTTTTGGAATGCTTTTTTATCTGATTAATAACTTATTACAATCAAAATTCAGTGTGAAAACCAGCATCGGTATCTTGATTTGCCTTTTAATACTTTTATTTTCAAAATTTTATTTTCTAATAGCAGCCCTTCCGGGAATCCTATTTTTATTCGTTGACCGCTTTTTACCCTATAAGCATCGAATTTTATCGTTTTTAGCCGTTCATTCAGTCATAATTATAATGTTATGGTTTTCAAAACCTTTAACCGGATACGATTTTCCGAAAATAATTGCACAAAAACAAAACGATTTTGTGAATTTCACGAATAGTCTGAATCAAGTGGGAAGTAAAGTTGCCATGGAAAAATTAGAACCTACTTTTACTGATATGATTTTAAAAACACCAAAGGCTCTATTCACGGTTTTTTTTCGTCCATCAATAGTTGAAATACACAATCCAATGGTTGCATTGGCGGCCATCGAAAATTTGTTGTTATTACTTTTATTTATTCTAGCTGCAGTATTCTTTAGCAATAAACAGGTGCAAGAACCCTACTTTTTGTTTGCCGTATCTTTTACACTTATTATTTTTACACTTATTGGCCTAACTACTCCAATATTAGGAGCTTTGGTTCGCTACAAAGCACCAGCATTGCCATTTTTGGGAATACTTTTATTGTATTTAATTGATTTTACTAAACTTGAAACTACTTTTAAAAAGATAAAAAAATGAATAAAATTGCCTTAATAACAGGAGCCACATCGGGTATTGGAAAAGCCACTGCCGAAATTTTAGCAAAAAACAAGTTTAATTTAATTATTACCGGTCGTCGCGACGAGCGTTTGGGAACTATTGCCAGCAAACTAATTGATAAATACGGAATTGAATGTTATCCTTTATGTTTTGATATCCGCAGTGTAAAAGAAACCGAAGAAGCATTTTACAGTTTACCTGCAGCTTGGCAGCAAATTGATGTATTAATTAACAATGCTGGTTTAGCAGCGGGATTAAGTCCTATTCAACAAGGTGATACGGAAGAGTGGGAACAAATGATTGATACCAACATAAAAGGATTACTTTACATAACCCGCATTATAGCACCACTAATGGCAGAACGGAAAACTGGGCAAATAATTAATATTGGAAGCATTGCCGGAAGAGAAACTTATGCTAACGGGGCTGTTTATAGCGCTACCAAACACGCTGTTGATGCAATTACCAAAGGGATGCGCATCGATTTGAATCCTTATGGAATTCGTGTAGGTTCCATTTGCCCAGGTGCGGTGGAAACTGAGTTTTCCATTGTCAGGTTAAAAGATGCCGACGCCAATAAAAAAGTGTATGCAGGATTTACTCCGCTAAATGCTGATGACATTGCCGAAACGATACTGTTATGGTAAGCCGTCCGGCACACGTGAACATTGGCGATGTGCTGATTTTACCAACCGCCCAGGCAAGTGCCACGGTTATAAACCGGAAATAAAGTGGAAAGAAGTCAGGGTAACAAGGTAACAAGGTGGCAGGGTAGCAAGGTAGCAAGGTAACAAAGTAGCAGGGTGGCAAGATGGAAACCTTTGCGTAAATAAATTCAATGAATTATGAATAACGAATCGAAAAGTGGATTAATTTCGCGCGGCAATTAAAAATATTTTATTCAAATAATTGTAAAATTATTTTATTCATTAATTAATATTAAAAATTATGGGAATTTTCAATTTTGGAGGTGCAAAGCCTGAAATTAAAGATGAAAAAGAGGCTTTTTTAGCTATTATTTATTCAGCAATTGCTGCTGATGGCGTGGTTGAACCCGAAGAAATGAATGCTTTGGTAGTAACATTGGCAAACCGCAAGGTTTTCCGTGGTATCGATTTGAATGATACGTTTAAAAGAATTAACAAGATTCACAAAGAAAGTGGTTCCGTATTAGGAATTCTTGAAGCAGCAGCACCAAAAGTTACTGATGGTTACAAAGCTACTGTTTTTGCTACCGCCGTTGACTTTTTGTTGAGCGATGGAACTGTTTCCAGTGTAGAGGAAAAAATGTTATACGATTTAAAAGCGGTATTAGCTATTTCGGATGCTGAAGCAAAAAACATTGTGGATGTAATTGTGATTAAAAACAAATAATCGACAAACACATTGCATTTAAAAACCGGTTTTTGCGAACCGGTTTTTTTTGCCTTATTTTCACAAGTCACGGGGTGACTAATTGAACAACAATTGTTTGCCTTATTTGTCAAAATGAGTCACCCCGTGACTTTCAACGGTTTCCCATTTGATTAACGGATTTTTTATTATTACTATATCACTTTTATTCGTTTCTCACCTTTATAAACATCAAGCTTTCCAATAACCCCATTGAAAAGTTCATTTTCATACAGAATTTGTTCTACTTGCTCCGATGAACCTTCTTCAACAGCAATGAGCAAACCACCACTGGTTTGTGGGTCGGCCAATATAAATCGCATTTCCGGATCGGGGAGCTCAATTTTATCGCCATAACTATCCCAGTTTCGAACAGTTCCTCCCGGTATGCATTTTTGGGCAATGTATTCCAAGGCAGGTTCAAAAACAGGAACCTTATTATATTCAATTAAAGCCTCTAAATTACTGCCTTCGCACAGTTCCAGTAAATGACCCATCAATCCAAATCCGGTAACATCGGTCATTGCTTTTACGCCGTGAATATTGGCTAATTGAGTTCCAATACTATTGAGAACCATCATTGAATTGGGTCCTATATTTTCATGTTCCGGCTTCAATTTCCCTTCTTTTTGCGCCGTTGCTAATGCTCCAACGCCCAATGGTTTTGAAAGGTAAAGTTTGCATCCAGCAGTAGCTGTATCATTTCGTTTCAACTTATCAAGGGGAACAATTCCAGTAACTGCTAATCCAAACAAGGGCTCCGGGTTGTCGATGCTATGACCGCCTGCTAATGGGATGCCTGCTTTCATGCAAACCTCGCGCCCACCCTCAATCACTTGATTGGCCACTTCAACCGAGAGTTTATTTATTGGCCAGCCTAAAATTGCGATAGCCATCAATGGAGTTCCTCCCATAGCATACACATCGCTTATGGCATTGGTGGCTGCTATCTTTCCAAAAGTAAATGGATCGTCAACAATAGGTAAAAAGAAATCGGTGGTACTAATAATTCCCATTCCGTTACCTAGGTCAAAAACGGCGGCATCGTCGCGTGAATCGGTTCCCACGATTAACTTATTGGTAATAAACTGAGGAGTATTACTTTTTAATACGGTGGTTAATGCTTTTGGCGATATTTTGCATCCACAGCCAGCACCGTGACTATATTGGGTAAGTTTTATTTGATTTTCCATATTGAAATACTGATTTAACTTAAATTTTAAACGCACAAAAATAACTATGCACAACTAATAAACTACTAAAAAATGAAAAAGTAATTAATACTTTTGCCAAAGTTTTTTTGATAGATTATGAAGCTATTTCCAATTAATAAGCAACAAGTAACGATAAAAATATTATTCTTTTTAAGTTTTGCTGCTTTTGCATCGTGGTTGAGCTATTTTTATGTTTACTTGAAAGAGGTTCCTCATTTGAGCAGTCTTGAAATTGGCATTATTGCAGGTTTTCAACAGTTCAATAATATTTTTGTAGTTCCGGCTTGGGGCTTAATGGCCGATAAATTTGGCCGAAAAAAAATGCTCCTCATTGCTATGGGGGCTTCAACTCTTCTTATTCCGGGTTTTCTACTTTGCCATGGCTTTTTAAGCATCACTTTATTTATGATTGCATTGACTTTGGTATATAATCCCATGATTTCATTGCTCGATACCATAGCCTTAGATTACGAAGAGCAATCGAAAGGAGCTGCATCGTATGGCGAAATGAGACTTTGGGCTTCTTTGGGTTGGGGCAGTTCTTCATTACTTACCGGTTTATTTATCAATACTTCGCATTTACCCTACATTTTTCCCATTGCTTCCACCCTATTCCTGCTTGTTTGGCTATTGCTCTTTTTTGTTTACAAACCATTAACCACCGAAACCCATTTAATATCGCTAAAACCTGGTGTTATAGGTGATTTGTTAAAAAGCGAAAGGAAACTTATGCTGTTTTTTCTTTTGGTGTTTGCCTACAGCCTTTTTTCGGCACCCATTTACTTAATTATCAATGTTTACTACCACGAACTGGGTGCCAGCAATTCCATTATTGGATTGGCTTTTGCGGTTCAAGCCATGAGTGAATTGCCTTTTTTCTTTTATGGTAAAAGGCTTGTAACCCGCTTTGGTGCCAAGAAGGTTTTTCTATTTACTATGATTGCCACCTCAGTACGGATGTTTTTATATGGTATAAACCATAACCCTGAACTTGCCGTTGGGATTGGCATTATGCATGGAATAAGTATTGGGCTGTTTTTTGTTTCCATGATTGCCTTTGTGCACAATATTGTACCTGCCCACATGCGTTCCACCGGGCAATCACTCATTTATTCTTTTTATGCCGGCGGGGTAGCTTTTGGAAATATCCTTACTGGCGTTCTCGATGATTTTATTTCCATCCGCATCACCATGCTGGTATTTGCTTCGGCAGTATTTTTATTGGCTATGTTTGTTTTATGGATAGGTCCCAAAATTAAATTGGGTTAACCTCTTGCAATGGCATCATCAATGAGTTTTGAATAAAATTCAGTAACCGATAAACCATAGGCCTTAGCTTGCTGGGGTATAATACTTTCGGCGCTCATACCCGGAACCGTATTTATTTCCATAAAGTAAAATTCCTCGTCTTGTTTCAGGTAATCGATACGTACCACCCCATTACATCCCAATAAATCGTATATTTTAGAAGAAAGTTCATGGCATTCCTTGCTTTTTTCGGCAGTTAAACGGGCCGGTGTAATCTCCTCCGACATGCCTTTGGTATATTTGGCTTCAAAATCGAAGAACTCGGTTTTACTCACAATCTCTGTTACCGGAAAAACCATGGTTTCGGTAGCTGACTTAAAAACCCCACACGTATATTCCCCGCCTTTGATAAAAGGTTCGATGATGATTTCATTATCTTCTTCAAATGCTTTTTCAATAGCAGGTAACAATTCCGAGGCCGCTTTCACCTTAGATACGCCAAAGCTGGAACCCCCATTGTTGGGTTTCACAAACATTGGGAATCCAAACCGGGTACTAATACTTTTGGTATCAATAGGCTGTTTTTTTCGGAACATTAAAGCATCTGCAGTAAGTATTCCGTATTCTTTAACAAATAGTTTGGTTGCAAACTTATTAAAAGTTAACGCCGAGGCAAATACATTGCAAGTGGTGACAGGAATTTCAAGCATTTCAAAATAGGCTTGTAACCGACCATCTTCGCCAGGTGAACCATGTATCGCCATAAAAATAGCATCAAAAGTAACTTTGCGTCCATTCATAATAAAGCTGAAATCATCTTTATCAATTGAAATATCTTTCCCGGGAATTTTTGCCACCCACTTTTCCCTATTTATCAGTACGGTAAATGTTTCGTATATTTTTTTGTCAATTACCTGGGCAATCTGCTCCGCACTTCGCAATGAAATTACTTCTTCTTTTGAATATCCTCCGCAAACAATAGCTATGGTTTTCATGCATCTAATTTAAACAAGTTCCTTTTCTATTAGCCGGCAAATTATTGAAAAAAAACGAATGTGGCACACGAACACAATGAAATAATTTTGAATTTTTTGCTTAAATAAAATAGAACTTTTGCCCCATTTTATTACCAATTGTAAGTTTTTAACTCGTTGTTGCGCGATTATCTCCGATGCCCTTCTATTGTTATTCGCAAAGCTCAGAGTTAGTCCTGGTGGGAGGTTAGCCATTTTCTTTATTAACTACTTAAGCAAAACTTAATTGACTTAGTTGCTTTTTAAGCCAAACGATAGGAATTGCACGACAGCGGGGCAAGTTCCTGCATCGTTTTTAATATCCAGGTTTCATTGATTGTAATAACTTAACGACATTACTTGTACGGCAACGGGTCACAAAAAACATAATTTCTGTTTTTAACTTCAAAATAAATTATTATTTGAATAGATAATTTATGTTTTGTATTTTTGTTGATACATTGTATAAGACAATAAAAACCTTAAATGGATTGAAGATTTAGAACTTCTCGAAGAAGAAAAAAAAGAAAACTATTTTTGATTTGATTGATACTTACATCAGAGATGCAAAAATCCGTAAGGCTTTTACATCTTAAACTTAATACTTCAGCTATGCAACAACAGTTTGTTATTACGATAGATAACAGGGTAACTACCGATTTTGCCCTTAGTTTCCTTAAAAGCGTAAACTTTATCAAAGCTATCAAACCCCAGAAAGATAAAGGCAAAACAAAAGCAGTTATTGAAGAAGTTACTTTAATGGCTGAAAAATCATTAGCCGAAGAATGGCTTTCGGAAGAAGATAACCGCTGGGATAAAGTATTATAGCATGTTACAGAAAGGCGATATCGTAATTATAAAGTTCCCGTTTGCCGATGCTGCGGAATCCAAAAAAACGCCCTACATTGGTTATTTCTAATAACGAAGTGAACAAAACAGGCGATTACCTAATGGTACAGATTACCTCTAAAGACAAGAAAGACGCTCTTTCTTTGCCTGTGAAAGCTACCGATTACACCGACAATAAAGAACTACCGCTAAAAAGCTTTATTAGACTACACAAAATATTTTTGCTTAACGAAAGCTTTGTTATCTCTAAAGCAACTTCCATTAAACTTGATTTCCTTGAAAAAGTAACCAATAAAATTATAGAACTCATTAAATAACAAAAGCCCAGCAAGTCCGGGCTTTTTTTTATAACTTTTCTCGTAGTTGCCCGCGTAGTATTTGGTTTCGGTAAGGGCTCCCTGAAAATAGCTCTTCATCAGATTGCGGTTTTCGTCGAACCCGTAATCGAGCCACCATTTCCAACGGTCGCTGTCAACCCCAATATAGGTAGCTTTAAATACCTCCGTATAGAACTCTGCAAACCCATCACATTCCACCAACTTTATCGTTTAATTTTTATTTTCTTTGCAGCATGAATCACAAGGAACCACAGATTAGAATCCGTAATAAAAAAGCCTATTTCCATTATCATATTTTGGAGACATATACAGCTGGCATACAATTGGTTGGCGGGGATATTAAGCAGATTAGGAGCCGGAAGGTTAGCCTTTCGGAGGCTTATTGCAGTTTTGTGAATAACGAGCTTTTTATCAGCAATATGCATTTAGCCGAACGGGAAGGGGAACGGTTTGTGGTATCGAAAAACAAAACGCAGCGCAAACTCCTGCTCAACCGCCGGGAATTAAACAAATGGATGAAGCGGGTGGCCGAAAAAGGGATTTCTATGGTTCCATTAACCCTTTTTTTTAACGAAAAAGGATTGGTTAAGCTTGAAATTGCTTTGGCAAAAGGCAAAAGGGAATACGATAAAAGGCAAAGCCTGAAAAATGCAGAATCGGACCGGGAATTGGACCGTCATAAAAAGCAGCATAATGCAAAGCATAAATTGAACTGATTTTTACTCAATATCCCTATCCGAAATGTAATTCCGCCATTTGTTGATTACAGAGGTCATATCGGCGGGGATTTCGGAATTAAATATAACTAATTGATTGGTTTTGGGATGCCTAAATCCAATTTCCTTGGCATGCAATGCCTGACGGGGAAGCATGGCAAAACAATTTTGCACAAACTGCTTGTATTTGGTAAAGGTGGTTCCTTTTAAAATCTGGTCGCCACCGTATTCGGCATCGTTAAACAAGGGGTGCCCAATATATTTCATGTGAGCCCTTATTTGATGAGTCCGCCCAGTTTCCAAGTGGCATTCAATCAAGGTTACATATCCCAGCCGTTCCAATACCTTATAATGGGTAATGGCATGTTTGCCGTATTCGCCTTCCGGAAATACATCCATCACCTTCCGGTTTTTAAGGCTGCGGCCAACGTGTCCGGTAATAGTTCCTTCGTCTTCTTTTACATTTCCCCAAACCAGTGCATTATAGCGACGATGGGTAGTATGTTCAAAAAACTGTAAAGCTATGTGCGTCTTGGCTTGTTCTGTTTTGGCTATTACCAACAACCCCGATGTATCTTTATCGATTCGGTGAACCAATCCTGGCCGGGCATCGTTGCCATTAAAAATAGGCAATTCTTTATACCGGAATGCCAAAGCATTGATAAGTGTGCCGGTGTAGTGTCCATAACTGGGATGCACCACCAGCCCCGGCGGTTTATTCACAATCACAAAAAAATCATCTTCATACACCACATCAATGGGAATGTCTTCGGGAATAATCTCAATTTCACGGGGTGGATATTCCAATACAACGGTGATTATATCCCCTGGTTTTACCCGATAGTTTGCTTTTACCGGTTTTTCATTCACCAGAATAGAACCATTTTCAGCTGCAATCTGGATTTTTGATCGGGAAGCATTCTCAACCCGGGCTTGTAAAAATTTATCGATGCGCAACAATCCTTGCCCCTTGTCGGCCACAAAACGGAAGTGTTCAAATAACTCACTGTTCTCCTCCTGCTCTTCAAAAAATACTTGATCTTCCATTTATATTGCTGTATTATTAATTCTTAATCCATTTGATTGCTTGTGGAGCAAGATTTTCGGATTGAATGCTGATTATGTAGATACCCGGTTTAAGCTTGGTAAAATCAAAACTGGTAGTGTTCAGTTCTGTCTGCCCCACCATACTCCCTAAATTATTGTAAATCCGAAGCATTCCTGATTGAAACTGTTCTGTGTTTTGAATGGTAAATTTTCCCTCGGATGGATTAGGAAAAACCATTAAAGAAGCTTTGCTGGCCAACTCTTTATGCACACTTGTTCCGAAAACCGGTTTACCAAATATGGGTCGGAGCATTAATGACCCTGATTTATCCGCATCACCCATCACCCATTCTTGTCCATGTTTGTAAAACCTTTTTTTTGAGGTATTGGTATTGGAATCAAAACCAATATTAATACTCAATCCGTCTTGTTGATCCCAGCCAATAAAAAAATCCCCTTCCAAATAAATGGAACTATCCAATTTAATGGTAATAAATTGATTTAGGCCATTTTCAAAAATCACATTTTTTGCCACATCTTCTTTATATATCAATTCACCAGGGACTCCATTTTTCGATTGCCACACGCATAATATAAACGAATTCAATGCGGCTTCTTGTTCCTTATTTCGTAAAAAATACAAAGAGAATGCTCTGAGACTATCGGGCTGATAAATTTTATAATAATAAGCTGCTAAATGGTCGTTACCTTCCAGGTTATAAGCATATTCAGCCGTGCCATCATCATAAGCGTAATAATTAACGCAATCCACTGTTCGGTAGGCTGCATTGTTTGGCTTTGAAAAATCATATCCATCGGTGGAAAGCTGCGCTTTAATTTTAAAATGAGCCTCCTCATTATCAGAAGAAACAAATCGGGAAGAATCAAATTGATAATTCAAATCGGAGCGGTTTGTAAATGCCTCTAAATCAATGTCACCAATAGCAAACGAATCGACCCACTGTGTTTGGGAATCAGACAAATCGAATCTGATTTGTGTCAAATTACGGCTTGTTTTATCATTGTTTCTTACATGTACATAGAGGTTTTTAAGTTCCAAATCAATGGCTGATTCAAAATGAGCCCAAGGGATGGAAGAAAAATTCTTTAAAAAAGATCCGGGGGGTTCAACCATGGACACGTCCTTAAAAATAGTGTCAGCAACCGTGCGCCCTTTATTCAGATAAACATAGTCGATATTCCATTGGTCGCAATTAATAGAAGTAGCATTATTCCAACCAAAAGAAGCATAATTAATAAACCGGAACTGAAAATTATCTTTTAAAAAAATGGGGTTTTTAATTTTCAGGTGAACCAATTTAAAAAGCAGCGTATCAATTGGGTTAGCTCCCAATTTAAGTGTGTCTTTTAAGAAATCATTAAATGAGATTCCATTGGCAGCCCAAACAGTTACTATGGTATCGGGAGTTATGAATTGAAGAATCAGGGAATCATCGGGCTCCGGTTGGTCACCAAACCCCTGAGGTTGATAATAAAAGGAAAGAAATAGGGAGTCGGGATTTACTCCTGATAAATTAATGTATCGTGAAGTCAATGTATCGGCTTGAGAAGGGATCTCCGACAAAGTTGTGTACAGATAACCCAAATTATTAATAGCATCAAATGTAGCTACACCAACCGATGGAGGGTTCTGCCCATAAGAATTGTTTACAAAAACATGGGTGTTTTGCCAATTATCAGCCGATGGAAAAATACTGTTATTGCTAAAATCATCGAAAAATGGAAGGCTATTGATCCCATTTTTTTGAGGACTTGGAATCGGTTTATTGAAAAGTTGTGAGTTTTCCGAAATGGGAGTAATTGATTCCTGTGCACTCAACGATAGATTGGTTAAAACCACCCAAACTAAAGCGAAGATAAGGCACTTCAACCGTGTTTGATATTTCTTTATTTTAAATACATCTCTTCTTTGCATAACATACATAATCTTTAATCTTTGATTTGATAAACTCCTAATTACCATACTATACATAAAACGGGATAAATTTCCGCATTTAAATGTTTGGGCTAAAGCCCGAATCTTTTCTATTATCAAGCTACCCCGCCCTAAAGGGCGGGGCAATTTAATTGTACTAATTTATCCCGGTTGCAATATAGTATAGTCTGAATAAATCGAATTTAATAGTACCCAAATTGAGCGATTTGAAAAAATAAATCACTCGTTGTAATTTAACATTACTCAGGCAAGGTATCCGGACTGGGAATTTCTTCCAAATCCAGAGTTAACCAAATATCGAAACGAGAGCCCATTACAGCTCTTCCATCCTCAAAATAAGCTGGTCGCTGTTTCCAGACCATCGCATTTAAGGTATCGGTATAACTTTCAATTGTGGCATCAAATGTTACCACCCCAATATTAAAATACGAATCGCTTATCTCATTTAGTGCTTTATTGTATTTCAACCGGATTAAATTTGGAATTGGGTAGCTACTTTGTCTATTGCCATTTCCTAATGCCAAATCAATTAACTGCCCACGTTCAATCATTGTTCCCGGCATAATTTTTTTACCCTGAAATAATTGCCTGAGAATGTTGTTTTTTGCAAAATCGGGTTCATAAATTAGTTTACCTACTTTTAATCCTTTACTCTCAAGCAATGTTTTTCCTTGTCGAAATGAAACACCCACTAAATTTGGCATTTCAACCTTTGCTTGATTAAACGCATTAATAGTTAAAAAAATTGTTCTGTTCTTTTTAACACCAATACCCGGTTGAGGATATTGTTCAATAACGCTTCCTTTGGGCAGATAAGGGACAAAAGAAGAATCAACAATTTCAATTTTTAAATCATTCATTAATGCCACTTCCTGCATGCGTTCAGGGTTTAACCCTTTAAAATCGGGTACTGGATAAGTTTGACCATGCTGGGTATATATTCGTAAACTAATAACAACTACTAAAAACAAGGCAAGGTAAATTCCAATAGCATAAACTACTGTTTTCCAGAATATATGCTTTTTAAAAATCCGCAACCATCTCATAATTTTGTGTTTTAATAATACTATTTTCAGTAAAACTCAGGAATGTAGCAAAAGTAGAATTATAGTTTGAGAATTTTATTTTTCAGAATAAATAATCGCTACAAAAGTTTATTAAAAAAAAGAGCAAAGGAAACTTTCCTTTGCTCTTTTTTTAATATTATTTATGTCAAAAAATTACATTTTGTGACGTCTTTCATCAGAAACTGTGAGCTTTTTCCTTCCTTTAGCTCTTCTTGCTGACAATACTTTTCTTCCTGCTTTAGTTGACATTCTTTCGCGGAAACCATGTTTATTTTTTCTTTTTCTCTGTGAAGGTTGAAACGTTCTTTTCATTGCTCAATTTTTTTCTTGTTATGCAGTATCAATCAATTTCTTATGTAAATAGCACAAATTCGGAGTGCAAAATTAATTTTTTTTTCTTAGATACAAAACTCTTGAGTAAAAAAAATGAAACTAATTTATCACTTCACCGTCAATTGGCTGATCTATAATGGGTAAATATCCATTTCCCAACTTTAAACCTTCCTGATAAAAATAGTTAAGTACTTCCCCCTCAATGATACTTATTTTCCATTGTATATTGCTCAATGCGCTCAAAACGGTTATTAAAGGGAAATTATAAAACTGTTGATACTCCCATGTTTTATTATACCGCCGGTTATTTAGTTCATGAGTTTTTGTATTTAAATTGATGGATGCATACTCTCGAAGCCAAATCTGGTCTTCGGGAATAAGCCCAAAAATGGAATTTTTATATTTCAAAATTTCTTCTTTAAGCAAATATGCTTTTCCCACATTTTTACGCAGCATAAAATTACTTACCGAGTTAATCTCAACATTCGATTGTACCGGAACCAGATTATCAAACGCCTTGCCTTCAAACATTTTATAAGCATCGCCCTCAACTTCTTTAATTAGCAATAACTTTAAATCTTCCATGTATTTAATGATAGATTCTGACTCTTTCCTCAATTCTAAAACCTGACTTCTAATCTGGGTTAAGCGCTTATCGTTTAATGTGTCGAGCATCATTAACTGCTTACATAACTGATTGTTTTTATTCTGCGATGAGATAAGCAATTCAACGCTTTCTTTGTTTTCAACGGTAAATGCCCTCATTACATGGCGATGAACCATGCCTGTTAATAAACTTATTACAATAAAAACACCAAAAATTAAAACCGGAAACCAAGAATCGATGTGTGTTTCGTAAAACCGCCGAAATAGGATAATTAGAGAAAGTATGGCTGCAATTAATATTCCGCCTCCCACATAAATTAAAACAATGCCCCCACCCCAATTAACTACAAAAAAGGAAACCCCGGTAAGAAAAGTTAAGAAACCAAGTATGCTAAATACAAGCACCACTCCAATTTTATTTTCCTGGTTTTCTTTAAAAATAACGTAAAACAATGGAATAAGATAACCAATATTAAAAGCCATAAAACCGGTCAAATACAGAATTCTTCCTGCCAATAAATCCATGCTTATTAAAATGGAACCCACAAATAATATGAAGGATGCCAAATAACCCCATATTAATACGCCTCTATTCATCGGAAAATATAACTGTTATTATCAGTGAAATAATCTTAAAAAATAAAATGTTTACAAATTGAAAACCTACTATAATTCGTTTTATTTTAATATTTTTAAGTGTTAAAATTACACTTTATTTTTTTAGTTTTGAGCATTGACTAATTGATGTCAAATGACCATGAATTAACCCAAAAATAATTATTTTAGTTCAAAATATTATTTCATAAATCATTAATTAGTAAAAAATTATGAATAATCTTATAATTTTCTCCCTTATATCTGTATTTGGATTTTTACCGTTAGCAATAATCTCAGTTCGAATATTCTACAAAAAAACCATTGTATTTCCAATTGCTGTCATAATATTAAGTTCAGCTACTTTTTGCAGCCTTTTATCGTTTGTTATAGGTGAAAGAGGTTTTACCATGCTGTATTGGATAGCTCCCGTATGTATAGTTGGACTATTAATTTTAAATTTTTATATAAAAAAAATAATACAAAAACCTTTACAGGAATTAAAAAAGAGCATTGATTTGAGTGCACAAGGAATATTAAATTTTGAATTACATTCCAATATTTTAAGAAAAGAAGATGAAATTGGTGCTACGGCTCAATCATTCCATAAATTGATAATTGCCTTAAATAAAACGGCTGAATTCTCCGATGAGATAGCCAAAAACAATTTTACGGTTGACTATGAGTTGTTAAGCAATAAGGATGCGATAGGCAAATCGTTGCTCAATATGCGAGAAAGCTTGCTCAAGGCACAAGAGCAAGAAAAAATAAGGATGGTAAAAGAAGAAGAAGAAAACTGGGTAAATCAAGGCATTGCAAAGTTTAGCGACATTTTACGCAGCAACTCCGATAATCAAGAACAATTAGCCGTAAACTTTATTCGTGAATTGGTTGATTATCTGGGTATTGTGCAGGGAGGATTGTTTATTATAAATGAAGAAGATGAAAACGAAATATATTTTGAATTAAAAGCTGCAGTTGCTTACAACCGGCAAAAACTGCTGAATAAAAAATTCCGGATTGGCGAAAGTTTGGTTGGTCGCTGTGCCTACGAAAAACTTCCAATATACATGATGGAAGTTCCATCGGATTATGTAAAAATAACATCCGGTTTAGGTGAGGCAAATCCCCGAAGTATCTCTTTAATTCCGGCCGTAATGGAGAATAAAGTTTATGCGGTAATTGAACTGGTTTCGTTTGAAGAATTTAAACCTTATCAATTGAGTTTTATCAGTCGTATTGGTGAAAATTTAGCATCAACTATTTCTATGGTTCGCGTGCATGAACAAACCAGTAAACTGCTCGAAGAATCAAAATTACAGCAAGAAGAGCTGGCTGCACAGGAAGAAGAGATGCGACAGAATATGGAAGAACTTATTGCTACCCAAGAACAAATGGAACGACGAGAAAGTCAATTGAAACAAATTCTAAGCGAATTAGAAAATCAGGAAGGGGAAATGAAACGGCGAATCGAAAAAATTAAAACATTATAAAATGGTTCAAACTGAATTGATTAAACCAATGAGATTATCCAGAATTATAACTGTTGATAAAAATAAGTGTGTAAATTGTCATCAATGCATAGCTGCATGCTCCACTAAATATGCAAACAATGGTTTTGGAGATACGGTTGAGGTTAACGATAATTTATGTATTGGTTGTGGGGAGTGTATTAAAGCCTGTAGCCATGAAGCCCGTATTCCTGTTGACGACTTTGAAGCCGCCATGATAGCCATTCAAAATAAAGAAAAAGTAATTGCTTTAGTTGCTCCAGCCATAGCCACAAATTTTCCGCAAAAATACTTGAATATTAACGGTTGGCTCAAGACTATTGGGGTTTCAGCTCTATTCGATGTGAGTTTTGGAGCTGAGTTAACCATAAAATCGTACCTAAACCACATTACAAGCAACAAACCCAAAACAGTGATTTCGCAGCCGTGCCCTGCCATTGTAACATATATTGAAGTTTATAAACCGGAATTACTACCGTTTTTAGCACCTGCTGACAGTCCTATGATGCATACCATAAAAATGATACGTGAGTTTTATCCCAAATACAATGACCATAAAATTATAATTGTTTCACCTTGTTTGGCAAAAAAAAGGGAATTTGAAGAGGTAGGTGCCGGTGATTATAATGTAACGATGAATAGTTTGGAAAATTATATTGAGCAACAGAACGTTGATTTGAAAAAATATCCTGAGGTTGGTTTTGATAATGATTCGGCTGAACGGGCTGTTTTGTTCTCTACACCAGGTGGTTTGCTAAGCACAGCCGAAAGAGACTTTCGCCCGATTAGAAATGTGACCCGGAAAATTGAAGGCCCCCATACCATATATCCTTATCTGGATTCGCTGTATGAACAAATAGAATTGGGTAGAGCACCCCTTCTCATTGATTGCCTAAATTGCGAAAAAGGATGCAATGGTGGAACCGGAACAACCAAAAAGGATAGTGCGGTAGATGAATTAGAATTTCATATTAACGAGCGCAGAAAACATCAGCAAGAGCGATATAAAACCGATAATGAAGCAGTAGAATCAATCACTTCCCTTCAAACCATCATTTCAAAATATTGGAAAAAAGGTTTGTATGATAGAGATTATATCAATCGCAGTGAATTATTTACCACAAGTATAAAAATACCATCGGAACAGCAGTTCGACAGTATTTATAAGGAAATGCATAAATATTCTGAAAAAGATATTATAAACTGCTCCAGTTGTGGTTACAATTCCTGTGAAATGATGGCTACAGCAATCCATAATAACTTGAATAAACCTGAAAATTGTCATTTTTACATGAGCCATATAAATCAGGAAAAAGCAGAAGAACTGAACCAACACAATTTAAAACTTCATGAACAAAAAATGGAATTGATAGAACAATCGGAAAACCTTTTGTTATCCATTGAAAAGATCCGGAATTTCACAAAATAGGATAAAAATAACGGCTAATTTCAGATTGGTTGTTATGCGTTAAACCTCAAAATAACTAAAGATGCAAATTAAAATGTAGCAAGCAATTGGTAAATTGTTCGGTTTAGAATAGTACTTTTAGAAAATTTAGTAGTAATTTCTTTAAAACATTAATAAGTATGGTAGCTATAGCAATTGTTGGAATAATCGTTGTCTTTATTGGTTTTGTATTAGAAAAATCAAATTCTCCTTTCCGAACCAGCCACCGATTGGTAAAAATGATTGGTGTTATCTTAGTGCTGATTGGTTTGCTGGTTGCTTCGGTTGTACAAATTGAACCCGGCCAGGTGGGCGTTCAAAAGCTTTTTGGAAAAGTAAACAAAACATTCTCGAAAGTGGGTTAAACGTTATTAATCCGTTAGTTAAAGTGGAAACATTTGATATCCGCACTCAGAACTATACCATGTCAGGAGTTTACGATGAAGGTGCTAAAGGCGGCGATGATGCCATAAGGGTTTTAACGGCCGATGGATTAGAAGTAGTTATTGACCTCACGGTACTTTACCGGGTGGTATCCTCTGAAGCACCCCGTATTCTAAAAGAAATTGGTATTGATTACCGCAATACTATTGTGCGTCCTATTTGCCGTACAAAAATTAGGGATAATGCAGTTTATTACGATGCGGTTTCATTGTATTCCACTAAAAGAGACGAATTCCAAGGCCGTATTTTTAGCACTATTGATGCCGATTTTAAAGGTCGGGGATTATTGCTTGAACAACTTTTGGTGCGCAACATTACTTTACCACAATCGGTTAAGGAAACCATTGAATCAAAGATTAATGCAGAGCAAGATGCTCAAAAAATGACTTTTGTACTTCAAAAAGAAAAACAGGAGGCTGAACGAAAAAGAGTAGAGGCTCAAGGTATTGCCGATTATCAGAAGATTTTAAGTACCGGTTTAAGCGATAAACAGTTGCAATATGAGATGATTAAAGCAATTGCCACATCGCCCAACGCTAAACTTATAATTATGGGTAATGGTTCTGGAAAAAATACTCCGATAATATTGGATGCCAAATAGTTTATAAAATCATGCAATAATTGCATTTCAGCAAGTAATCATTATTTCAAGCCGAAAAGTTTTTAGTTTTCCTAAAGGCTTTTCGGCTTTTTTTTAGAATAAATGAGTTTTTATCAGTGACAATAATAGAATACGGTTTAATGGTTTGCTTATATAATCGTTGCAACCCGCTTCAAAGGCTTTTTGTTTATCATTGTGAGCCGCATAGGCTGTTTGGGCAATAATTTTTAAATCGGGCTTTTGCTGTTTTATTTGTCGTGCCACTTCATATCCAGTTATATCGGGCAAACGAATATCTAATAATACTAAATCGAGCGATTGGGATGTTGCTATTTGAATTGCTTCATTTCCATTTTCAGCATAAATAATATTCAAACCGGTATCGGAAAGAATTTCTTTAATAAAAGCCGTATTATAACGATTGTCTTCAACCACTAGGATGGTTTTATTTGTGAAATGATATTCATTGGGCTGAACAATGGGAATTTGAATCTGATATGGCGATTTAGCTATTTGCATAGGAAACGAAAAGTAGAAAGTAGTTCCACCTGGCTTGCCGGAAGACAAGTTTTCAATTTCAGATTCAAGCCATATTTTGCCGCCCAATAAACCCAATAAACCTTTTACAATTGACAAACCTAAACCAGTTCCACTATAAACTATTCTTTTATTTTGATGTAATTGGGCGAACCGTTCAAATATGACATCCTGCTTATCGAGAGGGATGCCAATTCCTGTATCAGAAACAAAAAATAAGAGATTATGATTCTCATCGAATAGGCAGCCTCCTTCAATCTTGCCAGTATCGGTAAATTTGAAGGCATTGCCTATAAGGTTTATGAATATTTGCCGCAATTTTACCTTATCGGTAACAATAACAATTTCGGATGGTTTGCAAAATACTTGTATTTTTAATTTAATTTGTTGTTTACCAATGCGTTTTTGATGCTCTTTAAAAAAAGTAGTTAATTCCGAAAATAATTCATTTAGGTTACATTCTTCTTCATTAACAGGCAATTGACCGGATTCAATTTTCGAAATATCAAGAATATCATTAATAATCTCAAGTAGATCGTTGCACCTCTGGTTAATAATTTCAGAGAATTGTTCTAGTTTTGGTTTGTTGTTATAATTTTCGACCAATAAGGAGGAGAAACCCATAATGGCATTCATGGGCGTTCTGATTTCATGGCTCATGTTTTGCAGGAACGCTGTTTTGAGGCGGTCGCTTTCTTCGGCATGTTCTTTTTCTTTTATTAATTCCATTTCAGCCTTTTTGCGGTCAGTAATATCGTCGAATAATACGAATATTTTATTTGAAACCGGAACCCCCGAAATATAAACCGTCTTACTTGTACCATCCTTGCATGTTAACAAGAACTCCTTTCCAATTATCTCAGACCCATTAGCAATTGCCAATTGAACACTTTCCATCCATTCGGGAACAACTTCCTTACGATAATCCTCATCTGGGTAAGCCTTTAACCACCAATCGTCCATAGTTGGGATGTCTTCTGGTAGGTATCCAAAAACTTTAGTAGCTTTTTGGTTTATAAATTCAATTGCCCCCTCCATGCTTATAATAGCCATGGCAATGTTTGCCTGCTCAACAACTTTCCGGAAGCGGTTTTCACTTTCAAATAAAGCTTGTTCAGCCAGTTTGCGCTCAGTAATGTCGTGCACCATTGAATGCATCACATCCTTATTTCCAATTTTAATTTTGCTACTGAATACTTCAACGTCTCTAATAGAACCATTCTTAAGCCGGTGCTTAAATTCAAATTGCATACTTTTATCGGACAATTCATGCTCAATTTTCGATTTAATTTCTTCAGTTGTAAGGGTATTTATTTCACTTATTTTCATTTGTTTCAATTCTTCAATGCTCCATCCGTAATAATTTGCGGCAGTTTTATTAGCATCTAAAATATTACCCGATTTGGGATCAATTAGTAATTTAACAGCAGAATAATCTTCGAATATTTTACGAAATTTTTCTTCACTTTCCAGCAATGTCTTTTCAGCTTTTTTCCTTTTTGCTTCTTCCTTTAAAACGTTACGTACTTTTACCAGTGAATAAAAATAAAATGAAATTATTATTATTAACAACGAAAAAATTAAGATTAACCGATTACGAAGCCGGGCAAGTTCATTGTATATATCTTTTTCCTGACAGGAAATTAAAATGATCCAATAGGTATTGATAAGTGGAGCACGATAAAAAGCAACATACATTTCACCTAACTGAGTTTTTCCATTAACGCTAAACTCCTGGTGAAAACTCCTTACTGTTCCACTTTGCTCCGACTTTATTTTATTCGACAATTCAAGAGCTGACTCCACATTTTGTAAAATAGCAAGAAAAGATTCCCCTGTATGACCTTTAATAGGACAATACAATTCGATGCCATTTTCACTCAGCAACCATGCACTACCAGTTCCCCTTATCTTGATTTTCCCAAGATAAATTTCCCCTATTTTATCAATCGGGAATACAATGGCAATGCTTCCTACATATAATTTTTCCTTAAAAATTGGAACATGCATCGCTATGGCGAAATAGCCCTGCGCTGCCATAAACACATCACTTAAAACCGGTTGTTGAGTTGCTATAACTTGTTGAACATGTTTTTGATATGAAATATCACTACCAATTACCAATGGGTTGTAAGGATACGTATATAGTATGGTTCCCTGAGCATCAACTCTTGTAATAGCGGCCATTATACTTTTGTGATTTTCATAATAATTTTCCATTATCACTTTACTTTCATCTGAAAAATTGATAATGCCATTAAAATGAGATAAAAAAGTAGCGTCCGATTGGCAATCATCAAAAAAAGACGTAATTCCCTGAGAAGCCGTTTTGGCCAAGACTAATTGCTCATTTTTGAATTCATTAATGGTTCTTTCTTTAATATCTTCATAAACCAGATAAAATGCAAAAAAGAATAGTACTAGTACCAATGGCATCAGTATATAACGAATCGGAAATTTTAGTTTTTCCATTAAAAACAGTTGAAATTTAATATTTATTAATTACTCTAAATGTATTAAAAATTACCTTACAATAATAGTTTTAAGGAAAAGTAAATTCTTAAAAAGCAGAAATGGTACTTAAAAAATAATCGCAAGTTTATTATTATACCTAAAAAAAAAGAAATTGTAAGTCGCAGTTCAACTTCTCCAAATTATAGAAAATAAATGAGTTGTAAAGTGAACATTAAAATAGTAGTCTGAAATTTGCTGATTCAAGGGAAAATAACTGGTAAGACAGTTATTGATAGTACTTGGAGTTAGTTCAATTGATGCCAATAGTAATTGAAATATCGATGGACAATGCGCAGCGTATAGACCTTATTTACTATTGGTTGGAAATTATTGGGTACCCATTTAATTTTACTTCCCTCTTTTCAAACTAAAATGAACCAAGTCCTTTGGTATTAAACGAAATAGCGATGAAATGATAATTTTCTATTTCTTTTTATGCTTATCTTTTGAATTATTATTTTCAGATTGGTTATTGGGGTTAGAATTGTGAGGATGGTTTGAGCTTTTAAACCAACCTGTATGCTTTCCCGAATCATGATGCTTTGAGCTTACAACCACGCATGATGTGGTTGAAAACAGTAGAAAACCAATAAAAAAAACAAGTGGAATAATTTTCGAAATAATTCTCAACTTTGTTTTTTTAGAAATCCCTTTTTGATTGGTCCGCGTATTATTTGTTATACTTAAATTGTTGCAGGTATCATTGAACATTTTAAAATTTTCGTGATTCATCAGTCATATATTTGTTGGTGCAAATAAATTTTTACACAATGTAAAGGTGAGTGTATTAATTAGGATAGATATTATATAACTGTAGAAATAAGTTACATGATTCTCATATTATACCTACTACATCTTGCATACATGTTAAATCAGCAGTGATTCACTTTTTTTGTGTGATTAGTTTAACCTATACTAATTATGCATTATGGAAATAATGAGTTATTGACTCCTTTTTGAAATTATTGAATAGTCAGCATATAAATTTTTATCTTTCACCATTCAAATAAACAAGAAAACTAATGACTGTATTGCATGAGCTTTATTAATCCTACATATAATAAAAAAATTGAAGATAAAACCGATTCGGAACTTATTGCTTTATACAAAGAAACCAATAACAATAACTATGTAGGTGAGCTTTTTACCAGGTACCATCACCTTGTTTTTGGAGTAGCTTTAAAATACTTGCATCACCCCGATCTTGCTGAAGATACTTTGTTGGAGCTTTTCAGTCGCTTATTTGAACAATTGCACAAGTATCAGATTGACGATTTTAAACATTGGCTGCTGACCGTTACCCGGAATTATTGCTTAAAATACATCAAGGCATCGTCGCAAACCGTTGTATTTGAAAACATCCATGAGAATATATATTCAGTCGATTTTATGGAATCGGAGCACAAATTGGATCTATTACATGAAAATGAAGAAAGAATTGAATTACTTCATTTGGCATTGGCTCAATTAAAACCGGAACAGCAACAATGTGTGCGTATGTTTTATATTGATGATAGAAGTTACCAGTATATTTCGGACCAAACCGGTTATGAAGTGAAAAAAGTGAAAAGCTACATCCAAAATGGGAAACGGAATTTGCAACTTATTATGGAACAGCATAAAAAATAAACACATGAAAACAGTAACATCTGCTTACCAAAAATGCCCCAGTGCTGCTGAATTTGAGCAGTACATTAAGCAATCTGGGAATACCAATTTTAAAACCACCTTTGAGAATCATTTAAAGGAATGTCCTTTTTGTGCTGAAGCTCTTGAAGGATATAATAAAGCAGAAATTATTGATATTACAGCTTTTTCAGTTAAAACAACACGGGCATTTAAAAAACAACACACGCAGCCTAATTTTAATATTACCCAATGGAGTTTTGCCGCAACCATTGCTTTACTTGTGGGTATTTCAACCTTTTACTTTTATAACAAAAGCAACCAAGTGTATCAATACCAAGCCACACCATCGGATAATGAGTTTATTTACTCAGAATCGGTTACTGTGAATGGGCAAAAAAAGCTGACAAAAAACCTGAACGAACAGTATTGGTATTTAGGCCAAAATAATGTGATTGCCGTAAACGATGTAATAGTAACTCCGGAAGCTATCGAACAAATTATTAAAAACTCGGAGCCTATTGAGAGCATTATTGTTGAAATAAAAAACCTTGATTTTGAATACAGCAATCAACTTGTTAACACCCTAAAAAGCATTCAAAAAGCACCCGTTTATACTTTATAAAATGGAAACGGCATAAAAAGAACTAACCTCCCTTGTGGAATTTAGGAGGTTAGCTAATAGGGTGTTTCTCAAAAAGGGTTTTTCATGGGCCAATTTAAGTGGTTTTATTTATCTTTTAAATTAGCGTCATTAATTTGATGATGCTAAAGTAACGGATCACTTCAAATCAATTTACATAAATCTATATTTGGCAAGAAGAAATTGTTATATGGATGTGTTTAATTTATAATTGGTAAATTCTCACTATCCAAACAGTGAACTTTTAAACTACTTTACTTTCAGTTTTCGAAAAATGTTTAAAAAACCGTTCTACCCTTTTTATTTGAATCTTATTGTCCTTAGATTTGCTTCCCTTAGCATCAATATGGATGGAAAAAACATTTTTAAGTATCCTTCTTTTTTTATTATCACTTGGAATTTCAGCACAGTCCAATAAAAGAAACATTCAAGCATACCGTATTAACTCAGAAATGAAAATAGATGGCGTTTTGGATGAAGAAATTTGGACTCGAGTACCAGGTACCCATGATTTTTTGCAATATGAACCCTATAACGGCAGGGCTTCGAACTTTGAAACCGTAGTAATAATACTTTATAATAATGAGGCTATTTATATTGGCGCCCATTTGAAAGATAATTATCCCGATAGCATTATGAAACAACTGGGGCGTAGGGATGAAATCGGTCAAACTGATTTTTTTGGTATCTCAATTGACCCATTTAATGATGCACTCAATGCTTATACTTTTATAGTTACACCGCAAAATGTACAGTTTGATGCCCGTGAAACTGAGGAAGAGGATGAAAGTTGGGATGCGGTTTGGCAATCGGAGGTTTCGATTACCTCCGATGGTTGGGTGGTTGAAATGGAAATACCTTATTCTGCCCTGCGGTTTCCTAAAAAAGAGGTTCAATTGTGGGGATTAAACATGGTGCGTAATGTTCAACGGTCGCGCGAAAAATCGTTCTGGAACTTTGTAGATGCAAAAATTGATGGCTTTAATAAGCAAATGGGCGAACTACAAGGTATTTCAGAAGTTGATGCTCCAATTCGCTTATCTGTCACACCATACCTTTCGGGATATTTACTTAAAAACTCAGCCAATGCTCATTTTGATTATTCAATAAAAGGTGGTATGGATGTTAAATACGGTATCAACGAAAGTTATAGCCTGGATATGATGCTAATTCCCGATTTTGGACAGGTAGAATCGGACGATAAAGTGCTTAACATATCGGCATTTGAAACCTATTATGAAGAGAAAAGACCATTTTTTACCGAAGGAACTGATTTATTTAACAAAGGTCAGATTTTTTATTCGCGCAGAATTGGTTCGGTAAAAAGTGAGTATCTGGAAAAAGATTTTGGATTGAATGCAAATGAAATAGTTAGTAATAATCCGTATGAGGCACCCCTTATAAACGTTACTAAAATAAGTGGAAAAGGCCAAAATGGGTTGGGAATAGGTTTTTTGAATGGAATGGCGGCAGCTACTTATGCCACAATAAAAGATACAGCATCCGGAATCACACGAACAGTTCAAGCCCAGCCTTTTACCAATTACAATGTATTTGTTTTTGACCAATCGCTAAAGAACAATTCTTATGTAAGCCTCACCAATACCAATTATTTGCAGCCAAATTCCCAATATAAAAGTAATGTAACCTCAACCCAATTTCATTTAGAATCGAAAAAAGGAAAGTACGCATTAGAAGGTGTTTTTGGGGTTAGTTATCAAGATGGTTTGGAAAAAAACAATGCTATGGGTTCCGGATACAATGTTTCTTTTAAAAAAATTGCAGCAAATTTTCAGTTTGAAACCTCTCAAGAATTGATATTCAAATCGTTTGATGACAATGATTTGGGGTATATTGAAAAAACTGATGAGATGAAAACAACTGTTGAGGTTGCTTACAATATTTACGAACCTTTTGGAAGGGTTTTAAAACTTTATAACAATTTGGAATTTGTTCAATCGACCTTGTTTTCGAGAAGAGAGAAAATGGGAAACTCCATTGAATACAGTGGTTTTACTACGTTTAAAAATTACTTGAGCTTGGAATTGGAAGCCCAACTGGTGATGGGGAAATATAACGATTTTTACGAACCACGAACCGATGGCCGCGTTTTTGTGAGACCGGGAATATTTGTAATTGGTGGTTTTATTTCGCCCGATTACCGTAAGAAATTTATGGCCGATATTAAATATGGATATTGGGGCGCTACTTCGGATAATATTTGGGGATATTGGTTTGGCGTTATGCCTAGAATCCGTTTTAATGAGAATTTTAACTTGAATGGAGGCGTGGATTTTAATACCGACATAAACGACCAAGGTTTTGTAACCAAAACAACCAATTCCGATACCATTTATATGGCCCAACGCACGGTAAAAACCTTGGTAAACTCGCTTACTATTAATTACCTGTTCAATAGTACTATAGCTTTATCGTTCAAAATGCGGCATTATTGGAGCTTAATCAATTATTCGCAGTTTTATACCCTTACTATGGATGGCTTCTTAGAAAATGCCCCGAATTTCTCAGCACCAGATATAAACACCAACTATTTTAATATCGATTTGGTTTACACATGGCGTTTTGCCCCCGGTAGCGAATTATCGTTGGTCTGGAAAAATGCCATTGAAAACGAAAATAGTAAGGCAGTTTTTAATTACTCCCGAAATTTTTCGGACTTGCTAAATTTCGATAAACAAAATAGTATTTCATTACGGATACTGTATTACATTGATTATATGCAGGTAAAACGAAAGTTAAAAAATTGATAATGTCAATTAGAAAACTCCAAAAATCATCCCGATAGCTATCGGGACAAAAATCAAAAAAGAATCTAAACTCAAAATATAGACAATGTTGTAATACTAATTAACGTCAGTTCGATGTAAGCAGATTTATTAAAACAAAGTGATTTTTGAAACCGGTAATTTGTGGAAATAGAAAAAAAAAAACGGAGACTGGAAAACTAATTTATTTTGAATGATTGCTTTAAATCATTACACTAAAACTATTTAGATTGGTAATGAGCCCAACGGGCTCAAAGAATAAAGCCCGGTGCATCGCACCGGGTATTGATATACAATAGAAAAAGCGGCGCAAATTCGCAGTTTAATTGAAATGCCACTCTTGCATGTGCCGCCAAAAACCGCAATCCATTTATTAAAATTTAACTATCAATATCGTTTTGAGCTAACCCCTTCGGGTTCAATTCGAAAAATTTCAATTAAAAAAATGTCCCCAAACGGGCTCAATCCTTAAGCGGGTTGCCAATTCCATTCAACTACCTTCATCTTGCTAATTTTCTTTGAAATTTTGTGCTTTCGGCGCATGAACAGGGGGTAGTCATAATTAAAATTAGTGCTTGCGCCGATATTTACTTGTCATTTTCATTCCCGGTGCGTTCCGCTAAAGCGAGACTCATGCACCGGGCTGAGTTCTTTCAGGCTGTCAGCCTGATTTACCCTGACTTTAAATTTAGAAACAAGTAATTGACAACAACTCATCAATTGGCAAAAACAAACGGGCCTCAGGTCAACTACATTTATTTAACAATTACAACTCAGATGGTATATTACATCGAACTCACGTTAATTATTAAAAAGTGAGATTTTTCATTCTGAGTTTTGTTATTTTTTTTTGAAATTCTTCCTAGATAATTTGCTTATTTTGTTAACTCTTTAAACTGGAGTATAAAGCCTGAAAAAAGGAAAAGGAGATCCAAATCAGATCTCCTTTTTTATTTTGATAAAGTAGGAATAAATCAGTATTATTCCACTGCAACTTTCAATACCAATAACTGCATTCCAATTGTTACTTTTAACAGATAATTACCTTTTTCCAATTGATTCACGTTAATAAGTTCCTCCATTTTTTTAGAAGCTACTGGTGTTTGACTTACCAATTTTTTTCCAATCAAATCGAACAATTCAATAGTTACCAGTTCTAACTTTTCATTAGTAATTTGAACTGTTACCTTGCTGGTCGCTGGATTTGGAAATACCTGAATCCGGTTATTCCATTCCTGTGGTATATTGTCTGGATCCACCACAATCAGGTTTTCTTTAGTAATAGAATTGGTTCCAGCCGGATTGGTAACTTCAAGTGTAACCGTGTATGTTCCTTTTGAATAGGTGTTTTCAGGATTTTGAAGTGAACTGGTATTTCCATCTCCAAAAGTCCAATTCCATTGTTGGGCAAATTCCGACAAATCGGTAAATATAACTACCAATGGATCGTTACCGGTTGTTGGATTGACTTCAAATTCAGCTATTGGCATAGGCCAGATTGCTTCAATATAATTCGATTTTATAAGTGTATCAGCAAAATCAGCATTCGAAACAACCAATGTTACCGAATATAAACCCGGACTTTGATAACTATGCACCGGATTTTTGATGGAACTGGATTGGGAGTCTCCAAAATCCCAGGCATAGCTTGTTGCATTTAATGAAGTGTTATTAAAGGTTACTTCCAGTGGAAAAGCACCAACTGTTGGATTAGCCGTAAAACTTGCGGTAACTGCTGCTTGTGTTACGGTGATGTAATTTACCTTCTCTTCGACGTCAGAAAAATCAGCATTCGAGGCGGTAAGCTTAACCGTGTAGATTCCGGGATTTGTGTAGGTATGTACCGGGTTTTGCTGTGCACTGGATTGAGTGTCACCAAATTCCCAGAAATAGGTTGCAGCATTCACTGAACTATTACTAAATGTTACTTCCAAAGGAAATACACCGGTAGTTGGATTGGCGGTGAAAACCGCCGTAACTTCCGGTAAAGTAACTTTTACGTAACCTTGTTTTTCTTCACTATCTGAATTATCAGGATTTGATGCGGTTAAAATAATAGTATATGTTCCGGGGTTTGTAAACGTGTGAACCGGATTTATCTCCGAACTGGTTTGCGTATCGCCAAAATCCCATAAATAGGTATCTGCATTTACTGAACTATTGGTAAAGGTTACTACAAGCGGTCCACCACCGATTACGGGTGTTGCCGAAAAAGCAGCCTGAGCCATACCGTAAACCATTGCCGATGCATGATTTGAAGTATCGGATGGAATATTTTGATTGCTATAAAGCGCCTTCATATAATAATTATAAGTACCGGGAGCCAAACTTAAATCAACGTAGCTTAGAAATGAGGTATCGGTGAGTGTAACTAATTCCACAGCATTCCGGAAAAGCTTATACCCACTAAGTTTAGAGTTTATCAAAACATCATCTACCATAAGTTGATACCCATCGTTATATTCATAAACAAAGGCAACTTGCACTGTTTTTCCAGCATAAGCAGCCAATGATAATTCAACCAATGTATTGTACTCATTATTTGGTGATGAAATACCATAATCCATCAAGCTTACCCAGGTCGGTCCGTCTTTTACCATTACATGGAATTTTGTAATATAGCTTTGTGCTGCATCAGAATAATACCAAATCCAGAAACTGAGAACAGATGCTAAGGTAGCATCAAATTCAGGCGTAATTAACCAATTGAATTCCGGAGCAGAAAAACCAATTCCTGCAGAATAAGTCCCCGAATGAATGTACTGTGGATTGGGGCCATTAACAAAAGAATTTTCGTCGCATTGAAACCATGTTCCTAAGGTAGGAACGGATAAGGTTCCATCGAGGGTAGAAGAATATTGTACTTGCCATCCGGTTGGTGGCCAGGAACCTTCAAATCCTTCTGAAACTAAGGTATCCACAATGGGTTTTTCCCAATTCAATGTTACCTGAGTTCCACTAGCCGTAGCCGTTAAATTAGTTGGAGCCGGAAAATCAGGTAGCGGAAGCACCGAAATATAGCCCACATAAGTTGTATCATCGGTACCTCCAACATTTGTAACTATTAATGAAACATCATAAGTTCCGACATTGGCATAGCTAACACTTGGATTTTTAATGGATGATGTTGAAGGATTACCTCCTGAGAAATTCCAATTCCAAGCAGTAGGCGCATTTTTTGATGTATCGGTAAAAGAAATGGATTGGCCTTCATAAATTACCATTTTATCAGCCGTAAATCCAGCAATTGGAGCAACAGCCGCATTAACGGTAATATACCCTGTTTTAGTTTCGGTATCGCTTCCTGCGCTATTAGTGGCAACCAATGTTACATCAAAAATACCGGCTGAATTGTAAATAACCTGTGGGTTTTGCAATGTTGACGATGCAGGTGTTCCACCGGTGAAGGTCCATTCCCATGAAATAGGTTCCTGAGAGGAAGAATCGGTAAAGGTTATTGATTCCCCTTGCTGAATTGTTGTTGATGAGGCACTAAATGCGGCAACAGGAGCTACTAAAGGCACTGAAAACAAATCGCTTTGCCACAAACCCCGTCCAAATGTGGCAGCCCTAATTTTGCTGTTTTCCGGTATAGCTGAATTATAATAAATATCTAATTCGGTTACCACCACATTGGGCAATCCTTCCGAAAAGAGTTGCCAATTTTCAGTTCCATTTTTCACATACACACCCACATCGGTTCCAACGTACAATTGTTTGTTTGCAATACTTAGCTGGTTTTGCACCACACACATTACGGGTAAATTAGGAAGCCCTGTTGAAATATTAGTCCAGGTGCTTCCTCCGTTGGTTGATTCGTAAACCCTTTGGGTATTGTATCCACCCAAGGTTACCCAAATAGTATTTTCATTAGCAAAATCAACAGCTATGTAGGTAATACTAGTGGATGCTACAGGTAAAGTACCCGTAATATCCGTCCAATTAGTTCCTCCATTTATGGTTTTCCATATATTATTTCTATCGGCAATATAAAGGTAACTTGAATTGGAGGCTGCCATTGACATGGAACGAATTTTTTCGGATGTATTAATGGCTGATATTTTAGTAAAAGAATTTCCTTTGTCGGTAGTTTTCCAAACATCGGAATAGCCTACATACAAAGCATTATGGTTGTTTGGATCCATTATATATGGGGTTACCCAAGCACCTGCATTTCCCCCTGAAATATTGTCTGAAATGGTAATGCTGTTGTTCCAAAGATCGGTAGTCCGGTAAATCTCACCTTCCACGTAGGTAGCATATTGAATGTTTTTATCGGTAAAATCGATGATACATTCCATTCCGTCACCACCGGTAACATCGCTCCAAATGGCACCATCAGCCAGTTTCGATCCATTGTCCTGCAAGCCATTAATGGTCATATTAAAATCGGTTTGAGAGACACCCAAACGGTAAATCTGACTAATTACAATACCATTGGATAAATCGGTCCAGGAAGTTCCATTATTTGACGATTTATAAATACCGCCATCGTTTCCTTCGAACAAGGTTCCATCGATTCGGTAAGCATGAATGTGCTTATCGGCATGAACTTCGGGAGCTCCACTGAAATTGTACCCGCTGTATGAAGTCCACATATTGCATATAGTCCAGTTAGTTCCTCCATCAATGGTTTTCCAGGAATTTACGCCACCAATAATAACCCGATTTTTATCGGTTGGTGAAACTGCGATTGATAAATCATACGAACCTTGTCCGGAGTTACCTCCTGATCCATCGCTATAATAGTAAAGGAACGCTTTGTTGGTATCGTCTCCATTTACCTTTTGTGTAAACGATGTTCCTCCATCAATGGATTTATAAATTCCCGTTAACCCACTACTTTGATTTGCAACAATGGCATAAATATATTGGGCATCGTTTGGGGTAACTGCTATTTCAACCCTATAGTCGGTATCAGCAAAATTTTTCATAGTGGTCCAACTATCACCTGTATCAGAAGATTTCAGAATGCGGGCCACACCCCAATAGTCTTTATTTGAAGCATAAACTACCGTTGGATCGCCGGGTTTGAACTCCATATCAATTATGTATGTTCCCGTATATTCTGACGTCCAGTTAGTTCCTCCATCAATTGTTTTTTTAACCCCATCGGAAGTACCGGCCAAAAGAATATTTGTGTTGGTTGGGTGAATGAGTAACCGACCTACCAATTTATTTTGCGAAACAGTGTAGGTCAATCCCGTTGTATTCCAGGTTACTCCGCCATCGGTTGATTTTAAAACACCCATACTATTGTTATCATTGGAGTTACCTCCACCCAAGGACCAAACACTTCCGCCGTCCTTATCGCCCGTGGCAATATAAATAGTATTTGAAGTAGCATAATCGGAAGGTATAGCTATATCGCTCACTCCCAACACGGAATTGTTATCGGTTAAAACAGTCCAGGATGAGCCACCATCAGTGGTTTTCCATAATCCACCTGAAGGAGTTCCAATCCAAAAGGTATTGTTATCGGTGGGATGAAAAGCAATGCAATTAACTCTTCCAATTCCGGCATATCCACCTGTTGAAGTTGAAGGTCCAATGGCAGTCCATGCTCCGGCACTGCTCTTTGCATTGGGTGTGTTTTTCAGATAAGCAGCAAACTCTTCGGCAGCACTGGTTTTTGGAAATTCACCGGTTACCGGATTTACTCTTGATTCCCAAAAATATTCCCAACGTTTATATTGTTTCCATCCGGGAACTTTTACTTTTTGTCCGTTTATCAAGCGCTTACCTTCTACAACCCCATTTTCAATAGTAAACTGATTAAAGGCTTTTTGAATGTCATGAAATGTTAGTTCACCTTTTTGGGCTTTTTCAGCCGGTAAGTTTTTTACCCATTCCTGGCTTAACAAAACCAATGGGAAACAAAAAATAAGTAGTAGTAATTTTACTTTCATAGCAGCTATTGTTTTGGTTTATAGGTAATTAAAAATTTAGTGTCGGGTATATTTCATAAATATTTATCAAAGTAAATAGAAAAATTAATAAACCAACTCTATAAACCTTTTAAAGTGACAAATAGTTTAAAATAATGGATGGAAATTAATTCAGGAAAAAAACCCGGACTCTTTTTGTAACTAATAAAACTTTGTATCTTGCTTGTCAATTTGCAAATCATCAAATACAAAATAAATGGTACGTTTTGGGTTGTTAGTTTTCACTTTAATCTGGTTAAATACCTATAGTCAGGATAAGTCGGATTGGAAAGGAGGAGTACCGGAAAGCTGTACTAGTATTACCGTTGGTAAAATGGCCACAACCGATGGTTCAGTAATGACATCGCACACCGATGACAGCCATAGAACCCGTTCGGAAATGAATATTGTTGCGGCTAAAGACCATAAAAAGGGAACTAATACAACTCTTTATACCCGAAAACCTTGCGATACATTGGCCATGCCAAGTTATTCCAACATTCCGGTTGGTTCCATTCCACGAATTGATCATACCTATTCTTACATAAATACAGCCTATCCGTGCATGAATGAAAAGCAATTAGGCATTGGCGAATCAACATTCGGTGGTCGTGAAGAATTGCAGTCGGATAAAGGATTGATTGACTGCCAACGATTGTGCCAATTGATGCTTGAACGGTGCACTACAGCTAGGGAAGCGATAAAAATGGCCGATGAACTCACTCAGAAATATGGTTGGAGCGATTATGGAGAATGCCTTACTTTGGCTGATAAAAAAGAAGTGTGGCATTTTGAAATAGTGGGGCCCGGAAAAGATAAAGTTGGCGCTGTATGGGTGGCTCAGCGGGTTCCTGATAACCAAATAGCTGTTAATGCCAATGCCAGTACTATAAAAGAGATTGATTTAAATCAGCCCGATTATTTTATGGCATCGAGTAATATTTACGCTGTTGCTAAAGAGAATAACTGGTGGAATGAAAAACAATCCTTTAAATTTTGCTATGTTTATGCACCTGAAAGTCGTCAATCAGTAGCTTCACGAAGAAGAGAGTGGCGTGTGTTTGATTTATTGGCTCCTTCGTTACATCTAGATCCTAACGATCAGGATTATCCTTTTTCAGTAGTGCCCGATAAAAAAGTATCGTTGGAAGATATGGTGAACGCTTTTAAAGATTATTATGAGGGTACGCCTTACGATATGACCCGAAACATTAGAACCATTAATGCTGAAGGAAAATCAGTTGTTTCGCCACTAGCCAATCCATTTATGCCATACGATCAATTAGAGCTTCAAAATGTTCAGGGTGGATGGTTTAATACAGATACAAAAACAAGCAACATTGATTTTTTAGGTGAGCGCACCATTGCCCGCTGGTACACCATGTATGGAACCATTATTCAATGCCGCGATTGGTTGCCTGATGAAATTGGCGGTGTTGCCTGGTTAGCTTTGGATAATATTGCTACATCAATTTATATTCCTATTTACGCCGGAACCACCGATTTACCCGATAGCTATAAAACCCCCGGTAGAACCAAAGGGTTTACTCATGAATCGGCCTGGTGGGCATTCAACCGGATGAGCACTTTAGCCGCTCAACGATGGGGTGACATAAGGCATGATGTGGATACAGTTTTTATTCCTTTGCAGAAAGAACTATTTAATAACCAGACCGTTTTTGAACAAAAAGCCCTTACAATTACTCCTACTGTAAAACGCAAACAATTTGTAACCGATTATACCCTTTTATGGGGAAACAAAGTGGTAAATGAAGCTTGGAAACTGGGCGATTTTATCTGGACAAAATATGACGAAAAATTTTAAATACAATAAAAACAACACATTATAACACTTAAATATAAAGAAGTATGAAAGTAACAGTTATTGGAGCAGGCAATGTTGGAGCCACTTGTGCCGACGAAATCATTAAAATGGATTTAGTTAGTGAATTGGTTCTGGTGGATATTAAAGATGGCATCGTTCAAGGTAAAGCCTTGGATTTATGGCAAACATCGTCGATAATGCAATTTGATACCCGTGTTAAAGGAGTAGTTGACGACTATGAAGCAACCAAGGACTCTGATATTATTGTAATTACTTCAGGGTTACCCCGTAAACCGGGTATGAGCCGCGACGATTTAATTGCAATTAATGCCCAAATAGTTAAAGAGGTAACAAAAAAAGCGATAGTACATTCCCCACAGGCAAAAATTATAGTGGTATCGAATCCATTGGATGTGATGACTTATGCAGCTTACTTAGCAGCTAACGAAGTAGTTCCCAAACGTTCCAGTGAAATATTTGGAATGGCCGGTATATTGGATACAGCCCGTTACAAAGCATTTATTGCAGAAGCATTGAACTTATCACCAAAAAGTGTTCATGCCATTTTAATGGGCGGACATGGTGATACCATGGTTCCACTTCCCCGCTATACCACTGTTGCTTCAATTCCTGTTCGCGAACTTATGGACGAAGCTACCCTACAGGCAATTATTGAGCGTACCAAATCAGGTGGCGGCGAAATTGTTAAACTTATGGGAACTTCGGCTTGGTATGCCCCTGGAGCAGCGGCTGCACAAATGGTAGAAGCCATAATTAAAAACAGCCGCCGCATATTTCCAGTTTGTGCCAGTTTAAATGGCGAATACGGGCTGGAAGATATCTATTTAGGAGTTCCGGTAGTATTGGGTAGAAATGGAATTGAGAAAGTAATTGAACTGGAACTTTTACCCGACGAAAAAGAATTGCTCTACCAATCGGCACGGTCGGTTAAAGAGGTAATGGTTGCTCTTGACGATATGAATTTGTTTGAGCAGAAATTTGGCAGATTGAACCCTATTGATAGTAAATAGTTTTATTATAAAATAATAACCTAACAGAGGCGCCTGAGTTGGCGCCTCTATTTTTTTTATGCTATGAAATAGCCATAAGCAGGGATTTGCATACAAAAAGTAAACGATTATTTATGGTGAACCTTTAGTTCACGAACACCTTTAAAAATAAATATGGAGTGAGTAATTCCATGTGGCCTTGATCTAAAAAAATAAAAATGAACACATGAAAATAAAAATACCCATTGAGCTAATAACATTAGAAGATGCCAGTTACCACATTATGGTAGAAGCCGTTTTTAATAAAACTATTCGTGGAAATCTTATCATAGATACTGGTGCTTCAAAATCGGTACTTGATTTTAGTTTTGCTGAATCCTTTGCACATTCAATTGAGGAAGTACAAGATCAAAATTCCTCAGGAATTAATGCGTTGATACATCAGGCACATGTTGGAACCATAGATAAATTTCAACTTGGTAAATTAAAAATTAAAGACTACCAGACCGTGCTTCTCGATTTATCTCACATCAACCAATTATATGCCAACTATTCGGACAAAACCATTGCTGGATTGCTGGGCAGCGATTTCTTGGTTGAATACAATGCTGTTATTGATTATGGCAAAAAAAAGTTGTTTTTGCAAATTGATTAAATGGTTTACATAAAACCAATTGCCTGTTTAAAAAGTGGCAATTGACTCAATATCAATCTTGTGAAACTCATCAATAGTTTTAATATTAAAGCGTTTTAACAAATCGGGGTTGTTAATTTCTTTCGAAAGCATTTGAATCGATTCCACAGGTACTGTATTTAAGTCAAGTACTAGAAGTCCATCCAATGAATTATTGAATTTTGGATCTACATTAAAACCCGCAATTTTTCCATTCAAATCGAGGTATTTTTTTAACAGTACGGGTATGCGCATCCCTTTGGCATTGGTCTCTTTTATAATGCCATCGAGCGATTTCAAATCGGTGGCTTGCTCTGCTAATATGTCGGTATCCGACGCCATTGCTGAAATATTGAATTTTCTTCGGGGCTTTACCATTTGGGCTAGATGCCCATTGTAATGATTCTCGGAAATGTATTTTACCAACAATGATTTTGAAGTACTTGAAAAATCGTTACTGATGCTTACCGGCCCAACAAGATACCTATATTCAGGGTTGTTAATCAACAACTTAAAAATTCCCTTCCAAAGAAAAAACAGGGAATGTGGGTTTCGCTGATATTCTTTTACAACAAATGAACGTCCCAATTCCAGTGAATCCTCTAGCACCGGGTGGATGCTTTTTTTAAATTTAAAAAGGCTATTCAGATAAAAACCTCTAACCCCATAAGTTAGCATTATTTCTTTTCCAAATCCAACCCTATAAGCACCAACAATAGCTCTATCAGCCGTATTCCAAATAAAAAGGTGGTAATAATAAACATCGTATTCGTCCAAATCGGTTTTCTTATTGGTCCCTTCGCCAACTTCGCGGAAGGTTATTTCGCGCAAACGGCCAATTTCTTTCAGCGTTTCAGGTACCATGAAAGCCGGGGCACAGTAAACTTCGTAACTATTTTGGCTGAATAGTTTATACCGCTTAGGCAAATGGCTGATTTCCTCGCTCATAATACTTGGGTCGATAGCAGGAACAATCTCTTCAGGACTTGATGGGAATGAAAACAGAGGGGTTTCATAGAATGGCTTCAATTCAATCTTACTATCCAATAAATAGGTTTTAGCCCTTAAGAATCTTCCTAATCGGCTTGTTTGTAGGTAATCCTTTTGCTCTATTACTGGGATAGGACTTCCGATGCGTATTTCAATTATTTTGTTTCGTTTATTGAATAATTCCGATGGTAATTTCAACGTGCGCATCAACGGATGTAAAGCCCCTAAGGCATGAAACAGCTTGCTGTTGGCACCTTGAAAAAACACAGGAACAACCGGTGCTTCGGCCATTTTTATAAACTTAATAGCCTGTTTCATCCAAGGACGATCAACCACATCTTGGCTTCCGGGGTAATAAGTTGATACCTCGCCTGATGGGAAAATAAGCAATGGATGACCTTGCTGCACATATTGCAGTGCTTCTTTTAAGCCACCGATACTCGATTTTTCGTCTTTATAATTCTCGAATGGGTTAACTGGGAATATAAATGGTTTTAAAGTTTCGATTTTATGGAACAGGAAATTCCCCATGGCTTTTAAGTCGGGCCTTATATGCTGCAATTCTTTAAAAAGCAACAGTGCTTCAATTCCACCAAAAGGGTGATTTGCCACCAGAATAAACGGACCTTCCTTGGGGATGTTTTTCAAATTATCGGCAGGTAAACTATACTGAATGCCTAATTCATCAATCATTGATTCAATAAATTCGAAGCCTGGTTTATCTTTATGCTTTTCGTAAAGTGCATTTAATTTATGGATGCCAAACATCGACATCATGATGGTTGCAACACCATTAGCCAGTGGCTGCCGAAATTGGGTTACCTTGGCAATATCACTTTTTGAAATCAATAGGTTAGCATTATTACTTTTGGTCATAGCTTTAAATTAATTTAGTAAATGTTGTATGTGAACCGACAAAATATCGGACAAATCAACTCTGCTAAAGTCTCTAATATCTATTAACTGAAAGTAAAGGGAGTATTAATTAACTGCGAATTTTTTTGTATCGTGTTGTAACGCATCTAACAAAATTGCATCGGTCAATTAACTCCTATAAAAATTGAAAACTCAATAATTTTTTTATCTTTACTTAGTGGTTACGTTTATTTTCTGCTACAGAATAAATGAATTACATACTTTAATCATCATTAAATTAATTTATGAATACCACCAAAACTCATACTAAAAACCTAAGGGTGGCATTTTTTACCACCTTGAGTATTGCGGTATTTCTGGTAGTAATTTTTTTATTTACCAATATTAGACTTAAAAATAAAGCAGTTGAAGACTCTTACCAAACTGCCATTCTAGTGTCAAAAGAGGTTAAACATTCCATTGAAGAATATTTTCGTGATGCACTTACAGTTAGCGTTACTAAAACCGAAAGTTTTCTTCTCTATAAACAAAACCACATACCCCGAAAACTAGCTTACAATTTCATGAAAGGGGCGCTGGAAAAAAACACCAATTTTTTAGCCTATTGGACTATGTGGGAAGCCGATGCTTATGATAAACAAGATTATTTGTTTAGAAATGATTCATTGCATGATGATGAGGGTCATTTTGCGTTTACTTATTATTATTACAATGGTGAAATACTTACAGAAATAAATGATACCAATGATTATAATGAGGAGTTCTACACATTAGCTGCTGAACTTAAAAAACCAGTGATTTTGGATCCCTATCATTATCAATATCATGGAAACCCAAAAGATTATTACGAAACCTCTTTTGTGAACCCCATTATAGTTAATGATACCTTATTGGGTGTATTTGGAATTGATATTGACATACAACTTCTTCAAAATCAGTTTAGTTTATTAAAAGTTTATAAAAACGGGTTCATCAGCATTCTTTCGAATTCAGGTTTAATTGTTACCCATCCCGATTCAAAATATGTGGATCATAAGATTTCTGATTTTTTGCTTTCTGAAAACCATTTTATTATTGATTCTATAAAAAAAGGAGCGGAATTCAGTGTCATTCAATACTCTGAGTTTTTGAATCAAGAGGTAGTCCGTTTTTTCTATCCCATAAATATGGAATATATGGTAGCACCTTGGTATATTATGGTAGAGATTCCTAAAACTGAGATATTCACTGCTGCTAAGCGGATTCAATGGATTTCAATATTCATTTTGGCTATTTTATTGACATTACTGCTCTATCTGGCATTTATACTGGTTTACGACCGTAAAAACAAGGAAATGCTGATGCAAGCATTGAAACAAGTTCTGGCCAGTGAAGCCGACCTGAAAGATGCCCAAAAGGTGATGATTGAAAATGAGGAAAAATACCGGGCAATATTTAACAATGCCAACGATGCCCTTTTTTTAATGACCGGTGACCAGTTTGTTGATTGTAATGAAATGACGTTGAAAATGTTTCGTTGCCAACGAAATGAAATTATTGGAAAACCTCCTTATCTATTCAGCCCTGAATTTCAGCTTGACGGGAAGCGTTCGGATGAAAAGGCATTAGAAAAAATAAATGCTGCGCACAATGGAAACCCACAATTTTTTGAGTGGACGCATCAAACAATTACTAAAGAATTATTTGAAGCCGAGGTTAGTTTAACTAAAGTTACTATTCATAATCTACCCTACTTACTTGCAATTGTAAGAAATATTAATGAAAAGAAAAAAGCGGAAAAAGAACTGAAAAACTATCGCGATAAATTAGAGTTAATGGTAGATGAAAGGACTGAAGCCTTGAAAATAGCTAATTTATCGCTTGTTTCGTCGAATGAAGAATTAAATACACTCAATGAAAATTTGGCTGAACAGAAAGTAACTCTTGAAGCCACTTTAACTAAACTTAAACAAGCCCAAAACCAATTGATACAATCGGAGAAACTTGCCTCGTTGGGTGTATTTACCGCAGGTATTGCACACGAAATAAACAATCCTATCAATTATATCTCAGGTGGTGTATCGGTATTATTGGAAAATATTAAAGAATTAAAGACACAATTTGCCAATAACGCAAATCTTGAAAAACTATTTGAAGAGATTATTTTTTCGTGCCATGCCATTGAAACAGGGGTTCAAAAAACTACCACTATTATTTCCAGCTTGCGCAACTATTCCCACTCTGGTGGAGATGTATTTGTTAAATACAACAGCATTCAATGCCTGAATGATGCTTTGGCAATTCTTAACAATACTTTTAAATTTCATATTCAAATAGTAAAAATTTTTCCTGAAGAGCTAATTATTGAATGCATTCCTGATAAAATTAACCAAGTATTTGTTAATATTATTAATAATGCCATTCAGTCCATTCAAGGCAATGGGGTAATTACAATAACCGGTTATCAATATTCGCAAAATGCTATTTTTGAAATTGAAGACAATGGTGCTGGGATTGACCCAAAAGTAATGGATAAAATATTTGACCCTTTTTATACTACCAAGGAAGTTGGCAAAGGTACAGGACTTGGGCTTTCAATTGTACATAATATTATTGAGAACCACCAAGGAACTATTGAATTAAAATCGGAACCAGGAAAAGGGACTTTGGTTAGACTAATTCTTCCATTGAAACCGGTTCAAAATCCTAGTTAAGCTTTGAAATAATTGAATTTAAAAAGCTCCAACGCTTGCTTAAATTCGCTGGTCGTCTGATACCGTTGCTCAATACCTTCTTTCAAACGGTGAATCACTTCCTCTCGCTTAAAATGATTAGGTGGCTTTTTAAAATGATATTTCGATGCAGCTTTCAACAATATTTCCATCAATTCTTCAGGTATCACTTTCTTAACAGGTAATGGGAATGAAGTTTGAAGCAGTATCAGCTTAACCGAAATGCGGCTTTCGTAGGCAGGTTCTTTGGTAATCATCTCGTAAAGCAACAAAGCTATGTTGTACAAATCGGAATGAAAACCAACCAATTCCTGAAACCCCAAAACCTGTTCCGGTGGCGAATATACCAGTACAAAAGGCCTGCGGGTTCGTTCTGAATTTGGGATTGGAGTTTCGTTGTATTTGCGAACCATGCCAAAATCGATCAATTGAAACTGAGGGTTTTTATAGTCGGGGTAACCCGCCCGGTTGGTTAGCAACAAAACATTGGCCGGTTTAATATCGGTATGGATAAAACCCCTGCTGTGTAAGGCTTCCAGTGCATCCAATAATTGCAACCCACATTCTATGGCCAAGCGGATACGCCTTCGCTTAAATACGATGCGGTGCCTGATGTAATCGCCTAAATCAATATTTTTTACATACTCAATTATTAAGTAGTGATGATTATCTTGAAAAATATATTCAAAAGGTGCTAATAAATTAGGGTGTAACCCATACCAGTTTATTTCGCTTTTAAACCTTTCCACTTCTACCATGTTAGATGTCAATTCCGATGGCAGCATTTTTATCACCACGGGAGTTCCCTCGCTGGATTCCCCCTTAAACACGCGGCTAAATTTCGATATTTTCCGGATCTGTGACTTAGCAGAAGTAGGATTAAACAAATAATCCGCATTTTGTCCGTGTAATACTATTATTTGGTTTTGGATGGCCATTTTTATATGCTGGTTACTGGTCTTCAGATTTCGGATTGTTGATTTCGTATTGTTGGCCTGCTTAATCCGCAATCATAAATCATAAATCCGCAATTCTTCTGACTGGTTTCTGGTTACTGGTTTATAATCACTATTTAATCACTTCTGAATTGTAACTATTCCATTTTGCGGTGCATGATAGGATGCCATTCCATTGCAACTTAGTTGGATGCACCACTTTCAACGTTTATCTATTACTCCGGGGCGATGCCCCGGGCTTTGTTCTTACGCCCCTTTGGGGCTTTCCCGTCTTCTAACTACGATCTTTCAACTTCAATCTTCGGTCTTCCTACTTCCGGCTTCCTACTTCCTACTTCTAACTTCTGACTTCTGACTTCTGACTTCCAACTTAAAATTTTGCACTTACCACGCACACTTTTTTGTATTTCAATAAGTCGCCTTGCAGATTGTAAATTTCGAAATATACCAGATAAATACCAATTAGTGCTTTTTCTTTATCATCGGTTAATCCATCCCACTCAAGGATTCCTTTTGTGCTCAACAATTCATTTTGCGTCAAAGCACGCACTTTTCTTCCCTTATCATCAAAAATAGAAATGGTTGCCACATATCCAGGTTCACTGAAATTATAATGAAGATTCAGCACATCGTTGTACCCATCGTTATCGGGCGAAAAAGCTTCCGGCTCCAATTGAATCTCTGTTTCAGATGTATTTGATTCAGCATACATGGAATTTTGATATCCAGGGGTTGCCCATTCGGAAGGTTCCGAAGCAGAATGCCAGTTCGATTTTTCGTTGGTGGGACGGTCGAAATGAACTCGCTCCAAACTCACCCCTTTGGTAGTCTGTAACAATGGAAATTGCATGTTATCGGTATAATGGAATTCATCCACAACTATACCCGATGTATCTAAAAGCACTACGGTACCGGCATCATCGGCAAACGAGGGCAGGTTTTCCATATCGTAAAAAGCCTGATCGTTTTTTGTAGAGTAGGTATTTTTAATAACCTGCCCGTTGATTGAAAGAACCACGTATTCCTTAGCAAAAACAATGGCACCGAAAGGTGAAACCGGGTACAAACTCTTTAAGTTCCCGACATCGTCGCGCATTGCCAAAATGAACTGATTCAAATTGACCGGGAAACCGCTGCGGTTATATAGTTCCACAAAATCGACGGCAGTTGGTACGGGATTGTAAAGCAATTCATTAATTACCACTCCATTTATGGGGGCATGGGTGGCCAAGGCAAATTTGGCTTCACTTGTTTGAAGCTGGTTGCCTGCTAAATCAATCACAATATCATTAGCTTGTAAATAATAGGTAACACCATTTTGCAGCGGACCGGTTAAAACCAAATCGAAATACCAGAGGTTTGGCGGATACGAAACCATTTGTTTTAATAATGCCGGTTCGTTGATTACCTGAAAATCGGTATAAGTGAACGATTCAAAATCCATGGGTTCCGAGAATTCAACCCGTACCACACTATCACTCATAGGATAAGCTCTCATCAAATTTGGGGCTGTAATATTGGGATTCACTCGAAAAACCGAGTTTTGCTGACCCGGCGTTCCTCCCTTTTCTGAAAAGCTTTCGCTCCAATTGCTTTTGGTTTCATCGGCATTGCCGGGATCGATGCGTTCCAAGCTATATCCGCCATTGGATTTAAAATCATCCGAAAACCAAGTTGACGACCAACTGGTGCTGCAAATGAAGTTATCATTGGATTGAAACAAAGTGGCATTTCCCGAGCCCGAAAGCGATGGAAGGTTTTCAACTTCCAACACATTGCCATAATTGGTGAAAAGATTGCCGTTGCCTTTATTGGTGAGTATCAGATAACTTTTAGGTGGAAACAGCATGTATGGCAATACCCTTACCGAACTTCCAACTTGTAAGGTCCATTGATATAGGTGGATGCTGTGCTCGGTGGAATTGTACAATTCAAGGTATTCCGCTTCGGGCAAACCGGCAGATGGCGTTGGAGTCGCCATTATTTCGTTGATAACCACCTGGTACAATCCCGGCGTAAAATGTTCAAATTCAATGGTGGTATCGGTAATAGTGTTTCCACAATAATCGATTATATTTTTTACTTGCAACTGCTGCAACTGCCCTGATTCCAATATTATTGTAAACTGAAGCAATACACGGGCATCGTTTAAACTGTCCGATTGAACCGACTGTGGAATTTCCAAGGAATTGAGTTGATAATTATTCCGTTCCAATTTACTTTCGAATTCCGGGGTTTCAGAAAACTCTACCCAAACCTGTTGGCCGGAAATAGGTATTATATTATTGACGAAAGGTGCTTTTGTATCCAAATTGTGCGCATCCACCGAATTAACAGACCCTGGAGTGCCGCCCATATTGCTCTCCGATGCCTTCCAATTGTAAATAGGGCCACAGGTTCTTTCTATGTCGATTATCTCCAGCGACCAACCCCCGTTGTCTTTTTCGGAATCGTGATACCAAGTGTTGGAATAGTATAATTCACAAACCTTCTGATCCAAGGTGTCTAACAATTGAAGGGCTGCGTATTCATTGGGCAACGAAGGGAAACCGGGCATTCCCAGTACATTCCCAAAAGGCTGCAATTCCAGGGCTGCATTTTCAGAACATAAAACCAAATAGCTTTTGGGTTTCATTTCGTAACGTGTCAGCAGCTTTGTTTTGCCACCAACCCATAATTTCCAGTTTTCCAATTCAATGGTTTTTCCGCTCCGATTATATATTTCAATATATTCCTGTTCTGGTAAACCCTCCGATGGTGTTTTATCAATCATTACTTCGGTAAATACCAAATCGTTGGGCGCAATGGAATTGAAAACAAAAGAAAGCAACGTGTCCTTCAACGAGTTGCCGCACCAGTCATTCAACCCGGTTATTTTAAAAGTATAACTCTTACCCGAAATAAATGAATTTGCCACCGATAATTCCACGGAAGGTATATCAGGATTTACTGCATCTACCGATAAATAACTGCCGTGTAAAATATAATGAAGCGAGTCGGCTAGTTGCGTACTTAAAATTGGTTCCGAAAACCCCACATATATTCGCAGCGAATCCAATACCTTCCAAAAAATAATAGTGGGTTTTACCGTATCATCATTTTTTGCATAAACTGCATTACGCGAACCGGGAGTTCCACCCATGGAACTGGAACTTGCTTTCCAATTGAAACTACCACTGCATAAATTATCTGCATCAATCCGCTCCAGCGACCAACCGCCATCCTCCTTTTCAGGATCACCATACCAGCTTTTCCGGTAATCAACTTCCGTTATCAATTGCCCCGATGAATCCTGCAATTGCAACAGTTTGCCTGTAGTGGTCAAAGTAGTACTACTTAAAATATCCATCACCTCGCCATAAGAATCCAACTCACCGGCTAGTCCGGTTGAACATAGCAACAGATATTCCCCGCTTTTTAATAAGAATGGTTTTAGGGTTTTAAAATATTCACTATACAACAGCTTCCAATTTTGCAAATCAATGGGCCATTGGCTCCTATTGTACAATTCGATATAGGAAACAATGGGCAATTCAACCGGCGGATTTGGGTCGGCCATAATTTCGTTTATAATAATGTCGTTGGGTTGAGGCAGGTAATATAAAATCTCCAAAACAGTGTCGGATGATACATTTTCGCAAGGATCGGAAAGGTTTTTAACAGACAATTGATAGGTTGTTGGCGATTCAAAATCACGGTGAAAGAATAATTCCAATGCATTTCCGCCCACAGCATCAAACTGAATGGAATCAGGGTTTCCAAAGGAATTATCCATAACAAAATTTGAAGCATCGGAATAGGATTCTTCTACTATTGGTTCACTCATCAGGAGCTTTATTGTGTTTGTGGAATTTATAAGAACCGAACGTACAAAAGGAGCTTCCATATCGGGGTTTGATGCCGCAACCGAGTTTGCTTTTCCAGGCGTTCCACCATCCGGAGCTAAGGAAACCGTCCAGTTGCCTGATGAACCACAAAAATTCATAGGGTCGATACGCTCCACCGACCAACCTCCATCGGTTTTATTTTCATCGGTAATCCAATACGGACTATAAAATAAGCTGTCAATCAAGGTTCCCTCTTGTGAAGTCAGCTTTATGGATTTTCCGGTGTTGGTCAAATCAGTAGTGGAGATGCCACTCAAAGTCTTTCCAAAAACCTGAAACTGCTGCACCGCCGAGGAGCTAGTTATAATCAAATATTCCCCCTTTTCGATGATGGAATCAGGCAATGTTTTAATTACTCCATTTATATTGAGTTGCCATCCGCCTAAGTAAAATGGATTATCAGCTTGATTGTATAACTCCAGAAAATCGTATTCAGGTAAACCAACTACCGGCGAGGGGTCGTACAAAATTTCGTTAATTACCACATCGCCTGAAACGGCAGGAATCCGATATAAAAAATCCTTTGATTGAAGCTCCATGACACTTCCCTCTTCATCGGTTAACCCGTTAACTTGTATCAGGTATTCGGCGGTTTTAAGCTGATTAACATAGAGAAATACTTGTTGATGATTCGCTGGATTCAATACGGCAGAATCAATGGCAATACCGGAATCGGATAACGAACTGATATGAAAATTGGAGGTGTTCCCGGCACCAGCAGCAGCAAGATTCTCAGAAAATGTCAACAATACTGTTATAGAATTGATTCCTTCCGCCTCCAAAAAAACAGGAGGGGAATTTAACTGAAAAAAATTGAATCCATCAGCCCATAGCAAACCGGAGCGGGTGCTGCTGTATTGAAACACCAGCCCGTGATAGGGCAAACTATCCAAAAAACCATCTTCCGTTTTTTGGGAATAAGCCATTTGCGTAAATTGATTGCCCTGCTGCCAGCCCAACTGCCATAATCCAGAAACATCTCGCATAACTTCAATTGCCACGGTATCATTGGCATCCCAGTCAAAATCCGATTTTATGAGCAACTGCTTGGTTCCATCTTCCGACACCTTCCAAAGCGACAAGGAATCGGTGCTTCCGCTCAGGTTAATACCTACCGCATATCCGTGAATATTGGGAGCCAGTAAATTGGAATCGGAAGCCATTACATAATACCAAAACCGGTTGGACGAAGTAGGATCGAAATCCCCATTTTGAAGCACCATACGCCAAACCATCCTTCCGTTGTTGTGTGCCGGGCTTTTGAAACCGGAACTTACATAACTATAACCCTCAACACCCGATAAGTTATGCTTTAAGGAGTAATTTCCTTCCAAGGGAAATTCATCAGAGGCCGTCCAATCAGTATTGTGGAGCCATTGACTCAAATTGCCAGATTCAAAATTATCCGAAAAGAAAGGATGCCCAACCAAAACCGGATTGGATTGGAAGGTTCCCAAATCATTGGTAACGATGGAAAAAACTACCGTGTCGGCACCCGAAAAATGCAACTTATTAAAAGTAAATGCACCATTATCCAAATTACCATTTAGTTCTAAGCTAGAGGTCAAAACGCCTTCATCGGATAGTGCCGAAAGGGTTACTGTACCAACATTATCAAAATCGAGGTTCCCGTTGGCATCGGTAATTTCAACATCCACAAAAAAAAGGGAGTCGGTATAAAGCAAGTCCTCCGAAACCCGCATTTGAGCTTGGCTCCCGATAACTTCAATTTTCAGTTGATTTGTAGCCGTATTTACCTTACCAAAATGAACCTGCGAACCCTGCGAATCGCAATATATTTGGGTAGAATCGACGTAAAACCCAAGATGGAGGTTATCGGCCGATGGCAATTCCTTTTTAAGGGAAACCCAAACCTCGCAACTTTCTTGTTGTTCGGTTCCTTCATCAATGGATAAAAACCCTTTTGTATTGAAGAGGATGGCATCTTTTGCCACAGTACCTAAAATCCCATCGGGAAATTGAGTCCCTTTCAACACAATCTGATCGAACATCGTGGTCCAATCATTGAATTGATTTATTGCATTCGGTACCAGCCTTATGCTATCAACTATTGTTGTTACTCCATCACCCGATGCTGAATCGGTAAATACCAGTTCCATTAGTTTTATTGGCGCTGCAAGTGTATTCAGTGAGGAAACCGTAGCCGGAATGGGAAAACTTCCCAACGATACTGAAGATGTGGAATCCTTAGCCGGTATGGCTTCCATAATGCCATTAACTGTCAAATTATCAATTTTCAGCAACCCGGAACCCGTAGTAACCCGTGACCCATTATTCCAACCGGCAATTTTTATGGTTACCGAAGAAAGTCCGCTAAAACCGGTAAGAGGTTGAATTATCTGCTCAATGGCAATAGGGGCAGTATCGGTGTAAACTTGAGTACCGTTTACCAAAATACTCAAATCGGCTGGGCCGGCACTGCTTACCAATGCCTCAACCGAAATTGAACTCAGCGAAATTAAATAGCCGGTTTGAGCAGTTAACGTAATGCTATAATATTTTGCTGAACTTAAAACAGTGGACGACCACCCGCCTGTTTCTTCAATATAAGGTTCATCCAAAAAGGAGGTTCCTGTGGTTACATTGGTTTCAATGGTTCCGGTTGATAAAGCAATGGGCGAAGCTGTACAATAAGCCGAAATTACGGAAGCATTTACATATGGACTGGTATTAAAATCATAAGATACCAACTGCGAAAACGATAATTTGAAAGCAAGAAGGCCGAATATCAATAAAATTGTATTTTTTTTCATTTTCCGTGCGAAATTGTTATGGAAAGCTACTATTTTTGGAAAGTTATTAAAAATCATTGAAGACGGTAAAAAATTTAAAAAAAACATTATGAAAATTGCCATTGTTGGCGTCAGCGGAGCGGTTGGCCAGGAATTTTTGAACATTTTGAATGAAAGGAATTTACCTTTTAGCGAGTTGGTGCTGTTTGGTTCAGCACGTAGTGCCGGAAAAGTGTACGATTTTAAGGGTAAGAAGCTAACCGTAAAGGAGTTGAAACACAACGATGATTTCAAAGATATAGATATTGCTTTGGTTTCGGCTGGGGGAAGCACTTCCGTAGAATTTGCAACCACCATTACCAAACACGGAGCCATTATGATTGATAATTCCAGCGCATTCCGCATGGATACCGATGTTCCTTTGGTGGTGCCCGAAGTGAATGCAGCCGATGCATTAAACCATTCAAGGAATATTATTGCAAACCCCAACTGTACAACTATTCAAATGGTGGTGGCCTTGAAAGCGCTAGAGAACCTTTCGCACATTAAACGGGTTCATGTTTCGTCGTACCAATCGGCCAGTGGCGCCGGTGCCATGGGAATGGCCGAACTGGAAAAACAGGTTACCGAATTTGTGGAAGGCAAAGATATTACTGTTAATAAATTCGCCTACCAGTTGTTGTTCAATGTAATCCCTCATGTTGACGTTTTTACCGACAACGGCTATACCAAAGAGGAGATGAAAATGTATAACGAGACCCGCAAAATAATGCATTCCGATATTCAGGTAAGCTCTACCTGCGTGCGGGTTCCGGTAATGCGTGCCCACTCAGAGTCGGTTTGGGCTGAAACAGAGAAACCGGTATCACCGGAAGCTTTCCGTGCTGAGTGCCAGAAGATGCAGGGTATTACGGTAATTGACAACCCAGCCGCAAAAGAATATCCTATGCCATTGGACGTTGCCGGAAAAGACGATGTTTACGTGGGCCGTATCCGTAAGGATTTAACCAACCCCAATGGAATCACTTTTTGGTGCGTAAGCGATCAAATCCGTAAAGGTGCCGCCTTGAATGCCGTGCAAATTGCTGAATATTTGATTGAGAAGAAGGTGAAATAATATACGCATGTTAAAAAAAAAGAAAGGCGCAGGGGATTTTCCTTTGCGCTTTTTTTGTTGTTGTTGCTAAGAATTCATAGAATTTCGATAAGTTTGGTACATAAAAATGAAATTCTACCATATGAAATCACACTTACTCTTCCTGTCCCTTTTGGCAATAACACTGGTTAATGCACAAAACAACCCGATACAGTTGATTCCGCAACCGGTTGAAATAAAACAATCCGAAGGATATTACGGGCTTACCAATAAAACAACAATAAGTTACAGCCATACCGAAGTCGGTATTGTGGCTGACTTGCTTGCCCAAAAACTGAAAACGCCAACGGGGTTCTCCATAAAACCTGTTTTAGGAACAACCGGTTCCATACAACTTCAGTTAAACAATTCACCTAATTCACAAATCGGACAAGAGGGCTACAAATTGGAAATTAACCAAAAGGGTGTTGTTATTTCAGCCAACCATAAAGCGGGTTTATATTACGGTATTCAAACGTTGCTGCAACTCTTACCCAAAGAAATTGAAAGCAAGAAATTGGAAACCACTAACTGGTCTATTCCATGTGCTGCCATAACCGATTATCCCCGTTTTGCATGGCGTGGCATCATGCTCGATGTGAGCCGCCACTTTTTTACCAAAGAGGAGGTAAAAAATTACATTGAACAAATTTCGAGACTGAAATACAATACTCTGCATTGGCACCTGACGGATGACAATGGATGGCGCATCGAGATAAAATCGTTACCCAAACTCACTGAAATTGGGGCCTGGCGCGTTGACCGTGCAGGTAACTTTGGAAACCGAACTAAACCAATACCTGGGGAAGCTGCCACAGTAGGAGGATTTTATACCCAAGATGATATCCGTGAAATCGTAAAATTTGCGCAGGAACGCAATGTTACCATTGTTCCCGAAATTGATATTCCCGGCCACTCCATGGCGGCTATTGCGGCTTATCCCGAATTATGTTGCACTAAGGACACCAACGTTAAAGTTGATCCCGGTACCAATTTCGCCGAATGGTACGGTGATGGTACATTCAAAATGCTGATTGACAATACGCTAAATCCATCGGACGAAAAAGTGTATGAATTTATTGATAAAGTTTTTACCGAAGTAGCCCAGCTATTCCCAACTACTTATATTCATGCCGGTGGCGATGAATGTTACCACGGTTATTGGGCCAACGATGCCGGCTGTCAAGAGCTCATGAAAAAATTAAATATCACAGATGTGAAAGATTTGCAGAATTATTTTACCAGTCGGGTTGAAAAGATTATTCAATCCAAAGGGAAAAAGCTCATTGGCTGGGAAGAAATTTTGGGGGGAAGCTCCTCAACAGAATCAGTTATCATGAGCTGGCACGGAATGCAAGGTGGAGTTGATGCTGCCAGAAAAGGCTACTCCTCGGTTATGACCCCGGCACCGTTTGTTTATCTCGATTTTAATCAAGGGGAAAGCACCATCGATCCGCCTATCTATGCTGATTTGCGTGTGAGTAAAAGCTACAGTTTTGAGCCCGTTCCCGATAGCGTGGATGCCAAGTACATTTTTGGAGGTCAAGGCAACCTTTGGACCGAACAAGTTCCCACTTTCCACTATGTGGAATATATGACCTATCCCAGGGCCTGGGCTTTATCGGAAGTTTTTTGGACGCCAAAAGAAACCAAAAACTGGCCTAATTTTGCACAACGGATAGAAACCCACTTCAACCGTGCCGATGTGGCTGAAATAAATTACTCGCGTGCGGTTTATGACGCCATAGTTACCACCAGTTTAAAAGATGACAAGCTTGTGCTACAATTGGGTGCTGAGATATCGGATATCGATATTTTCTTTTCATTTGACGGCACCATGCCTGATAAGTACTCGCCCAAATACACCCAACAGGTTGAACTGCCCGAAGGCCCCATAACGCTTCGGGTTATCACTTATCGCAACGGAAAACCGATAGGACATTTGATAACACTCGACCGTGAAAGTTTAATAAAACGGGCGCAGTAGTAATAATTTTTACTTTTAGGATGGGAAAGTAAAACCTATTTGATTTAATTTTATTGGCATTAAAATGCAGTTACTTCTGTATTAAACAAATAGGGAAAAATCTATTCTGTGAAATATATTCAATTCAGATAGTAACCCTGTTGGTTACATTCAAATAAAATCCTAAAACTTAACTCCAATTTAGAATAATAAACTATTTTTGCTATATTTGTCAGACATAAAAACTAATATTTACACACAATGCATTCCAAACGTCTTTTTATATCTTTTCCCGTCCTAATCGTTCTTTCATTTTTACTTATTAGTTGGGGCTCAACGGGCCATTACAATATTACTCAAAAAGCCGCTCTTTCGTTTAACCAGGAAATGCAACCATTCACTGCATGGTTGCCATATATGGCGGATCACAGTGCTGATGCCGACGATAGGAAATCATGGGATCCCAATGAGGGCATTCGGCATTATATTGATATTGATAACTATCCCGAATTTGTAAGCTCCGGAGCCATTGCCCAATCATTGACCGACCTAATTGCCCAACATGGACAAAGCGTGGTTTATGACAATGGCACATTGCCCTGGACTACCCTTCATACTTACGATTCGTTGGTAAAATATTTACGGCTTGAAAATTGGGAAAAAGCCAAATATTATGCTGCCGACCTTACCCATTATGTAGCTGATGGACACATGCCCCTGCACATTACCAAAAACTACAACGGGCAATATACCGGCAACACAGGCATCCATTCCCGATACGAATCAACCATGATTAATTACCGCATCGGTCAAATTAGCTATACTGGTGAATCCATTGCTCCTATTGCCAATGTAAGCGATTATGTATTTAATTATATGTATGCCCATTACAAATATGTCGATTCCATTTTGCTGGCTGATACCTATGCACAAAGTGTCACCGGAAGCACAAGCTCTAATGCTTATAAAGATACCCTTTGGGCCAAATCCCAGTATTTTACTCCTATCCTATTTAAAAATGCCTCACATGCATTGGCTGAGCTGATGTACAATGCATGGCTTGAAGCTGGGAAACCTTCGCTAACCGGAAACTCTGCCAACCAAAAGGTAATGAATTCAACGGAACTGTTAATTGGCCCCAATCCTTTCAAAGGAGCAACATCCATTTCATTTACACTCAATCAGGACACTGATGTGAAGCTGCAAGTAATGGATTTAACAGGGAAACAACTGGCTGTTATAGCAAACGGAACTCTTTCTCCGAATTCCTACACCCTGAATTGGGATGCCGGGAATTTACCCGCCGGTGTTTATTTGGTTGAGTTAAAAACACCGGAATCAAGGCAAGTTAAAAAGCTGGTTTTGATGCAATAAGGGAATTATACTGCAAATGGGATATAATACATCACTGGGCTTGGTTCTAATTAACACTAAATTTTTGTAATTCCAACCTTTCGGCGCATGAATCATTAACAGTCAAAACTAAGTCACTTCTTGCGCCGATCGTTATACGTGATTGCAAGTCCCGGTGCGCTGCACCGGGCTTTATTCTTTTAGCCTTGCAGGCTAATCCGTTTTAGTAATATTGATAACAATACAATAACTTCCATCTTCCCATCTCTCCCTTTTCCCATCTTCCCACTTTTCTACACTGCTACACTGCCACCATCTACCTATCATTCTCATCTTTAGACCATTCTAAGCTTCTTTTTTCCATCTGTCACGCTGCGAATTCAGGGAAAGCAAAGCGCCTGCTTCGCTTTTAATTATGTGTTTCTCTCGCAGCAGGCGCTGCGAGTTCCCTCTTTCCAACCCTTTAACCCTGCAACTTTGTTACCCTGCAACCTTTCCTTCATTCAGGTGTATTCACCATCCAGTTCGAAAAATCGTGAAGGTATTTCCAATAAGCTTTAATTAAATGTTCCGGAGCATCGAGGCACATCAATAGCTGTTGGTAGCATTCTAACCAAACCAAACGGGCTTCGGGTGTAATTTTAAATGGCTGATGCCGGCTGGCTAATATAGGTTTTCCACGGGTTTGGTTAAAGTATTCGGGGCCACCCAGTTTTTGGATGAAAAAATCGGCTGAGCGTTTCTTGGCCATCTCCAATCCCATTCCCCTAGGTGGAAATAGTTCTTTTATATCACTCTCTACCAGCAGTTCGTAGTGGTCCGATACCAATTTACGGACACCCTCTTCGCCCAAAAAATCATATATTTCATTGTCCGGACCATTGGTTTCGGGACGATCGCCAAAAGGTAGTTTTTCAATTTTAAGTTCCATTGAGTATTTATTATATACAAGTTTTATCCATCCTAAAAATCAATACAAACACTTTCATAAATGCTTTGATTATTGACCCGAAAACATTTTGTCCATCCTTTTTTGCATCTCTTCGGAACTAACATCTTCTTTATGAGTAATTATCATCCATTTGTAGCCAAAAGGATCCATAACCTGACCAACTCGGTCGCCATAAAATTCGTCCTTTAAAGGCATAATTGATGTAGCCCCAGCATCAATAGCTTTCTGAAATGAAGAATCGACATCGGGTACATATAAACTAAATGTCATGGGGTTTCCACCAATGGTTTGAGGACTTTTATTCCCCCAATCCAAATTTTCGTCGGCCATCATCAGCAACGAACCTTCAATCTCTATTTCGGCGTGGGCAATCTTTCCATCGGGCATCAGTAACCGCATACGTTCGGTGGCATTAAACGCTTTTTTGTAAAATTCAATGGCATTGGCGCATCCTGTAATGGTAATGTAAACATTCAGCGTATGCGCTTTGGGGTAAATGTGCGATGTTTTCATATAATAAAGTTTATTGGTTACTAATTTTAATCAATTATGTTTACCCCACAAATTGCAATTCGCTCAAATTGCGGTAAATCCCTTTTCCTATTTGCATCAGCTCGCTGTGGGTACCCTTTTCCACTACAGTTCCTTTGTCGAGAACCCATATTTGGTCGGCTTTACGGATGGTTGATAACCTGTGGGCAATTACTATGGACGTGCGTCCCTTCATCAGTTTTTCCAAGGCATCCTGAACCAACCGTTCCGATTCCGAATCGAGCGATGAGGTGGCTTCATCGAGAATCAGTATCCGCGGGTTTTTGAGTACTGCACGGGCAATGGCAATGCGCTGTCGTTGACCGCCTGAAAGTTGAGTTCCCCGCTCTCCCACCAAGGTTTCATACTTTTCGGTAAAACGTTCAATAAATTCAAGAGCATTGGCCTTTCTGGCCGCTTCGTAAATTTCATCTTCCGTAGCCGATGGTTTTCCGTAGGCAATGTTTTCGCGGATGGTTCCTCCAAAAAGGAAAACATCTTGTGGAACTAGCGCAATTTGGCTGCGTAACACCGTTAAAGGAATGGTCCGGCTCTCTTTTCCATCAAAAAATATTTCTCCCGAAGTGGGATTATGCAAATGCAGGATTAATGCAGCTAGGGTTGATTTCCCCGCTCCGCTGGGTCCCACCAAAGCAATTTGTTGGTTAACGGCAATGGTCAAGTTCAAGTTGGTCAACACCTCTTGTTCATCGCGGTTGGGGTAACTGAACGAAAGATTTTTAAAGACAATTTCGCCTTTCAACAATTCGCCAGAGGTCAGGGGTTGCAAAGACGTCAGGTTTTCCTCCTCTTCGTTGAACAGTTCAAAAAGTGCTTCGGTAGCTCCAATAAATTTCTGGATGCTGGCAAAAACTGAAGCCAGTCCGCCAATGGTTCCCCCAACAAAAACTGAATAAATGACAAACGAAAACAAATCGCCGGCCACTAGTTCACCTTTTGCCAACAGTATAGAACCTTGCCAAATAACGGCAACAATAGCACCAAACAATCCAAATATGATGAACGACGAAAAGGCACCCCGGTATTTTCCGCTGGTAATTCCCAATTCGGCAATTTCCAGGGTGCGCTTGCTGTAGCGCTCCATCTCGTATTCCTCGTTGGTAAACGATTTCACGCTTTGTATTCCTTGCAGGGTTTCTTCCACCACCGTATTGGAATCGGCCACCTGACTTTGTACATCTTTTGAGAATTTACGGATAAACTTCCCAAAAAACCGGGCGGCTATCATGGCCGGAGGCAATATTACCAGCATAAAAAGGGTAAGCTTAATGGAAGTAACCGCCAACAAGGCTATACCGCCTATGATAATGATGACTTGCCGGATAAGTTCCGCCAAAGTGCTGGTAAGCGTTTCCTGCAATAATGCAATATCCGACGAAATGCGGCTGTTCAGCTCCCCCACCCGATGCTTTTCGAAAAACCGCAAGGGAAGTTTTATCAAGTGGTTGTAGGTATCGCGGCGAAGCAATGCCAAAGCCTTTTCGGTAACATTTACAAAAAGCACTACCCTAAAATAGGAAAATACCGATTGCACCAAGAGTAACCCCGCCAATATTAATGCTATGCGGTTTATATCGTTGCTTAAAGTTCCCTGGTTTCCGGAATTGACCAAATCGCCCAAAAGCTTGGGAAATGCCAAATTTGCAAGGCTTGAACCCAATAAAAATAAAATCCCTATAAAATATTCGGTTTTATAAGGTGCAATATATCGGTATAACTTAAATGCCTGACGGAGCCCTTGTCGGGTTATTTTCTTTTTGCGTGGTTCTTCCATGATGAATGATTGATTCGAATAAACCTAAACAGTTCATTTACCTAATGGTTCAATGGATTGGTGATTTAATTTCTTTTGTTTGATTGGGATAAACTGATATAAAAAATGCCCAACGAATTATTACTGAGCATTTTTTATTATTTTTTAAATAATTCTATCTGGTGGTATATTCAAAAATTGCTGTTTCTGTATAGATACTTCCATCCAATTTCGTCCATGACACTGTTTTTTTTGTGGGAAAATTACTGGAATTATATTCATAGGTATAATTACTTATCCAATCCGCTTCATTTGGATATGAAACCGTGAGCTTGGTTATATTATTTCTGTTTCTATACGGCAAAAACCCTATATTATCTGAAAGTGGATTGTTTTTATCATCATAAATATAAGTATAGACTGCATATTTTGTGTCATTTAATGTCTTTAAACCTGCATCAAATGCACGCATTTCAAATTTTTTAATAACCTGTGCAAAAGAACTGTTTTTTCTGGATTCTATCCTCCAACTTTCCCTTTTTTCAAGATTTCCATTAAGCCATGTGTACAAAGCATAAGAATCATTTATCCAAACATTATTTTGCTTATAAAAATATTGATTCTTTACGATGTGTCCATCACTGTTAAAATCGGAGACACTTTTAATATCACCTTCAATCCAAACATTGCTCTCGTCTTTATACCATTTTACTTCAGTTAGGGTATTCGTTGTCCAGGTATAGATGATTTTATTGTTTTCTAAGCCATTCCTCAAAACGAATTCCTGGCTCACTTTTCCATCTGTGAAGTAGGCAATTTGGGTTTCTATTCTTATTGCATCCATAGAACTTATGGTTTTCACCAGTCTATTTTGGCTATCATATTCAAAGGTTACAACCTCATCGGTAACATCGTCTACAACATAGGTTATTTTTGATAATAAAGTTAAGGAATCACTATCATTTGATTTATCGCATGCAAAGGTGAATACCAATAGGCTTAAACAAAACACGACAACTAATTTTTGAATGCTTTTCATAAGAGAAATTGTTTTTTTAAGTTTATTTTAATTTGGTTAAGCCACCAAATATATAGTATTATCCGTAATCCTACAAAACCTTGAAATGATTAAAGTTCGGTAATAAATACCTGACCGCAATGACAGCCGTAAACCGATAAGCACAGTCTTAGAATATTATATGTTCCTAAAATACTTTCAAGTTTTAGGAAGTCTAATTGTATTGTACTAAATTCGGGTTTTGTTTGTCGAACCTATTCAGTTAAACCATGAAAAAGTATGCCCCATTTCTATTACTCAGCTTTTTGCTGACAATTTCATTTTCCGGTATAAGTCAAAACAGTGCCGGTTGGTTGCGCTATCCGGCTTTATCGCCCGATGGAAAAACCATCCTTTTTAATTACAAAGGTGATATTTACAAAGTACCTTCCAATGGTGGAACCGCCATTCCTATAACGATCAGCGATAATTATGAATATGATGCCGTTTGGAGTAATGATGGAAAAAATATTGCTTTTGCATCGAATCGATATGGCAATTTCGATGTTTTTGTGATGAATGCCGAAGGCGGTAATTCCAAAAGGCTCACCTTTCATTCAGGTGATGAAAAACCTAGCAGCTTTACCATCGATAATCAAAAGGTAGTATTTGCGACATCACGTCAGGATTTGCATACCAACGTACAATTTCCATCGGCCGTTATGGCTGAATTATACAGCGTTCCAATAACCGGTGGCCGGGTTTCACAGATACTCACTACACCAGCGCACGATGCCGTTTTTAGTTCCGATGGAAAAAAATTGTTATTCCACGACCGTAAAGGATACGAAAACGATTGGCGGAAACATCACACCTCAGCGGTTACCCGCGACATTTGGGTTTACGACTTGGATACAAAAAAATACCAACAACTTTCGCAGTTTAACGGCGAAGACCGAAACCCTATTTTTGCAACCAACAACGATGATTTTTATTACCTGACAGAAGAAAGCGGTTCATTCAACATCCATAAAAGTTCGGTAAGCAATCCAACAAAAAATACAGCCATTACCACATTGAAAAAACATCCGGTTCGTTTTCTCACAAGTTCCGATGATAATACACTGTGTTTTAGTTACGATGGCGATATTTTCACCCTTGTACCCGGTGGTGAGCCAATTAAAGTGGAGGTTCAGATTAATTACGATGGTAGGGAAACCTTGAACCAGATTGTACCGGTAGATAATGGATTTACTGAGGCTAGTTTGTCGTCGAACGGGAAAGAATATGCATACATTTTTAGGGGCGAAGTGTTTGTGAGCAGTGTGGAATATGGAACCACCAAACGAATTACCAATACCCCTTGGCAGGAACGCAGCGTAAGCTTTAGTCCCGATGGAAAATCGCTGGTTTATGCCGCCGAAAAAGATAACAGTTGGAATATATACACTCAAACCATTTTAAGGAAGGAGGAACCGTATTTTTATCTGTCAACTACTTTAAAGGAGGAAATCATAGTTGCTACAACAGCGGAAGAATTCCAGCCGTTATATTCCCCCGACGGAAAAGAGATTGCTTACCTTGAAAATCGCACCACCCTTAAAGTTATCAACCTAACCAGCAAACAATCGCGTACGGTTATGGCCGCCGAAAACAACTATTCATATGCCGATGGCGACCAATGGTATCAATGGTCGCCCGACAGCAAATGGATTTTGGTCCGATTTGGCCCAAAGGAAGATATTTTTCAAAGTGAGGTGGGTTTGGTGGAAGCATCCGGAAACGGACCAATTAAAAACCTGACCCTAAGTGGATACGATGATTATGCACCCAAATGGACCATGGATGGAAAAATGATGATTTGGGGTTCAACCCGCGAAGGGACTAAGGCTGAAGCCGGATATCATACAAGTGGGGATGTATATGGCATGTTTTTTACAAAGGAAGCATTCGATCGGTTCAATCTATCAAAAGAAGCGTTTGAATTGATAAAAGAAAAGGAAGATAAAGCCAAAAAAGAGGAAGAAAAGGAAAAAGCAGAAGCAGACAAAAAAGATAAGAAAGCTAAAAAAGATACCAGCGAAATAAAAAAAGTAGAAGACCTGAAATTTGACTGGGATAACTTAACCGATAGAAAACAAAAACTAACCATTCATACTTCAGAAATTGCTGATTGGATTCTTTCGAAAGAGGGCGATAAACTCTATTATTTAACCAGCTTTGAAGATAAAAACAACCTTTGGGTCACCGATTTAAGAACCAAAGAAACCAAAGAATTTGCTAAAATTGATGCCCGAAATACCAGCATGGAACTTTCTGTGGATGGTAAATTTATCTTTGTTTTAGCTGATGGTAAACCAATGAAAGTGGAAATAAAAGAAGGAAAAGTAACTCCAATAAAAGCCAATGGAGAAATGTTGTTGAAACCGGAAAGCGAGCGGGAATATATTTTTGAGCATAGCTGGCGCCAAGTTCGGGAAAAATTCTATGTGAAAGATTTGCAAGGTACCGATTGGGATTTTTATCATACTGCTTATAAAAAATTCCTTCCATACATTAATAACAATTACGATTTTACTGAAATGTTAAGCGAAATGCTGGGCGAATTGAATGCATCACACACCGGAAGTGGATATCGGGCTAACACAGGAAATAGCGATGAAACGGCTTCGTTGGGTGTTTTGTATGATTATTCCTACACGGGCGATGGATTGAAAATAGCCGAAGTATTGCTAGGTGGACCCTTTACCAAGGCTACATCGAAAGTTGCTGCCGGAAATATAATTGAAAAAATTAATGGTGAGGCTGTTACTCCTTCCATCGATTTTTACCAATTACTGAACCGCACAAAAAATAAAAATACCTTGATATCGCTCTACAATACAAGTACAAAAGAACGGTGGGAAGAAGTAGTAGTTCCTATTTCGTTAGGTGCTGAAAATCAACTACTTTACAAATGGTGGGTAAAAACCCGTCAGGATGAGGTTGCAAGGTTATCAAATGGAAAGCTGGGCTATGTGCACGTGCGTGGAATGAACGATGCCAGTATGAGAACTGTATATGAAGAAGCATTGGGCAAATACATTGGAGCCGAAGCCCTAATTGTAGATACCCGTTTTAATGGTGGCGGAAACCTGCACGATGTACTCTCCGACTTCCTCAACGGCAAAAAATACATAGATGTAATACCTCACGGCCAATACATCGGCTCTGAACCATCCAACAAGTGGACCAAACCTTCAATAGTGGTGATGGGCGAAAGCAATTATTCCGATGCGCACCTTTTTCCGGTTGCATACAAAATAAAAGGCGTTGGAAAAACTTTGGGAATGCCTGTTCCCGGTACCGGAACCTTTGTTTGGTGGGAAACGCAAATCGATCCAACCATTTATTTTGGTATTCCCATGGGCGGATGGAAACCGATAGGACAACCTTTTTTGGAAAACAACCAATTGGAGCCGGATATTAAAGTACGGAATGAACCGGATATTATGGGCGCTGGGCGCGATCAACAGCTTGAAGAAGCAGTAAAAGAACTGATGAAAAAGTAATTTAGAGTTCCATTTGCATTGTTAATTATTGCTCCACCCTATTGAGGTTTAAAAAAAAGAGGCTATCCCAACCGGGAGCCTCTTTTTTTTAAACCTATGTGGTCAATTAATTCTGTGTATTGTATCTGAGTTCGTGATTCGGTTTGATTGGAAACAACGAACCCAAAGAATCAATTAGCCAGTTTCTCAAAAATCTTTAACGCTTTACTTATTAAAACAAATGAAATTGCTATAAGTATAGGCCAGCTTAGCAGCCATAAAACTTGTGCTATCATAATTTATTTATTTTAGTATGAATGTGAATCTGAATTAACTTCCTCAATGTCAATTTTCTTATTGTCGATAGAGCGCCATGCGTACCAAATATACGCAAGTACAAACGGAACAGCCAACGACACATAACTCATTGCCACCAAAGTGTATTTGCTCGATGAACTATTTTCAATAGTCAATGAACTTTGCAAATCGAAAGTTGATGGATAATAAGCGGTATTATTGAAGCCAGCCAATAAAAGCAAAGAAAATACGGTAAGCACGGTACCGATACCTGAAAACCAGATTCCTTTGTTGCTGTATTTTTCAAAACCAATAATTGGCAATATAATTCCGGCCAAAACCAATAAAACGCCAACCAGAAAAAGGATAGCAACTAAAGGCATAGCCAACAAATTATGTAAGTATTTGAAAGGTTCCATAAAAACCTCTTTTGTTGCCGGATTTACGGCAAACCCTGTTGATAAAAGAAGCCAAATTGCAAAAACAAGGAAGAATACTACAAATGGGATTGCATTATACAACAATTGTTTTTTTGCGCGATCCATCATTTCCGAAGGGTTTAACCGGTTCATAAAATACAACAAAGCCAGCACCCGTGCCAAAAAGAAAACGGTTAACCCCAAAACTAGGTTTTGAAAATTAAATGCAGCTTCCAAACCATGGGCTAGGCCTTTCCATTCTGATATAACGGGCATTTTGTCGCCGGTTAATAGGGTAATGTTTAATTTATTTACCGAGAAACTGGAGCCGGTAAAAAAGGTAGCCACAGCGGTACCTATTAAAACAGTACCCAACAACCCGTTTACTAACAATAAAGCCTCATAAGTACGCTGGCCTAAAAAATTGTTTGGTTTTTTGCGGTATTCAAATGAAACAGCTTGTATCACAAAAGCAATAAGTATGAGCATCCAAACCCAATAAGCCCCTCCAAAACTGGTTGAATAGAATAATGGGAATGAGGCAAAAAATGCTCCACCAAAAGTCACCAAAGTGGTAAAAGTAAATTCCCACTTGCGTCCGAGTAAATTTACCAGAATAGAACGTTCGTCCTCAGTTTTTCCTATAGTAGAAATAAGTGTTTGTCCACCTTGTACAAACATTAAAAACACAAGGATTGCACCTAAAAGTGAAACTATTATCCACCAATATTGTTGCAATGCGATATATGAAAATGTTTCAAACATAATTCGATAATTTTAAGGTTACTTTAAAATGATTAATTAATGATCTTGAGGGCCTTTTTTGATTTGCGTAGTCATAATTTTTATTTCGGCAATAAGCAATGCCGTAAATATGACAGCAAACAACACAAAAGTTACCTGTACCGATGAGGCACTTACCTGAGAAACGGCTGCTATGGTTGGCAAAATATCCTGGATTACCCAAGGCTGACGCCCCAATTCGGTAACAATCCAGCCCAATTCACTAGCTATATAGGCCAGTGGAATGGTCCAAAGAGCTGTGTACAAAATAACCTTTTTCTTATCAATTGTGTTTTTCAATGTCATAACCAAAACAACAATGAACAGAGCTAGAAAATGTAACCCTAAAAACACCATTATCCGGAATGAATAAAAAGTTGATTTTACACTGGGGATGAGTTCATTTACATCGCGGTTGGCATAATAGCCATAACCAAAATGCAAATAATTGGTTTGGAAAGTGGTAAGGGCAGCATTTGCAATAGAATCGTTACCTGCTTTTTTTGCATTCCGATACTCTGCGAGTGCCATTATGGACAGCTTTCCTTTCTCGCTTCGTTCCTTGTACGACAATATATTATGTTCGGGGTTCCCATTCACCAAATCCTGTATTCCGGGAACATAAGCATTGGGATCCAAGAATGCCATATACGAAAGCATATTTGGTATTTCAATTTTAATTTTGAAATCTTGTTTATTGAGTCCGGTTTCTGATTTTTCCGATTGTAATAAACCTATAACGGCTAAGGGTGCATTTTGTTGACCTACGTAGAGGTTTTCCATAGCTGCAAATTTCATAGGCTGATATTTTGCCACTAAACGAGCTGAGCCATCACCGGTAAGTATTATAAACACTGATGCCACCAAACCAAATACGGCAGCTACTACAATACTCCGCTTAGCAAATACATGCTCCCGGTTTTTTATTAAAAACCAGGCACTTACGCCAATTACAAATATTGCCGACAGCACATATCCCGATGAAATGGTATGTAAAAATTTATTGATGGCCACAGGTGAAAAAAGCACTTCCCAAAAATTGACCATTTCGTTCCGAGCGGTATCCAGATTGAATTGCATGCCTGCGGGGTATTGCATCCACGAGTTTGCAACAAGTATCCACAGCGCTGAAAGGTTTGAGCCAAATGCAACCAACCAAGTGGAAAGCAAGTGGAATTTTTTGCTCACCTTATTCCATCCAAAAAACATGACGGCAATAAAGGTTGATTCCAAAAAGAACGCCAAGATGCCTTCAATGGCAAGCGGAGCACCAAATATATCTCCTACAAACCATGAATAATTTGACCAGTTTGTGCCAAATTCAAACTCAAGGATAATTCCAGTTGCTACACCAATAGCAAAGTTTATCCCGAAAAGGGTCATCCAAAACTTTGTAATCCATTTCCATTCAGGATTCCCTGTGCGCACATACAGAGTTTCCATAAACGCAACAATAAAAGAAAGCCCTAAGGTTAATGGCACAAATAGCCAATGATAGATTGCTGTTAATGCAAACTGGGCCCGCGACCAATCAACGAGCGAAAAATCAATATGCTCCATACTTTGTGGTTTTAGTTATTACTTTATAATTAAGAAAATTGGGTAAACTGATTGAATACAGGTAATTTACTAGTTTATAAATATATTTTAAAGTTATTTTTTGGTTGTTAATTGTTCTAACACATAATTGCTGCGCTCTTTATCTGTTTTAAAATTGGTTTTCAGAAAGTTAGGAAAAAACAAGAGCTTCAAAATCACAAAAAAAATGAACAATTTGATGCCTATCAGTAGCCATAGGTTTTTCCCAACTGTCATTCCTTTAAATCCTTGATAATAAAATTGGAATACTCTTTTTGCGATATTTGCCATTTCTGAAACTGTTACCCTATCCTTTTTATTTACAATAATCAATACTTCGCATCTATTATAAAACCTTAAATCGATCTCCGCTATATTTATTGAATTTTTTACCCTAATACCAAAAGCTAATATACATATTTAAAATTAATAAATTAATATTGTTAATATCTTTTGGATATTCTGTCGTTGACAAAAATTTTCGGATAACCATAGAAAAACAATTTAAAATACCTTTTCTAAAACTTATCTCATTAATTTTACCATCCAATTAGTAGTAATTTTGAACTGTTTCTATGTCAGAAAAAATTCTTTACCTTGAGGCTATCGACCCTATTGATCTGTTGGGTATCAATAATTCGAAGTTGGATATTTTTAAAAGGGTTTTCCCCAAGGTACAATTGGTATCGCGGGGCCATGAGCTTAAAATTATTGGCGAGGAACAATCCATTCTGGAATTTGAATCGAAACTTAATGAGGTAATAGGCTTTTTCGACCGTTTTAACCGGTTGTCGGATGACGATTTGTTGGAACTATTAAATGTATCAAATCTGAAAAACGGGGATAGCCTTCAAGTTACTGATGACTTGATATTGTTTGGCAACAACGGGAAACCCATCCGGGCTTTAACTGTAAACCAAAAGCTATTAGTTACCGAAAGTGTTAAAAACGATTTACTTTTTGCTGTGGGTCCGGCAGGTTCAGGAAAAACCTATACCGCCATTGCTTTAGCCGTTAGGGCACTCCGTAACCGTGAGGTAAAACGTATTGTGTTGAGCCGCCCCGCGGTGGAAGCCGGCGAGCGGTTGGGTTTTTTACCCGGTGATATGAAAGAAAAGATTGACCCCTATTTACAGCCTTTATACGATGCCTTACACGATATGATTCCGGCAAAAAAACTGGAAACTTATATCGAAGAGGGAATTGTTCAGATTGCCCCTTTGGCCTTTATGCGGGGACGAACATTGGATAATGCCTTTGTAATTTTGGATGAAGCCCAAAATACTACGTTACTTCAAATGAAAATGTTTCTTACCCGCATGGGAACCTATTCTAAATTTATCGTAACAGGTGATGTTACCCAGGTTGATTTGCCTAAACCGCAAGACAGTGGACTGATTCACGCGCTACGGATTCTTGACAAAATTGAAGGCATCAGTATTATAGAACTCAACGAAACCGACATTGTGCGGCACCGGTTGGTAAAGGAGATAGTTAGGGCTTATCAGCAAAATACCTAGAAAAAGAGATATTAGATGTGAGAAATGAGATAATAATATATAATAATATGGAACGAGCAATTGTAAAAACCGATTTTAAATTTCCCAACCAAAAAAGCGTGTACAAAGGTAAAGTACGCGACGTGTACAATATCAACAACGAGTATTTAATAATGGTGGTTTCCGACCGTATTTCAGCATTCGATGTGGTACTTCCCAAAGGGATTCCCTATAAAGGGCAAGTACTGAACCAAATAGCTTCCAAATTTCTGGATGCCACGGCCGATATTGTACCCAACTGGAAAATTGCCACCCCCGATCCAAACGTTACGGTAGGTCACTTGTGCGAACCCTTTGCCGTAGAGATGATTGTGCGCGGTTACCTTACCGGCAGTTCGTGGCGCCTGTATAAAGAAGGCGGACGGGAAATATGTGGCATTAAATTGCCCGAAGGGTTGAAGGAACATCAAGCGTTCCCGCATCCCATTCTTACCCCAAGTACAAAGGCAGAGCAAGGTGCCCACGATGAAAACATTTCCAGGGAAGATATAATTAAGCATGAATTGGTTTCAGAAAAAGATTACTTGCTTTTAGAAAAATATGCCTTGGAACTATTCAAACGGGGTAGTGAAATGGCTTTGGAAATGGGTTTGATACTGGTAGATACCAAGTATGAATTTGGAAAAAAAGACGGACAGATTTATTTGATTGACGAAATACACACCCCCGATTCATCGCGCTATTTTTATGCCGATGGATATCAGGAGCGGTTTGCGAAAGGTGAAAACCAAAAGCAGCTTTCCAAAGAATTTGTACGCGAGTGGCTTATGCAGTATAACTTTCAGGGCCGCACCGGCGATGTACTCCCTGAAATGAGCGATGCCTTTGTGGATCAGGTTTCGGAGCGGTATATTGAATTGTATGAAAGCATTACCGGCGACAAATTTCAGAAAGCCGATGTTTCCAGCGTTCTTGCTCGGATTGAAAAAAATGTGAATCAATTTATTGGTTCATTGTAAATGGAAGTTATCGGGAGTCATAGTTTTTTGTACCCCTCTACCTGTCGGCATCTCCCCTAATTTTAGGGGAGAATGGTTGTAGTGTATATGGTACGAACCTGCAGAGTTTTTTTTTAGTTCTACCAAACCTCAATCAGCGCTAGTGCACGTCATGGCATGGTGGCTGTAAGCCGGAGGGAGAATTTAAATCTAAAATCAGACATCATTAATTCTTAAAAATGGCAAAATGAATGGAATGCCACTTTGTTACCAGATTTGAAAATTACCGGGCTGGAGTTCGGTGATCTATAGGTTCGAATCCTGCTCTCTCCACCAAATTTATTTTTTTCCCTTTGAATCCTTTTATGGAATCGAAAAATTACTACTTTTGGAAACAATAAGCGGGAGTAGCTCAGGGGTAGAGCATCAGCTTCCCAAGCTGAGGGTCGTGGGTTCGAATCCCATTTCCCGCTCAAACAAAAGCCTGATTGTATGAAATTACAACCGGGCTTTTTTGTAAAATGCAAAATATCGGAATTATGATGCGTTTCATTCCAAAAGTCCTCAAAATAGTTTCATTCACCACCCTTCTTTTTTTGCTTTTCAGTATTATCGAAGTCATTGGCTTCCGGTTCATAAATCCACCCTTTACGCCATTAATGGTTATCCGGTATTTTCAGCATGACAAAAAATATGGCGAACGAAAAATTGAAAAACAGTGGAAGGATTTGGATGATATTTCACCCAATATGGTTTTGGCGGTGGTTTCGGCCGAAGACAATAACTTTCCAACCCATTTTGGGGTTGATTGGAAAGCCATTAAAATAGCTCAAGAAAGAAATAAAAAAGGGAAACGGATTCATGGGGGCAGCACCATCACACAGCAAACGGCTAAGAATGTTTTTCTGGTTCCCAACCGTTCTTATATCCGCAAGGCATTTGAATTGTATTATACTTACCTGATTGAGATATTCTGGAGTAAAGAGCGCATTATGGAAGTTTATTTGAATGTAGTGGAACTGGGCAGGGGCGTTTATGGGGTGGAAGCCGCATCACAAAAATATTTTAAAACTTCGGCTAAAAATCTCACCCGTGGCCAAGCTGCTTTAGTTACTACAGCACTCCCCAGTCCACGTAAAAGAAACCTTGCCAAACCCAGTAAATATATGTATCAGTATCAGGCTCGGGTAATGGATTTGATGAAAATGATTGGTAAAGTGGAGTTGAAGTAAGTAGTGTTGTGAAAAAAGCAAATGTAATTTACAAATATTGATTTAATTGTAAACCATAATCAACAATATAATGTATATTTGTCGAATAAATCCTACAAAATGGAAGAACTTTTTTCTCTATCCTATAAATATGTTAAGCAGGTTGATACCCGTTTTAAACGCTATTTGTTTCAAAAAATTAATTGGCAAAGCCGTCTGGTAATAATTATTGGTGCAAGGGGGATAGGTAAATCCACAATGATGCTTCAATATATGAAAGAGAACCTTGCACTTAACAAGGAATCCATTTATATCAGTGCCGACCATTTATACTTTAGCCGTCATGGACTGGTTGAGTTTGCAAACTTATTCAGGATGAACGGTGGAAAGCATCTTTTCATTGATGAGATTCATAAATATCCCAATTGGTCGCGCGAAGTTAAAAACATATACGACCAATATCCTGACCTGAAGCTTGTTTTATCGGGATCGTCAGCCACAGAAATTGTGAAAGGTGAAGGAGATTTGAGCCGGAGGGCATTATTTTATCAAATGCAGGGACTCTCGTTTAGGGAGTTTATTGATTATCATTACCAGATTCAGATACAACCCATTGCGTTGGATGAATTGCTTGCCAGTTCGATAGAAATTTCCTATCAAATTACGGAAAAAATAAAACCAATAAAACTTTACGATGAATACCTGCGGTTTGGTTATTATCCCTTTTTTAAGGAAGGGTTTGATGGATATTATCAACGCATCAACCAGGTGGTAAAAACTGTCCTGGAATCAGATATTCCTGCCGTTTACAATATCGATTATCATGCAACGGTAGCCATCAGGAATTTGCTTGGAATTATCACAACCCTGGTACCTTTTAAGCCGAATACCTACAAATTGAGCCAACAGATTGGACTGTCCCGCGAAACTTTTATAAAATACCTGCAATACCTGCAAAAAGCCGATTTGGTAATGTTGCTGCATAGCAGTGTCAAAGGAATTAGCCAATTGAATAAACCTGAAAAAATTTACCTTCATAATCCAAATCTTATTTATGCCCTTGCCGACGGTGGTGTGGATAAAGGTAATTTGCGGGAAACCTTTTTTATCAATCAGCTTTCCGAAAGCCATCAACTTACCTATCCCAAGCAGGGCGATTTTTTAGTGGATAATACTTGGTTATTCGAAGTGGGCGGCATTAATAAAACCCGAAAACAAATAGCCGGAATTGATAAAGCATTTGTAACTGCTGATGATATCGAAATAGGCTCTCCTCAAAAAATACCTCTTTGGTTGTTTGGGTCTTTATATTAACCACTGTTTTTATCAATTTGTCGCCCAATGACATGCAAATAAAATGATAAAAACGGAATACCAATGTGATTTTCCGTTTTTAATGATTATTCAAAAAGTAGAATCATTTCTTATATTTTGATAAATAAGTCCTAGCAAGTTTCAAAAACCTGTTAGGACTTTTTAATTTCTATATCGCCTGTCCGCCACGATCTCCGGTGCGAATGCGGATACATTCTTCCAACGGCATGATAAATATTTTACCGTCGCCTAATGTACCTTCCTTATCACCATTATTTGTAGTACGTGCCGCTCTTAAAATGGCATCCACTGTTATATCAACAAATTCATCATTAACAGCTATTTCAATGCGAATCTTTGGAGTTAATCCCGGAACAACAACCAAACCTCGGTACATCTCCTCATTGGCATACCTACCATGACCAGAAGCCCTACTCACTGTAATTCTTTCGATTTCAGCATCTATCAGGCTTTCACGAACCTGATCAAGCCGGTTACTTCGTATAATTGCTATTATTAGTTTCATCTTTCCTTATTTTAAATAATTATTTATATTGAATTGCTTAAAAGGATTTAGTTAGGATTTAGCATTCCATATCCTCGCTCACCATGATATGCATGATCTAATCCATCCAATTCATCTTGAGTTTTTGATTTTAATCCAACCGTCTTCTCAACTATAAATATAATAATTAAAGTTCCAATTACTGCATAGGTAATAGCTATACCAACAGCTACCGCTTGTACTCCTAATTGTTGAATCACTCCCCAAGGTCCACCATGCGCTTCAGCAGCAGCAACCATCCAACTATCTCTAATAAAGAAAACCAATAATAAAGCACCAACTATTCCACCAACACCGTGTATTCCAAAAGCATCTAAACTATCGTCGTAACCCAGTTTATTTTTTACAATAATCGCAAAGTAACAAACACTTGATGCAATAATTCCCAACGCAATAGCACCGGATACTTGGACCACACCTGCAGCAGGTGTTACAGCCACCAACCCAGCTAAAACTCCTGAAACAAACCCCAATGCAGTTGCTTTCCCGTGATGGAAACTTTCAATAATTATCCATGAAATAGCTCCTGCTGCTGCTGCTACCTGAGTTGCAGTAAGTGCTTGAGCGGTAGATAAACCACTTGAAATACTGCTACCTGCATTAAAACCAAACCAGCCTACCCATAACAAACCTGCTCCCATCAATGTCATAACCAAATTGTTAGGACGCAATTGGCGATGAGGATACCCTCTTCGTTTACCTAAATAAATGGCTGCAACCAATCCACTTACACCAGCTGATATATGCACTACCGTTCCACCGGCAAAATCAATGGCACCTAATGCTCCCATGTTAAATAAGAAACCATCGGAAGCCCATACCCAATGGCACAATGGATTATAAATAAATAATCCCCAAATGGTTATAAACAATATATATCCTTTAAAAGATACTCTTTCAGCAAATGCCCCAGCAATAAGTGCAGGTGTAATTATGGCAAATTTCCCCTGAAACATTACAAATACCAGTTCAGGAACTCCAGCCGGCATAATTGATTCATCAATGCCATTTAGAAATAAATAATCAGGATTCCATCCAAACCAGCCTCCAAGAATGCTTTTTCCGAAGGCCATGCTGTAACTGACTGTAACCCATAATACGCTCATAATACCCATAGCTACAAAGCTATGCATCATGGTACCCAACACGTTTTTCGACCTAACTAAACCTCCATAAAACATGGCTAGTCCCGGAACCATTAAAAGCACCAACGCAGTTGAAGTAATCATCCAAGCAGTTGCTCCGGTGTCAATGGGCGTTTGTTCACTGGCATAAGTGTGAAGCGCAAACGCACACATTCCAAATAATAAAAGATAGATTTTTTTCATTTTTAACTCGTTTAGCGATAAATTGTAATAATTCATGGCAAAATTATATCAAAATGTTATAAAAAACAACCTTTTAATATAATTAAATTAACATACCCCCTAAAAAAATAGGGAGAAAGCATAGAAATAACATTATATTTAGTTTTCTATAAAAATTTTTATTGGAGTTTTTTAAAACTGATTGGTATTTGGATTGTTTAAAGTGAAAATTTAAAAAATGACTATGGAAAAGATTTTTATTACTTCGTTGTTTACCCTTGCCATGTTTGTTGGTTTTGGACAGCAAAAAAACTTACACGATTTTAAAACTAAAACCTTAGAAGGGGTCGATTTTGACTTGGCATCATTAAAAGGAAAGAAAGTTTTAGTTGTAAATACCGCATCAAAATGTGGGAACACCCCCCAATATGCAGAATTGGAAGCGCTTTATAAAAAATATGGCGGCGACAAATTCGTGATTATCGGTTTTCCGGCCAACAATTTTTTAAAGCAGGAACCGGGAACCAATGATGAAATCCGTGAGTTTTGCACCAAAAACTATGGGGTGACTTTTCCGATGATGCATAAAATTTCGGTTAAAGGCGATGACATGGATCCCATTTATCAATGGTTGACGCAAAAGAGCTTAAATGGAGTGATGGATGCTGATGTAGCCTGGAACTTTCAGAAGTTTATGGTGGACGAAAACGGTAAATTGGTTGGCTTTTTGAAGCCTAAAGAGAGTGTGAATTGCGAAAAGGTAGATAATTGGATTGGAGGTAAGTAAGGATTTAAAAATATAGAGGTCGGTAGGTAATTGCATATGTGTGTTTTGCTCTATACCCCTTCCCCTGTCGGGACTTCCCCTTGTGAAGGGGAAGATGTAAATCGCTGGCAGTATTGCTATTTTGATTCGATCTCCCCTAAACCTAGGGGAACTTAGCCGAAGGCGATCTCACGACCAAAGGGAGTAAATGCCGACAGGCAGAGGGGTACAAGAAACACAAATACCATTGCTTTCATGTTATGTATTTATTTACTGACCTCTGTAAAAATAAAAGCATTGACTAAACAAAGAAAGCAGGACTATTTCCCTGCTTTCTTTGTTTTTATTAATTTATTTCAATTAGTTTATTTTTTGCTCAACATCCAATTTCATTGGGTTAGCTATGGTCTCTTTTAGCAAAGCTATTTCCAACACCTGGTCAATGGTTTCCACATAATGAAATTTCAACCCTTTTACATATTCTGGTTTAATATCCTCTATATCTTTTTGGTTTTGGGCTGATAAAATTACCTCCTTGATATTGGCTCGTTTGGCTGCTAATATTTTCTCCCGGATACCACCCACTGGCAATACTTTTCCCCGGAGAGTAATTTCACCGGTCATGGCAATACCATTTTTAACTTTGCGTTGGGTAAACGCAGAAGCAATGGATGTTACCATTGTTATTCCCGCCGATGGGCCGTCTTTAGGAATGGCTCCTTCAGGTACATGCACGTGTACGTTCCAGTTTTCAAAAATTTCTGGTTTTAACTCAAGAATTGCAGCCCTCGATTTGATAATTTCAAGCGCTATTACCGTCGATTCTTTCATTACTTCGCCTAAATTTCCAGTAATGGTAAGTTTTCCTTTTCCTTGGCTGAGACTGGTTTCAATATACAGAATATCACCTCCAACAGCAGTCCAGGCAAGTCCGGTAACTACTCCGGCAAACTCATTGCCATCGTAAAGCTCCTTGGTATATTTGGTTTTCCCTAGCAGTAATTCCAAATGTTCCGGAAGCACAGTCTTTTCAAAGGTTTCGTTAAATGCAATGCGTTTGGCAATTCTCCTTGAAGCTTGTGCCAATCGTTTATCCAGTTCCCTAACGCCCGATTCGCGGGTATAGCCCTCGATAATCCGTTCCAACGTTTCTTTGGGAAAAGTAACCGCATCCAGTTCAACCCCATGGTTTTTCAATTGTTTGGGTACTAAATGACGGTTGGCAATTTCAATTTTTTCTTCCACAATGTATCCGCTCACATCAATCATTTCCATGCGATCGCGCAAAGGGGGACTGATTGTATTTATGACGTTGGCCGTTGCTATAAACATAACTTTCGAAAGGTCGTAATCCACATCGAGGTAGTTATCGTGAAAGGCATTGTTTTGTTCCGGATCGAGCACTTCGAGCAGTGCCGAAGCTGGATCGCCGTGAAAGTCGTTGCCCACTTTATCAATTTCGTCGAGTATGAAAACCGGATTTGAAGTTCCCGCTTTTTTCATATTTTGAATAATACGGCCGGGCATTGCCCCAATATAGGTTTTTCGGTGTCCCCGTATTTCGGCTTCGTCGTGCAAACCACCCAGGGACATGCGAATGTATTTTCTTCCCAATGCCTCAGCCACTGACTTTCCTAACGATGTTTTACCAACTCCGGGGGGGCCATATAAACAAAGGATGGGCGATTTTAAATCACCTTTCAGTTTCAATACCGCCAAATGTTCCAGAATGCGTTCCTTTACTTTTTCTAACCCAAAATGGTCCCTATCCAGTATTTCGGTAGCCAACGGCATATCAAAACGGTCGGTACTGTACTCGTTCCAAGGTAGGTCGAGCATGGTTTGCAGGTAATTCAACTGCACCCAATATTCACCTGTAGCCGGATTCAGCCGGTGAAGTTTGTCGGTTTCTTTCACAAATATTTTGGCCACCTCATCGGTCCATTTCTTGGTTTTGGCTTTTTCTTTTAAGTCCTCCACTTCTTTTTCAACCGGGTTGCCGCCCAACTCGTTTTGAATAGTCTTTATCTGCTGATTCAACAAAAACTCCCGTTGTTGTTTATCCAAATCCGATTTCACTTTCCGCTGGATATCGTCTTTGAGTTCAAGCATCTGGATTTCTTTCGATAGAAGCTCCAATAACTTGATGCTCCGTTGAAACAGATCGGTTTCCTGCAGCAGGTTTTGTTTAGCTCCAACTTTTAGTTCACTGTTGGAACAAATAAAATTGATTAAAAAGAATGGGTTGTCGATATTTTTAATGGCAAAAATTGCTTCCGATGGAATGTTGGGCGAAAGCTTGATAATCTTCATTGAAAGGTCTTTGATGGATCCTACCAACGCCTCAAATTCCTCGCTTTGCTCTTCAAGAGGCATCTTTTCCTCAATGCTTGAAACATAAGCGGTAAAATAGGGTTCTTCCGACAAGTATTCTTTAACCATAAACCGTTTTTTTCCTTGAATGATGACGGTTGTGGAATTATCGGGCATTTCCAATATTTTCATGATGGTAGCAACCGTGCCTTGACGGAACAAATCTTCAGAGCGCGGCTCTTCAATATTCACATCCATTTGAGCAACGGTCCCAATTATTTTATCATTCTTGAATGCTTCGCGTATAAGCCTCAGTGATTTGTCGCGACCCACGGTTATAGGAATTACTACACCGGGGAATAACACCATATTCCGTAAAGGTAAAATGGGTATAAGCTCCGGAAACTTGAATTTATCGATGCTTTGCTGGTCTTCGTCGGATATGATTGGAAAAAATTCTGTGTCGCCCCCTTCGTTGTCAGCTGCCAATAACTTGTCCAGATTAAATTCTTCCATAAATTCCATAAAACTCTCCTTGTTGCGACATGTTGTCAGTGAAATGAATTTTTTAATTGAATGCGTTGTAAAGTCAATAGTTATGCCAAAGGAAAACTAGAAATAAAACTATTCAGTGAAAAACCGGTATTGGCAATTTTTATTTCTGAAAACTAACGCGGTACTTTGCCGTACGTTTAAATACTTCATTTATAATTTGTTGTTCCTTTTCATCGAAAACCAAACCACGGCGTTCCATTACCCGTTGGGCTATTTCATAAGCAGTATCTATTCGGCACTCGGTAAATTTATGTGAACCTCCCCAGGTAAAAGATGGAATGAAATTCCGGGGAAATCCATCACCGAAAATATTGGCTGCAACCCCAACTACAGTTCCGGTATTAAACATGGTATTGATGCCGCATTTGGAATGGTCACCCATAATTAATCCGCAAAACTGGAGTCCGGTTTTAACAAATTGGTCGGACTGATAGCTCCAGAGTTTCACTTCAGCATAATTGTTTTTAAGGTTTGAATTGTTGGTATCGGCACCCAAATTGCACCATTCGCCAATTACAGAATTACCCAAAAAACCATCGTGGGCTTTGTTAGAGTTTCCAAAAATGACTACATTATTTAACTCACCCCCTACCTTGGAATTTGGACCGATGGTAGTTGGGCCGTAAATTTTAGCTGACATTTTAACGGTACTTTGAGCACACAATGCAAATGGTCCTCTAATAGCCGAATTTTCCATCACCTCCGCCCCTTTTCCTATATAAACCGGGCCATTTTTAGTATTGATGGTGGCAAATTCAACCACAGCTCCCCTTTCAATAAAAATTTCTTTATCGCCAATTATATTGTTGGTTTTACTAATTGCCTGCGATTTTCTCCCTTTGGTAATCAGTTTAAAATCGTGCTCAATTCCATCGCCATTCATTTGGAATATATCCCAGGGGTAACTAATTTTAATTAAATCAGATATGGTTTGAATTTCAGCACCTTTACTGTACGATGAAGGGTCAAAAGTAATAGGATCAATTTTATGGGTGCGCAAGGCGCAAACAATGTCGCCACTCTTAAGCACCTGATTCAATTCCAGATTCTCCATTTCAGAGAGTAGTTCAGCCGTTGGAATTAATGAACTATTAATAAACAGGTTGTCCTTTTCCTGCTCCATCGGAAACTTTTGTTGTAAATAATCTTTAGTATAATAGGAACAGGAAGCTTGCAAGTACTTTTCCCATTTTTCTTTTATGGTAAGTATGCCCAATCTAACTTCCGATACTGGTCGGGTGAAAGTGAGTGGCAATAATTGCTCCCAGGTTTTATCGTCGAATAAAATGTAGTTCATATTCCCTTAGTTTAATTGCATTCCGAAGGGAACAAAATAGAAATATTAATTTAATTCGACTATTAATTTTATCATTTTTTTAGTTGACAGAACAATTATTTAAAAATTGAGTTATTTTTACCGCCTTAATAAGTGAATCAACTTGTTATTTGAAAAATGCCTCTTTAGCTCAGTTGGTAGAGCAGCTCATTCGTAATGAGCAGGTCGTGGGTTCGAGTCCCATGAGAGGCTCCAAACACTCCCCCTTTTTATTTCAATGTAAACCCTTCGGCAGGCTTAGTACATTACTTTGTTTCATAATAGTCCCTTTATTGTGGTGTTGCCTTCGAGTGCCTCAGACAACGGGGAAAACTCAGGCAACAGGGATATTTCGACAATTGAGGTACTCAGAGTTCCGGTGGTTGAAGCAGTAGAGTTCCCGGTGGTTGAGGCACTCGAAACCACCGTATTCAAATCTCTATAAGCCATTGACAATTCCGGCAATTTTTTGTGTTCACTATTTATTAATGCCTCTTTCTTTTTCCTGCTCCAGCCTTGCACTTGTTTTTCGCGGTAAAATGCTTCATCAATTCTTTGAAACTCTTCGAAGTAAATCAATTTTATCGGTAAGTGTTTTTTTGTATGATTAGCTCCTTCACCTTTTTGGTGTTGCTGTAAACGAATTTCTAAGTTGTTAGTACTCCCAGTATAGTAACTGCCATCCGAACATTCTAATATATACATCCAACCTTTCATACCAGTTCCTTTATTGTGGTGTTGCCTTCGAGTACCTCAGGCAACGGGGATATTCCGGTGGTTGATGCACTCGAAACCACCATTATCATTTTGTTGATATCAACGAAATGGTCTGAAACCACTTCACCACTGGTTTTGCAACTTTCTCTTGCTTTATCAATAGCATTTAAAAAAATACGCCAATCGGCATAGCGTAGTAATAGCTGCAATTCGCAGGCTTACCAATATTCAATACACTCTTGTTCGTAGGCATATTTCTCGAACGATTTGTTTAGTTGGGTTATTATCGATTTCTCCATTGGGCTTAATTATAAAAGTTTCAAGATTGAGATTAACCCAAATAGAGCGATTGTGGCAATTACCATCTATATTGGAGGTATTATTGGTGAATGTTTAAAGGAGTTAGTGGTATGGAAAACACGTACAGTATTATCAGGGAAATCGCTTTAGAATTGCAAAATTGAATTCTTAGAGCGATTTCCATGATTTTTTAATTGAAATTCTGAACTTTTTCAATTTTTACTAATGGTCAATTTCTTTCCTGAATAGCTCACCACCTTGTCGGATTTTTCAGTTAATGCAGCACCAGTTCCTTTGTTTTTGCCTACAAAAATGATATTAAATTTGCGGTCAATAAGCATTCCGGGAAATGAACCTTTCCGTTCGCCAATTGTCAACGACTTTTGCTTATCGTTCCACGAAAATGCAATGGTTGTATAAATTCCTTTTTCGTAATTGTAATTGTCGTTTTCATCTTCATATAAAGTAAATTTTCCATTTGCACCTTCGTAAATCCGTATCTCAAGATTGTCCCATTTTTTTTCTGTGGCAAACTGAACTATTGGACCCATAGGCAATATGGAACCGGCCTTCACATATAAAGGAATAATGTCTAAAGGAACTTCTTTTTTTACTGTTTGGCCACCTGTATATTTATCACCTGTCCAGAAGTCATACCAATCGGTTCCTTTGGGCAGGTAAACATCTTTTGTTTTTACTAAACTATAATCTTCAACTTTTACGCTATCAGCCCCCTGAGCTTGATTTTTCCAATACATAGCTTGCGTAACAGGGTTTACCAACAAGGAACTGCCAAATAGAAACTCATCGTTGATATCAAGTGCATTCTTATCGGCAGCAAAGTCCATAACCAGGGCACGCATCATGCTCCCCTGGTTAGCTGTTACATCCCACGATGTAGAATAAATGTAGGGTAGCAGGGAATAGCGCAGGTTTATATATTTTTCGATGGCGTCGTAAGTCGGGTTTCCTTTTTTGCCAAACTGATAAAGTTCACGAGGTGCACCTTCGCCATGCGAACGCATCATAGGGCTGAAAGTTCCGAACTCAATCCAGCGTACATGGAGTTCGCGATAATCGGCATTTTGAAGTGGATTGTTAAAATTCCACAAAAAGAAACCACCCAAATCGGAATTCCAGTAAGGAATACCACACAGCGAAAAGTTCAAACCGGCAGAAATCTGGTTACGTAATGCATCCCACGATGCAACCACATCGCCCGACCAAGTATTGGCCCCATAGCGTTGCTGACCGGCAAAAGCCGAACGGGTAAGAATGAACACCCGTTTTTCGGAAGTTAGCAAGCGTTGGTTTTGCGAAACGCCACCAACGGTCATCAGCGGAAAGGCATTGCGGACTTTTCGGAATGAACCAAGGTAGGTTTTGGAATCATAATCAGATGCTGTGGCATTAAAGTGATCGGGTTCCGAAGAATCCATCCACCAGCCATCCATCCCCAGCGAAAAAATTCCTTTATTTAGGTAATTCCAATATATATTGCGGGCAGCTGGGTTGTACGGGTCATAAACCCTAACCCCAGCTGGGTAGTCAGGGTTGGGAGGCCATTTTTCGCTACCGGACTGTGGCCAAGTTTCAAAATTGAAAAGTGCGTTTATTTTATCAAGTTCTTTATATTGTTTTGTCATTGGGCCAAACGAGTTCCATATAGAAATAATTATATGGGCATTCAAACCATGCACATCGTTTACCATCTTCTGAGGATCGTCAAAGCCCGGATTAAGGAATTCCATGGCATTCCAGAGATAATTATTGCCCCAGTATTGCCAGTCTTGAATGATACCATCGAGCGGAACATTTAATTCACGGAACTTTTTAACCACCGTAACCAATTCGTCCTGGCTCTTGTAACGTTCGCGGCTTTGCCAGAAACCATACGTCCACAAAGGAAACATGGGCGCTTGCCCGGTAAGTTCCCGCATACAGGCTATTACTTTGTCGGAATTGCCTCCATACATAAAATAGTAATCAATACCATCCCCTACTTCCGATTTGAAATAAGTGCTATCGGCATTGTCTTCAAAAACAGTGGGTGAGTAATTGTCCCAAAACAAGCCGTAACCTTTCGATGATAAGAAATAGGGAATGTAATCGTCTGTATTTCCCTGAATCATGTTGAGTTTTACGTTCCGCTTCGACATTTTCCCTTGCTGTTGTTGGCCCAAACCGTATATGGCTTCATTCGTATCCAGAACAAAAGATTGAGAAACAGTATAAGTTTTCTCCCCGGCATCGTTAAATTCGACAAAATTAGTACCAAAATCTTTTTCAATAATTAACTGGTCTGTCTGATTTGAAAAGGATACTTTTCCACTTTTTAGATTCAGCAAAACCTGTAGTTTATCACTTTTCAACGAAAGCTCATTGTTTTGTTGATTTATTTTAAATTCGGTTTTCCCTGGTGTTTGAACAACTGAAAGGCTTTGTTTGGTAAATGCCTTGCCTTCCGGGTGTTTCAGCACCCGAATCGTTGATGGGCTGTAAAACTGCAGTTCCACTTCAACAGAATTGATTACTGCTTTTATTCCTAATTCTGTTTTCTGGTAAGTTTGTGCTTTGCTTGTTAAGCCAATAACAAATACCAATACTACACCTAAACTAATACGATACCACTTCATTTCTTATATTTTAATTAGAATTGTTTATTTTAAAATCAGAAGGCTAAATTAATAGTTTTTATTATTGTAGCTTTCTCAGTAGTGAATTTTCGTTTTAATTTCATAACTACGAATTAAAGGTTTAAAAAACTTACCTTGTTTTCCTAAATTTGGGGGGAATTATACAATTATGGTTATCCTAAAAATTACGGATTCTCAATTCGATGTGTTAAAAATTAGTTTTTCGGGATATGGTAGTATTTCAATGATGTAATAGCTAAGTTTAACAAAGATATTTACTTAGCATTTCCAACAAGGTTTTCTGAGAAATAGGCTTTGAAATAAAATCAATGCACCCAGCATCAAAGCATTTACTGCGGTCTTCGTTTGAAGCATAAGCTGTTTGTGCTATCACTTTTATGTTATTTCGTTCGCTGATCATCATTTTTGTTAAGTCAAGGCCATGAATATCGGGCAAGCGGATATCCATTAAAACAATATCTATGTTGGGATTTGACCGAAATAATTCCAATGCAGTGGCCCCATTTGAAGCAAATAGTAACGATGCGTTTGTTTCTCCTAATAGTTCCTTTATATAGTCTTGGTTGTAGATAGTATCTTCAACAATCAGTACTGTTTTATTAATAAAATTAAACTTATTTTCATTCAAATGTTCCTTGCTAATGTCTTTAATAATGCACGGTTTATAGGGGATTGTAAAATAGAAGGTAGAACCTATTCCAAGTTGCGACTCAACCCAAATAGTGCCATTCATTAATTCTACTATCCCTTTACTGATTGAAAGACCTAGGCCGGAACCTCCAAAATCTCTCGTAAAATATGATTCATCAATCTGGCGAAACCTCTCAAATATCAATTGTTGTTTATCAATAGGTATTCCAATCCCCGTATCGGAAACCGAGAACTGGAGGGTACTTTTATCTTTTAAGTAACACCCAATTTGGATATTCCCTGAAACGGTAAATTTAAATGCATTATCAATTAAGTTAATTAAAACTTGCTTAATCCGCTCAAAATCGGTTTCAATTGAACACTGTTCCGGTGTTAAACGGTTAATTACACTAAAAGTGATTGGCTTTAAATATATTTCCTCATTCCTGAGTTCAAAAAAATTACTGATTTCAATCAATTTGTTATCAATATTCCCTTTTGTATCAACTATTTTCAAGGTATGCGACTCAATTCTAGATATATCAAGAATGTCGGTAATAATACCCATCAAATCTTTCGATCGGTCTTGTATAATTTTGGTAAACTTTTTCCTCTTTTCAAAAGGCATATCCTCCATATTGAGCAAGTCAGAAAAACCCACAATGGCATTCATGGGGGTGCGTATTTCGTGGCTCATGTTAGCCAGAAAAGCCGATTTTAACCGATCGGATTCTTCTGCTTTAATTTTAGCCTTTTCCAATTCCTCGAGGTTTTCCCTTAAAGCATCATTTGATGCGGTAAGTTCTTCCTCAGTGGCCTGGAGTTCCTGATTCTTAAGCTGAAGATCTTCCTCGGCCTTTTTTTGTTCTGTTATATCCATTACTACGCCAAACGTTTTTATAGCATGGCCTTTTGTATCCCTCTCAATTTCTGTTTGCGTAAATAAATGAATAATTTCACCTGTTGGTTTAATGTATCGAAAATTGATGGAATACCTATCCTCAGTAGCAAGGGCATGGTTATAAACTTTTAAAAATCCGTCCAAATCTTCGGTATGTATGTTACTAAAAAGTTCTTCGGCTGTGATGGTGCTTTTATTATAATCCAATATTTTATCCAAACCTGCCGATAATCGGTAGGTATGAGTTAGCAAATCATGATGGAATTCTCCTATTCTGGCTAATTCTTGAGCTTTGAGTAAGATTAGCGTCTTTTCTTTAAGTACTTCTTCCAGTTGCACTCGCTCTGTAATATCGTCGATACTAACAAAAACAGAGGATTTCGCATTAATCTCAATATATTCTGTGGTGACTATTACATTACGTTCAAAAATATTATTATCAATTCCCATATAAAGTTTTCCTTCTACTTTATACAAACTTTCATGCGATTTCAAGGTGTATTTTATTGAATTCCAAAGGAAGCAATCGGTGCATTCTTCGCCATTTCCACATTTGTCTTTGTTGTTATTGTTATGAGAGCAATTCAGTGTTTGTCCGGGTTGAAGACCATACAGTGCTTGCTCATTTTTATTGGAAATATTAAGCCCTTTTTGATTTATGCGGATTACTTTTAATTCTTCATCTAACAAGAGCATCATTAGAGGGGTACTGTTAAATATTAATGATTGTATTTTTTCATTTTCTTTTAAGGCAAGCTCTTTTTTTTGTTTTTCTTTAATTTCAGAATTTAGTAATTCAATTATTTGTTTCAATTGCTCCGTCCGTTCAACTACTTTTTCTTCTAATTCAGCATTAAACTTATTAAGGTTTTCATTCAGAATAATATTCTCAACCCGAATAGTAAGATTTTGCATAAATCCGTTCAATAATAATTCCAATGACTTTAATCGGGATCCAGTAGCATCATTATCTACAAGTATCAAAAAAAGCTGTCCTAACGATAACACTTCAAAAGGAAATAAAACTATCTCAGCACCAAATGAGTTATCTTCCGATGGGAAAAGTACCGGAATAACTGATTTCACTTCGTTTGGAAGTAAGTAAATGGGTTCCTTTAAATTATTATTCTTCAAAGGAATTGATAAATCAATGTTAATTTCTAACCGGTTATAATCATCATGAAGCGAGTAAAATGATATAATTGTGAAGAATGAGTTATTCGGTTTGCATACAGCTACTAAAGTTATCGTTTTAAGAATGGATAGTTTTTCGAGAATGGCATCTAAATAGGAACCGATACTATTATCTTTTACTGAATGCTGATTCAGAATATTAACGAGTAATAAATCTTCCATGTTTTGTGAAAGTGAACTATTTTCATCCTCTAACAGGTTGATTTTTTTCCGCAGATCGTTTATGTCTTCTTCTAAACTCATTAGGTATGTTCCTCAGTAAAAAATAATGTGAGCGCTTCAACAATAAATTCCGGAGCATCTTCTTGAATAAAATGGCCCCCTTTTTCGAATAAAATTAGCTTACTCCCTTTAATATTTTCGTGTAGTAAATCGGCAATCTTTGAGCTTAAGTAAACATCATGCTCCCCGCGTATAATTAAAACAGGAACATCTAAGTTATGTAATTTATTGGTAATATCGGTAAGGTTTTTATTGTCGAGACAATGGGCAAAATGAAGAAAAGCTTTACGTCCTTCTGTTGTTTGCATAGGCTTAAAATAATACTTCATCAAGGGTTCATCACATTTGCTTTTATTGTAAAGACCTCTTTGAACAATAAGCTTGAAAGTACCAAAATCGAGCGTAGCCATTGCCATTTGGCGAATTACTGGAGTACGCATGGCTATAATTGGCTGCACGGGCCAAAAATCGTAAGCAACACTATTTATAAGGGTTAGGTCAATAATGTTTGACTTATAATTAACTGCAATAATTTGTGATATTCCACCACCCAAATCGTGGCCTACAAGGTGGTACCTTTCTATTCCCAGTGCCTTTATAAATTTTGCCATTATATTGGCATGGTTAGTAAGCGAGTAAGGAATATCCAAGGGTTTATCAGAATCGCCACAACCAAGCAGGTCGGGCACAATTACCCGATATTTTGTTGAAAGTAAAGGCGCAATATTTCTCCAGATAAAAGAATAAGTAGTAATGCCATGAAGTAAAAGTATGGCTTCACCTTCGCCTAAATCATAATAATTAATGGAATAACACTCAATTGCAATTTTTTTGGGATTTAAAAATTCACCGTCCATTGTTTTGTTTTTTTAATGGTTGAATATGGAATCGTTTACTAACAACCTACTTTATTCTACATACATTTATAGCAAAACATTCATCAATTATCTCTTCAAAGCACATTCAAACATTTAGTAATTCTCAAAGTTGCTGTCGTCGTTATCTTTCAGGTTAAAATGAACACCACCTGATTTCTTTGCTTGTATATTTCCAGCAGAAACAAATTGCTTCATGGCTGGCGCTGTTTTCTTTGTTTTTTCAGTTTTTTTGTACTGATTACCTGATTTAGCGCTTTCCACCCTAAAAAACGACACCACATCTTTCAACAGTTCGGCTTGTGAGGCCAATTCCTCAGCACTTGAGGCCAATTCTTCCGACGATGCAGCATTTTGTTGGGTTACTACATTCAATTGCTGAATGGCATTGTTTATTTCATTGGCTCCGTTATTCTGCTCTTGCGATGCAGCCGCAATTTCCTGTACCAGCTTGGCTGTTTTTTGAATTTCAGGCGTTAAATCTGTCATGAGTTTACCAGCTTCATCGGTAACATCCACACTGGTTTTCGATAAAATACCTATTTCATCGGCGGCAATTTTACTGCGCTCGGCCAGTTTACGTACTTCGGCAGCAACTACGGCAAATCCACGACCTTGTTCGCCTGCACGGGCGGCTTCAACAGCGGCATTCAGTGCCAAAATATTGGTTTGGAAAGCAATGTCGTTAATAATGGTTATTTTTTGAGCTATTTCTTTTATGGAATTCAAACTTTGCTTCGATGAAGCACCTACTTTATTAAGTCCATCGAGAGCAAGCACTGATATTTTTTCGGTTTGCAAGGCGTTATCGGTGTTTTGCATAATGTTGGCGCTCATTTCTTCCATCGATGAACTTACCTCTTCGGTTGAGGCAGCTTGTTCACTCACCCCTTGCGACATTTGTTGCGAAGTGGCGCTCATTTCCATGCTGGCCGAAGCAATGTTATCGGCACCTGATATTATATTCCCAATAATATCTTTCAGTTTTTCAACCATTTCCTGCAAGGAATTGGCCAATATACCTACTTCATCTTTTTGGTCAATTTCTAGGGTTGCCATTAGGTTACCTTCTGAAATTTCTTTGGCAAAATTTACCCCTAGAATGAGTGGTTTAGCAATAAGGTTTACCAAAATCACAGTAAAAATAATGGCTATTACTATGGCAAGAATATTAAGAATAATGGATGTGGATACAACGGTTTTCCCTGTGGAATCAAAAATTTCATCGGCTGCGGTGTTTTCCTCATCAATGCTTGCTACTAATTTACCAATGGGTACATCCAAATCAACAATTAACTGATCAAATTTATCATCCAAAATCCGGATATCCTCCATTGAACCATTGGCTTGTAATAGCGGCATCAATTCTTTTTCAAACAGCAAAATAAACTCTTCAATGTGTTCTTTCCCAAGTTTTGTTAGTTCTCTCTCAATATCGGTATCAATAACTTTTTCAAGAGTTGAGAAATCGTTTAGGGCATCAACTTTGGTTTCGTTCCATATTTTTTGGATTTCGGCTAAATTGCGGTTTATAATTGCATCAGCCACTACCTGATACATTTCAGGGCCCATTCCTGCGGCTTCTTTTGCAAAAACAAGGGCATCGGCTCTTATGCCGCCATCGTCCTGTAGTTTTAATAGTTTGTTCATTTCCACCAATTGGTACAATGATGTCAAAACAAAAATGGCTATTACAATAGCGAAGCTAACTATTAGTTTTTGCGAAATTTTTAAGTTTTTCATGCTTATAAATTTTTAAGTTAATGACCTCGGTTAGTTTTTAATATAACATGTATTTACTATTGAAAATGCTAGAGATTCGCTGATTATATTTGGAGCGAAAAACGGAACAACCCAACCAAACAATTGCTAATTCCAGCCGTTGCACCGGGGTTAATAATATATTGTATGCTGGGTTGAATGGAGTAATGCTCTCCAAACTGAAATTTGTAAGTCATCTCAATGGCTGTTTCGAATTTTAACAAATTATCATAAAGGTTCATGTATGTTTTGCTTTGCGAGATATGCGCAAAAGCTAGTCCCAACTCATCGTAATAACGATAAGGTAGAATACCATGATAGCGCAAGCCACCACCAACAAAGTATTGAATACGGTTGAATTCCGATGGGGCAATACCTGTTTGGAAAAAATAGCATAACCCACGCGCGGTATTGAGGCTTCGGGCAAACAACGCCTGATCGGCAATAAAATAAAAGCCATAATTTCCCTTTTTTGTTTGCAGTGTGTCACTATAATTGGTAAAAGTACCGGAGTGATGGTAGGAGCCCAATTTATAAGTGCCTGTGAGCTTATCCTTTTTGATTCGGTTGTATTGAACTTCACCAATAGTCAAAAAACCTTGCCCTGGGCTGATACTCCAATGTACGTTGTATCGGTTAGTTTCAAAATCACCGGGATCGCCATCATAAACGGCTAATTTATAGGTAAGGTTAGTGCTCTCATATTTTAATAAAATACAAGGAGCTGCCACCGGATAAATGGAAACAGGGACATTCAGCGAAATACTGGGCCCAATGCCAAATGAGCTGTTTATAAAGGTTCCACCGTATTGGGTTCCGGCAAACTCTGAATTCATGTCGTGCTGGCCGAATAACGCAGAAAAATTTCCTATTTGGTGGCTATAATAATATTCATACAAACCATAATAATTTCCTGCTTCAATGTTCGATAATATCTGTAAATCGCCGGTTAACGATTCACTTGGGCCGTTTCCATGTGTTACTAATCCATGAACAAAAAGGAACCATTTTTCCAAAGTTTTCCCTTCCCGGTATCAAACGATAAGGCCAACGACTCGATTCCAATATAGGTACTCCCTTTTTTAATTCCCCCATCAAAATTTATTACAAAATCGCCAATCACATCAACTCCAAATTCAAACGCATGGGCAAATTTAGTCGTATCCTGTGCATTGAGGCTTTGCATTGAGGCTACAATAATGGCTACAAACAAAAGTTGACGACTATAATTTGATATGGAAATAAATAATGACATGTTTTTTGGTAAATTTTTGTCCCGATAGCTATCGGGATGATTTTTAGAGTTTTCTTATTAACACTATCTATCGGTTAAAAGCTTTTCGTTAATATAAAGCCTACCTGCTTGAATTTCCAACAATGCTTTTTCAAGGGTATGAAAAACCTCCGATTTAAATACACAACCTTTAAATCCAGCTTCAATAATTTGTTCCAGAAATACTTTTTCAATGTGCATGGTAACAGCAAGAACCTTCAAGTTTTTGTGTATCCAGGTAATTCTTTTGGTTGCCTCAATACCATTAATCAGGTCCATAACAATATCCATAATTATAATGTCAGCTTGGCTTATCAAGGATGGGGGTAGTTCTAAAAATTCTTTTCCACTTGTGGCTTCAGCTATTACCGTATGATTTAGTTTTTGCTCAATAAAGAATCGGAGGGTGGAACGGAATTCGTTGTTGTCGTCAACTATTATAATTTTCATGATGGAATTTTATTTATACCATCAAAGATAACTTTAAAAGAATTCAGTAACTAGAGAGTAAACCAGTATAACGAATAGGAATTGTACTTAAAATGGATAAGGATTTACACCTGTTGCTTATGGGGTAAACCCTTAGGAAATTTATTGAGACGGATACTAATGACAATTTTGTAGGCTTTTTTCACGTTACGGTTCTGATTACTATTGCTTTTAACCAGTAATCATTTTTTGTTTAGTGGCAACTCAATGGATACTTGAATTCCATTTCCTATACTACTAACCACACTAATCTTTCCGTTTAATGCATTTACCCGTTGGGTAATATTAATCAATCCAAATCCTTTCGAATTATCTTGAATACTGATTGGATCATATCCATTTCCATTATCGGTATAGCTTAATGCAATCCATTCATTGTTGTTATCAATCAATAATTCAATAGTTGATTTTGATGCTTTGGCATACTTTACCGTATTATTCAACAGTTCAGTTACAATTCGGTAAATTGTAATTTCACTATTTTTATCAAATCGGTCCTTAGCATTTAATTGGAACGTGACTGTTAATTTTTGAGTCTGATTTATGCAATTGACAAAGTTTTTTATTGCCACCTCAACTCCAAAGGTATTTAAAGTACGGGGACTCAAATTATTGGAAATTTCACGTATGGATTCAATAGCCTCATTCAGGTTTTTATCACCCCTTTCGGTTATCAGTTTCTTTTTTTCCAAATCATCAGTTTCCGATAGCCATTGGAAATAAAGCTTAATAGTTGATAACAGCGGTCCCAATCCATCGTGCAAATCTCTTGAAAAACGGTTACGTTCCTTTTCTTCGGTTTCAATAATGGTGGATAGGAGTTTACGATCGGTTTCCTTGCGCTCTGTAATATCCCTGAATATTGATTGATAAGTCCTGTCAGGCATCATTTTACTTCTCATTTCAACAATAAGGGTGCTTCCATCGGTACGATAAATCTCTCTTTCAGTGACTATTGTTTCCCCACTTTGAAGCAATTTGAACTGAAAAGGTTTATTTTCGATACTTTGTTTGGTAAATGGTAAGTTTTGAATGGGTTGACCAATTATTTCGTTGCGGTTCTTTCCAATCATTAAACATAATTGGGAATTAGCTTCTATAATTATTCCTTCGTAAGAACCAATGAGTATCCCATCAACTGCCAGCTCAATCAGGTTTCGGTATTTTTCTTCACTTTCTTTTAACGCATTATCAGCGAGCTTGCGTTCAGTAACATCCCTATTACTAATCCTCCTGCCAAAATAATTTCCTGCTTTGTCGAAAACAGGCCTACACAAATGACTGATATGAACTATGGAGCCATCCTTTTTTGTAATTCTAAAATCAAAATTACCTATATTATGAATTAAATTTTCATTGTGTGAATTCTCAAAATGGCGATTAAATAATCCTGAGTCGTCAGGATAAACAATTTTTTTAATGAGCGTATAGTCTGCAAAAAACTCCTGGGGGGTATAACCACTAATCCTTTCGCATGAAGGCGACATGTATATAAGCTGATTATCAGCTCCATCCCAATATTCCCAATCGTAAGTAAAATCAGCAACAGTTTTAAATTTTATTTGATTGTCAATTAACTCATATTTTGTTGACAATTGCCGTTCAGCGTAATAAATAAGCACCCGGGCAGCAATAATACCTCCGGAAAGGATTACCAGTAAGGTCAGCAGTAAATGGCCATCGTGCTGGCTGGTGTGTTTATTTAACAACGAGAAATCCAATCCTACAAAAATTAGCCAAAGTAGAATGCTTGATACTATTACTGCACCAAAAATCCTATGGTTATGCCTCATTGTTTTCAAAACCTCTAAGTCAAATAGCCGACGTATTAATGGTAGGCAAAGCAATGTATCGGCAACAATGGTTATAAGTAAAACATTAATTGAGTCTTTAATTGCAAAAGCATTTAAAAAAGAGGGATCAATACAATTTATAGTGTTTTTAAACCAAAAGGGTGGGTTCAAAGAAAGCAATGGATTAATTAAATTATAAAAAGAAAGGTATAGTAACCCAACAAAAAGAATGAACACGATGGAAAACTTCAACATAAGGCGACGGTATCCATGAGTTATTTCTATTCCATTTACAATTCCAATGGAAGTAAAAAAAACCAAGTATAAAAAAGTAGTTAAAACATTCAACCAACCTTCTTCTGGCCAAAGCAAGAATGGATAAAATGCGGCACCTGTTATACCCGAAATAAAACCGTATCGCCATCCAAAAGCTAAAGAAGCCATTATGGGCAAAATTATGATCCAGGGAATATTTATAGTAACTTCTGCTATTTGCGAACTAAAACCATAAGGAGATAAAACAAAACTTACTAAGCCAAATAAAATGGATACTAAAAGTTTTGTACTTGGTTTTAATGCGCTAACATTGTAAAAAATGCGAACGGTTTTTTGTAAGTTAATACTGCCAGTTTTCATTAATAAAAATTAAACTTCAAAACTTTTTATATCCTATTCAGTGCATGAATATATGAAATAAAAATCAATTACCTTTGCCTATAGAAAATTCATGCTCCTTTTAAATGACCATTTTTACCTTAACCACTGATTGGGCCAACGACGATTTTTACATTGGTGCCATAAAAGGGCTGCTATACAGCAAATGCCCTGATGCTAAGGTAATTGACATAACTCATAAAATTGATTCCTATAAATATACCCAAGCGGCTTTTGTATTAAAAAATTCATTTACACACTTTCCGGCGGGTACCATTCATATAGTTGGCATTAATAGCGATGCCACAGATATACAAACACCTGTATGCTTAAAAATTAAAGAGCAATATTTTATTGGAGCCGCCAACGGAATTTTTAGCCTGATGTTTTCTGAACAACCGGAAATGGTAGTTGAAATTAAAGAAAACGACCGGATAAAAAAAAGCTCTTTTCCTGAACTTACTATTTTTGCTGAAGCAGCAGTTTTTATTGCCCAAGGCGGCGATATGAAAACTTTAGGACCCGAAATACAAGGTAAATACAGGAATGTGGAGTTTTTACCAGCCATTGATGAAAATGCGTTAACCGGGAATGTCATATACATTGACTCATTTCAAAACATTATTACCAACATATCGGTTGATTTATTCAATCAGATTGGTAAAAACCGAAAGTTTTCAATCTCGGTAAAAAGTGATTCGTATAGTGTTCAAAAGTTGAGTCAAAATTATTCTGAGGTTGAGGTGGGTGAATTACTGGCACTTTTTAATTCACTCGATTTGCTTGAAATGGCAATACGCAACGGAAAACTGGCCGAACTGATTGATGTTAAAGTAAATTCACCTGTAACCATAAAATTCCGATGATAACACGTATTATTAAGGTTAAGATTAAACCGGAACATCTGGAAGCATTTAAAAAGTACATTATCCAGTTTTTAAAAGAAGCCCGGGACTATAAAAACATTCATCACGCCGATTGCTTTGCCGATTTGGACGAACAATTTCATTTTCATATTTATACTATCTGGCAAACTGAAGGTGCTTTAAATAAGTTCCGGAGAACAGAAACCAACCTAACCTTGAAAAACAATCTAAAGGAATGGTGCAGTTCTCCTTACGCTGCTTGGACTGTGGAGAATATATAGAGTTTAGAGATTAGAAGTTAGAGATTAGAAGTTGGGACACAAAGCTGAAAGGGCGTAAGAACAAAGCCCGGTCCCGATAGCTATCGGGAGCCCCGGGATAAAAGATAACCGCCGTAAGCGGTGCATCTAAATAGGTTGCAATGAAATACTAATACAACATGCACCGCAATAATAATAGTTGTTTGAAGTTGATTTAGACGTTTAGTGCAATAAATTATATAGTTAAGTAAAAATCCGAAATCAAAACATGCAAAAACACAAAGATGCCTTTGGGCAGTTGCTAGAAATAATGGATGAATTGCGGGCCAAATGCCCGTGGGATAAAGAACAAACCCTGGAAAGTTTGCGTACTCTAACCATTGAGGAGACTTACGAACTCGCCGACGCCATCATGGAAAACGACCTTCCGGAGATAAAAAAGGAACTAGGCGATTTGTTGCTCCATATTGTGTTTTACGCCAAAATAGGTTCCGAAAAAGGGGCATTCGACATTTCCGATGTAATCCACAACCTGAATGAAAAACTCATTTACCGCCATCCACATATCTTTGGCGATGTTCAGGTAGCCGATGCCCGCGAAGTTTCCGATAATTGGGAACAACTTAAGTTGAAAGAAAAAGGCCGCAAAAAATCGGTGCTCGAAGGAGTACCCAAATCGTTGCCAGCTATTATCAAAGCCCATCGCATTCAGGATAAAGTGCGCGGAGTTGGATTCGATTGGGACGAAAAAGAACAGGTTTGGGATAAAGTGGCCGAGGAAATGCAGGAACTGAAGGTGGAATTGTTGAAAAACCCGGATTCGGAAGAAGCAGAAATGGAATTTGGCGATCTGTTCTTCAGCCTTATCAATGCCGCCCGTTTGTATGGCATAAACCCCGAAAATGCATTGGAACGCACCAACCTGAAGTTCATTAAACGGTTCAATTACCTGGAAGAAAAAACCCTGAAACTAGGAATTGACTTAAAAACCATGCCTTTGGCAGAGATGGAAAAAATATGGCAGGAGGCTAAAAAAGAGGATTGAACTCAAGCCAGTATTCAAAGTGCGACTAATTAGAACCTATACCTTAGTTAGAGCCAATGCAAAGATAGCGCAACCAGACAGTTAGTGTTTTGATGAAAATGAGTATATTTGTAAAAAAAATGCTATGAAATCCACTGCAAGTACAATATTGATAGATAATTATTTTGGACTATTAAATAGTTTGAGCAGAGAAAATAAAATTAAACTGATAGCCAAGTTGTCGAATTCTATTGTTGATGAAGTTTCTGAGAAAGAGAACGTAGTTGATAAGTTTTTTGGTGCATTTAAATCAGATAAAAGTGCTGAAGAAATAATTCAAGATATCAGAGAGAGCAGGACTTTTAATCGAACGATTGAAGCATTTTAAGAAATGGATAAATATCTTTTGGATTCGAATATTTGCATTTTCTTTTTGAAAGGCAAGTACAATCTTAATGAAATGTTTAAGAAAATTGGATTCGAGAATTGCTGTATTTCAGAAGTGACTCTTGCTGAGCTAAAATATGGCGCTGAGTGTAGTAATAGGATTTCTGAGAACATGAAAATGATTGATGATTTTGCAAAAGAGGTAACAATTGTTCCAATATTCAATTCTTTAGGTGTTTACGCCAAAGAAAAAGCCAAGCTAAGAAAAACAGGAAAACTTATTGACGATTTTGATATTTTAATTGGTTCAACAGCAGTTGCAAATAACTTGATTTTGGTTACGGAAAATGAAAAGCATCTCGTTAGAATTTCGAAAGTAAAAATAGAAAATTGGATTAAAAGATAAAAATTCACTGGCGCAAATACCGCATTTTCTCTTGAATTTTCATTGGAATTTAAGTTTCTCCCTGACTATTTCAATAAAAAATTTAGTGCAAAAATATATAAAAATTGTGAGTTTCTTAAGCTAACTAACAAAGACACCGCTACTCAATACTAATACGTTATAGCACATTTCGAACATTTGAACGTATTGCACTAATAACATATATACATTTGATTTTAAGTGGCCAATATTTTGAACCTATATAAATTATTATATCTTTGTTTTGGTATTAACAAAAACAATAAAATATGAAAAAGATTTATGCTTTGTTACTTGCTGCTGGTATAGGCGGCCAATTATTTGCGGGGGGTATTGTTACCAACACCAACCAAAGTGCTCAGTGGGTACGATTGCTTTCGCGGAATGCATCAACCCAAATTGACGCAGTTTATTTTAACCCAGCCGGGCTAGTGAGAATGGATGACGGGTTTCATTTCTCGTTGCACAACCAAACCATTTTTCAGGAAAAAACAGTTACTTCAACCTTTCCAACACTAAATACTGATACCTATACGGGTGATGTTAAAGTGCCTATTTATCCTTCCTTTTTTGGAGTGTATAAGAAAGAAAAATTAGCCATTTCCTTTGGATTTGGAATTAATGGTGGCGGTGGTTCGGCAGAATTTTCAAAAGGACTTCCTTCTTTTGAAATGCCTTATTCAATGCTTCCGGGATTAGTTAGTAGCTTCGGCATTCCAACAACTGCCTATTCAACTGATATTTATTTTAAAGGAAGTTCAATTTATTGGGGAGCTCAATTAGGGGGATCATATGCTATTAACGATATGTTAGCTGTTAGTGCTGGTGCCCGTTTAATTATTGCAAAAAACTCTTATGAAGGTACGTTGGAAAATGTTATGATTAACCCAACTCATCCTTTAGTAAATCCAACAGGTGCAATGATGTCTGCATCAGCTTTTTTCACAGCCATTGGCCAACCCGGATATGCTGCAATGACAAGCAATATGGTTGTTGATGCAACCCAATCAGGAACAGGAGTTACCCCATTTTTTGGTATAAATCTAAATCTAAATGATAAACTCAACATTGGTATCAAATATGAAATGAATACCAAATTGGAATTGACCAATGAATCGGAACCAGGTAAAGATGCCAACGGAATGTTCTTAAATGATTCTACATTTAGAAGCGACATACCTGCAATATTGGCTATTGGTGCTGAATACAGTGTTATGGAAAAATTAAGGGTTTCCGCTTCATACAACCTTTATTTTGACAAAAATGCCGATTGGAATGGAAGAGAAGATTTTGTTGATGACAACTTATTTGAAATTGCCTTTGGTGCAGAATACGATGTAACCGATAAAATCTTAGTAAGCGCTGGTTATCTAATAGGTAAAACGGGTGTTAACCAAGCTTTCCAAACCGATATTGACTTTAGCCTTTCATCTAATACAATAGGTTTTGGCGGTTGTTATAAATTTTCTGAAAAGCTTTCCGTTGATTTAGGGGTATTGTTTACTTCCTACAAAGATGCCAGTTCAGATAAAACGTATCCAGCTCCTCCAATTCCATATACCGAAACTTACGACCAAACGACCACAGATATCGCCATTGGTGTGAATTACAAATTCTAAACTTTATTTTATTTATTTCAAAAGGCTATCCATTCAGGATAGCCTTTTTTTATGGTTAAATTAAGTGTAGTGGCTAAATTGTATTTTTGTGATAATATTTAAAGCTAATATGACTATCAGGAATTATGAATAATTGAGTAAATTCCCCCCTAAAGTCCCCGCCTAGGCGGGACACTAGCGCTGATTTCAGTTTTTGGCTTATTTGAGTGAGTTCATTTCCAAACTTTGAGGTTCTACCAAAACATCAATCAAGGCTAGCCCTCCCCAACGGGGAGGTGGCCCCGAGAACTCGGGGCCGGTGGGGGAAATATCCATATTATTTCCTTAAAAATTTGTAATAAACAATGTCCCATTTTTTGCAATTGGCTCCCATGCAGGCCCTAACCGATATTCCTTTCATGAACGCCTACCAGAAACATTTTGGTGGGTTTACTGAAATGATGGCGCCCTATATTATGGCCAGCAGCAACTCGCCCATTAAAACACAAAAACTGCAAAAACACTTTTCGCAACTTAATAAAGAAATAACCTTGGTTCCTCAGCTACTGAGCAACGATGCCGAAGGGTTTGTCCATTTTGCCAATGCCCTTTTCCATTTGGGCTATACCAAAGTCAATTGGAACCTGGGTTGCCCCTACCCTGCTGTTACCAATAAGCTGCGTGGTTCTGGACTTTTGCCTTATCCTGAAAAAATTGACTCCGTTTTAAATAAAATGTGTCCAATCTTAAAGCCGGAATTATCAATTAAACTGAGGTTAGGACTGCATACTAACCAAGAAATTTTACCCATAATAGAAGTATTGAACCAATACCCCATTGCAGAAACCATCATCCACCCGCGAACAGCCATCCAGCTTTACAATGGGACTGCCGATGTTGCCTATTTTGGTTCCATTTATCATAAGCTAAAAATGCCAGTCATTTATAACGGCGATTTGTTATATGCATCACAAGTATTTGAACTGGAACAAAACTATCCCGGTTTAAAAGGGTATATGATTGGACGTGGAGCATTCATTAATCCATTTATAACCAATCAAATAAATGGAATTGAATGGAGCGAAGCTGAAAAGTTGGAACGATACCGCAATTTTTATTTCGACCTGCACCAACAGTGTCAGAATCGTTCCAGTAATTCTTCCGGATTTTTAAACCATATAAAAGAGCTTTGTGTTTTATTCTCCAAATCGTTTCAGAATGGAGAACAACACTTTAACACGCTCAAATCAATCAACCAGCCTGATGAATTTTTAAACGCCGCAGATATGATTTTTAAAACCGGCAAACTCATTTTTTAACTTGAATCAGCAAGTCATCCGATGACTCAATGATAATAAGAATTTGCAGAGTTCTGTTAGAATCCAGTCATCGGATGACTATCATTAATTATCTACCTGCTTGCGGATTTTAGGTTTTGACTTGTGCACTTTGATTATTTTATTCAGCTTTGCAGATTAATAAAATATAAAGTCCACTGGTGTTAAGGGATAGGTTTTTCACCCTCCGCCCTTCGGGCACCTCCCTCAAAGGAGGACTAACCCTGATGCTACGGAGTAAGTATCCCCTTGAGGCGATGATAAGGGTGAATTTTGTCCAATAATAGGAAATTAAAAGAATCTGTGAAAATAATCTCCAATAAATGAAAGACCTTACCATAGGAAAAGAGAGCAAACTTATATTCCGTTTTGCAATTCCCATGTTGCTCGGAAATATATTTCAGCAGCTATACAATGTGGTAGATAGTGCCATTGTTGGGCGCTTTCTGGGAAAGGAGGCCTTGGCATCGGTTGGAGCGTCGTTTCCAATTATTTTTGCACTCATAGCACTAATTATAGGCATTGGAACCGGTTTTGGCATTGTTATATCGCAGTATTATGGAGCCAAAGAAATTGATAAAGTAAAACGGACCATAAGCACTATGTTTATTTCATTAGGTCTGGTTTCCATTATAATGACCCTCATTGGAATTTCTTTGAGTGGTCCAATTTTCAGATTACTCAAATTGCCTCCCGATTTAATGCCACATGCCATTGAATACTTGAATATTTATTTAATTGGTATTGTGGCCATGTTTGGATTCAACGGAACCTGCGCGGTATTGCGTGGTTTAGGTGATTCAAAAACCCCCTTAGTTTTTTTAATCATATCAACAGTTATAAACATAATCCTTGACTTGGTTTTTATATTAATTTTTGGATGGGGCATTGCTGGAGCAGCTTGGGCAACTGTAATTTCGCAAGCGGGGGCATTTATTACCGCTGTAATTTATTTGAACCGTACCCATTCAATCATTAGTTTTAAGTTATCGGAATGGAATTTCGATTGGGAAATAATGCGACATGGAATCAGAATTGGATTACCATCAGGATTGCAGCAGACTTTTGTAGCTATGGGAATGATGGCCCTTATGGGCATAGTAAACTCTTTTGGAACCGATGTAATTGCAGCATATAGTGTCGGTGCACGTATTGATTCCTTTGTGGCATTACCTGCCATGGCATTTTCAGCTGCATTAGCAACTTTTACCGGACAAAACCTTGGAGCTGGCAAAGACGAACGAATAAGAAAGGGATTAATCGCTACAACAAGTATGGCATCCATATTTTGTATTCTAACTACCATACTCATTATACTATTCCGACAACCTTTGATGGGCTTATTTAATCAAGATTCCGAAGTCATCCGCATAGGGTCGGAGTACTTAACCATTGTTAACGTGTTCTATATTTTATTTGTACTAATGTTTGTAACGTATGGGGTTTTGCGAGGTGCTGGAGCAACATTGATACCCATGTTTATAAGTGTGCTTTCACTATGGATAATCCGGATTCCATTGGCAGCCGTGCTTTCAGAATCGTATGGGGAAAAAGGAATTTGGTGGTCAATACCTATAGCCTGGGCAATAGGTTTAACGGGTTCAATTATTTATTACCTTTCGGGAAAATGGAAGGGTAAAGTTATTACAGGGACAATAAAAATTGAAGTAGATGAACTTTTAGAAAGCACTTAGAAAATAAAAAAAAATAGGCTACTTATGCAAACAGCACTTATTCTTATCGATATTCAAAACGATTACTTCGATGGCGGAAAAAATCCCTTGTTCAATTCAATTGAGGCCAGCAGAAATGCGGCTACTTTGCTTTCCAAATTCCGAAAAACCGACCAATTTAGAGTTTTTATTCAACATCTATCAAAAGACCCCAATGCCAGTTTTTTTGTTGCCGATAGTCCGGGTGTAGAAATCCATCAAAGCATAACTCCCCATGCCAATGAAATTATTATTCAAAAACATTTTCCTAATAGTTTCAAAGAGACTGGGTTACTGGAGTTTTTAAAGAAAAACAACATCACAAAATTAGTTATTTGCGGTATGATGACGCACATGTGTGTGGATGCCACGGTTCGGGCTGCTAAGGATTTTGGGTTTGAATGTTCCGTTATTCACAATGCCTGCGCCACAAAAGATTTGGAATTTGATGGTTCCCTCGTAAAAGCGGCTAATGTTCACCACTCATTTATGGCTGCATTTGCCTCATACTACTCCAATGTATTGAGTTTGGAGCAATTCCTTAATAGGAATCTAAATCAATAAAAAACAAAAGGAAGAATCGCTTCTTCCTCTTATTAATTATAGTTTTAAGGGTATAATAATAACTTTACAACATTTACTGCCAAATAATCAAAGAATTCTAACCTAAGTTGAGCGATTTGACCCCGAGACCTCGGGGGAAAAAGTGCTTTACTTAGGTATAACCCCGACATAGCAATTGTTGTTTTTCACAAATTGAGTGAAGCGAAAATTTGTGGAAACCTACAATTGTTCAGTCGATTGAGCAGATTTGCGTTAGCAAATCGCTCAATTTGGGTCTAATTCAAACTCCCCACATTTTGCACATTAATTGATTTGACAATGCGTTTGGCATCCTCTTTAGTAAAGCTTCCGGTCATGCACATAATAACAATTTCATCATTATCTACCACTGTCATGAGTATCTCTTCAATGGTTTTTCCGTTGTCGCGGGCCAAAAATGTAACTTCTGAACCTCCATCTTTGATTACCATAATCTCTTTATAAAGTTGCTCTGGTAGGTTTTTGTTTAAATCAAAAATCATCTGATTGTTGGTTTCCTTTAAAATCAAGAAGCTAATGTCGTCCATGTTTTTAAGGAATTCTTTAGCCTCCTTATCTTCATCATCGATTATAAAACTGGCTAAACCTGCTGGCACTTTGAAACTGGTAACATTAGGAGAATCGCGGTATTCCCTGTAAAATTTTTTGTACCCTTCAATGGGTTCCTTGGCGCAGCTTGCAATGGCAAGCAACAATCCAATCAGTGCTAATATATATGTTTTCATACTGCTTATTGTTTTTCTTCCACTTTTTGCAATTTATCAAAGCCTTTCACATCCATCGATTTCGACATTTTTGCAATCTGTTTTATGTCAATATCGCCTAAAATATAAAGAAGCACCGGTTCCAACGGATCATTCACGGTCATTACAAATTCCGTAATTTTACTTCCATTGTCGCGAACCTTAAACACAATTTCCTGCTTTCCATCTTTAACTATCATAAAGTCTTTATAAATTGGTTGTGACACCACTTTACTGATTTCCTGATAAAAAGCATCCCGGGCTTTGCTATCCAATTTGTCACCGGCAGTTAAAATCTTAATTGCCTTCAATCCTTTGGTCATGTTTTCTAAATCTTGATCCGATTCATCGTCCAATTTCGAGAATAATTCAAACATATAACTGGTAATGTAAACCGATGTATATCCCTCTTGTCCTGAATATTTATCGAACACTACGTTTAATTGCGATTCCTGAGCCATGCTGAGCATTGGCAGAAATGCCATCCAAATAAAAACTAACTTTCTCATACTATTTTAATTTTAAGGGTTGCTAATTAATAATTTATTGTTTAATAGATTTCAATAGAATTGCCGGTTTGTTCAAGGTACTCATGCAACTTAAATTTTCCGTTCCTTTATTGAATTGAACCGATAAATTCTTCATTGCTTGTTTTGAATACTCAATGGCTACTTCCTTGTCGGATATGGGTTCACCGTTTATGTAAGCATAGATTACCGGTTTCTCTGTTACTCTCAACATAAAATTTACTGATAAGACGATGACGGCAGCAGCAGCAATACTTCCCATGTATATTAACATTTTCCTGATTTTTGTAGGTTGCTTTGGTTCAAAGAATCTTTCAAAATCAAGATCCAATGTTTCGCTCTTTTCAGCATCTAAAGCACCGAACAACATCTTTGCTTCCAATAATTCCGGATTATCCCCATCATATTGTTTTAGATAGCTCCTAAGCTTATTTTCATCGGCTACCGAAGTAAGGCCTTCATAATAATTATCCAAAAGTTTATTGTAATCCAATGGTTCCATAGCTTATTATTTTATTTAGTTCTTCACGTACTTTTTTTCTTGCTCTTGAAAGATTTACACGGATGGTTTCGGTTTTCATATCAACTAAAGGTTCAATTTCTTCAAATTCATACCCTTCAATATCGCGGAGGTACATTATAGTTTTCTGTGGTTCGGTAAGTGTCTGAATCGATTTTCTCAACAATTCGTTAATTTCCTGATTTTCATAGCGGTTTGAATTATCAACGGTTTCAATGCACCTTCGTAAATCATCTGACTTTTCGTATCTGACTTTTTTTTGCCGTAACTTATCCAAGCAACGGTTCTTGGTCATTGTCATGGCAAAGGCTTCAATACTTTCATACCTTTGTAATTCATCTTTAACAGTCCATAATTTCATCAGAACATCTTGCACCGCATCCTGTGCATCCATATCGTCAGCAAGTATCTGCTTCGAAAAACGATAAAGTTTATCCTTCAATACAAAAACTTTTTCTTTAAATTCCTCAGAAGTCATTATTTCTTTTCCTTTAAAGGGTTATACAGTATGAGGACGAACCAAGGAAGAAAACATAACACCTTTCTTAAAAATATTTTCAATGGGTCATCTCAAAAAAAGAAAATTTTGAACTTTGTAAAAAAGAAACACCAATATCAACCTATTTTCTCTATTTTTGAATCAAAGATAACTATGCGCCCGATTATTTACATATTGCTATTAAGTTTAGGATTTGTATCTTGTAATACCCCTGTGCCTGATACTACTAAAAATCAACATCAAAGCAATCCTCCCATCAAAAAATGCAAAATTTATTCGTCCGATTTTGTTGCTCTAAATCCAGATGATAAGGGTCAATTAATTCAGGTATTTGCATTTAACCGCCAAGGATTTGTTAATGAGCTGGTACGTTATGATATAGAGGGTAAGGTGATTGAAAAGTTTGATATAAAAGGCAATAATACCCTATTCCCTATACCCAACACATTGCAATTTATTGATACCCTAGTCACCACTTTCGATATGGATAGTTTGGGGGAATTGCATCAGAAAGAAGTGAAACAATACAATAGCAATGGGTTGTTGGTTGAATTGAGTTACTTTGACGGGCAAAATAAAATATTAAAAAGAAACACGTATCAATACGATTCACTGAACCTTATTACCAAAGACATTTATTGGGATATTGAACTAAATATTCCCCGACAAGTTATCCGGTATGAGTATGAGTTTTTCAGTGAGTAGATTTTTTTAGGTCAACTACACTCTTTAACTCACATTTTGAAGCGCAACCTTCGCAGCCACTGGCACACGATGATTCTTTCTTCACAAACAGTTTTGCATAAGCTTTTCGTCCCGCAATAAAAAGGGCAGTTCCTATTATTAAAAAGGTAAGTATATTATAAATGACCTGTTCCATACAATTATCAAATTATTCAATTATAGTTTTTATTAAAACAACCGGAAACCTATTTGGTTAACTAAAAAAGCTACCAACCAAGCGGCAGTTGTTGTATAACCAACCATAAAAAACGCCCACCGCCATCGCCCCGATTCTTTTGCAATGGCACTCACCACTCCAATACATGGAAAATAAATAAGTACAAACAATAAAAAAGCCAACGCCGTGACTGGTGTAAATACGGGTTGCCCAAAAGCTGCTCCATGGTCATGCTTAATCTCTCTAAGGCGTTTCACCAATCTATTATCATCGGTGCCTTTTCCATTGTCCGATTGCAACAAAACACCTATGGTACTTAAAACCACTTCTTTAGCTGCAATTCCACTTAAAAGGGCAATACCCGTGCGCCATTCAAATCCCAATGGTCGTATTACCGGTTCAATAAAATGCCCAATCCTTCCCAAATAACTATTTTCTAATTGTTCCCGCTTTTTCTCCATCTGAATATCATTCATTTGTACGGCCAGCTTATTTTTTTGAAGTTCATCAAACGTTTCGTTTAATTCAAGGTTAATTTTAACCAAGTTCGAATCTAATTCACTGCTGTTTTTTGTGTTCTGAGGAAAATAACCCAATGCCCAAATGATAATAACTGCAATTAAAATAACTCCTCCCACCTTTTGCAGGTACTGAGCCGATTTATCCCACATGTGCTTAACAATCGATTTGGTTGATGGAAGCCTATAAGGGGGTAACTCCATTACAAAAGGAGCCTCTTTTGATTTAAACAACGTTTTATTAAAAAAATGGGCAGTAATTACAGCTAAAAGTATTCCTGTTAAATACAAACCTATCAATACCAAGGTTGGGTTACTTGGAAAAAAAGCTCCAATAAAAAGTATGTATATCGGCAATCGGGCACTGCAACTCATAAAAGGGGTAATGAGTATGGTAAGCAACCTATCGTTGCGGTTGCGAATGGTACGGGTAGCCATAATGGCAGGTACATTGCAACCAAAACCCATGATTAGCGGAATAAACGACCTCCCATGAAGTCCAATTTTGTGCATAATTTTATCCATCATAAAAGCAGCCCGGGCCATATAACCGGTATCTTCCATGAATGAAATAAAAAGAAACAAAATGAGAATGTTTGGCAAAAAAACAAGTACACTGCCAATTCCATTAATAATTCCATCAGTTATTAAATCGTTAAACATACCTTGAGGTAAGCTTGATTTGATAAATTGATTTAAGATTCCTACTCCGGTATCAATCCATGCCATGGGATAACTCCCTAACTGGAACGTTGAAAAAAACATGAGAAACATAAAAGTGAAAAACAAAGGCATTCCAAAAAAACGGTGAGTTAAAACCTTGTCAATGGCATTGGTATGCAGCCACCTTCTTGATTTTCCGGGCTTCAAGGTCTCTTTTAAGGCTCCGCTGATAAATCCATATTTAGCATCAGTAATAATCGCCTCTCCTTTTTCGTGCAACAATTCTTCAATACGCGAAATTTCTTTGTAAGCCGTTTTTAAAACTTCTTTACTGGTTTGATGTTTTGAAACAAACCGAATGGCATGACTGTCTTGTTCCAATAATTTTATTGCTAAAAAACGTGGCGACATAGCAACTATCAATTGCTTATCCTGTTTTATCTGTTCTCTGATTACACGGATGGATTGCTCCACTTCTTTTCCGTAATTTATATGAATATGCCGAACATTGGGGTCGCGGTTTTCATAAACATCAATTATTTTGCTGAACAAATCGGGTATTCCTTTGCCTTTGGTAGCCACTGTGGGAATAATTGGAATTCCAAGCAAACGACTCAATTTCTCAATTTCAAGCACTGCCCCAGAGTTTTCTAAATCATCGTACATGTTTAAAGCAATTATTACTTTAATATCCATGTCAATTAGCTGGGATGTAAGGTATAGGTTTCGCTCCAGGTTTGATGCGTCAATAACATTCACCACAATATCTGGATTGTTATGGAATATATGTTTCCGCACATACAATTCTTCAGGAGTATAAGCGGTAAGGGAATAGGTGCCGGGCAAGTCAACCAAATTAAAATTGTACCCATAATAGGAATACGTATTGTGCTTGGCTTCAATGGTCACTCCACTGTAATTTCCAACGTGTTCGCGTGCACCCGAAACAAAATTGAAAAGTGATGTTTTTCCACAATTTGGGTTTCCTACGAAAGCTACACTAATATTTTTCCCTTTGCTGTTGATTGAAATTTTGAGCTTTTCTTTGTCAATAATGCCTTCAAAAGGCTGCTCCGGCATTTCAGCCGCCATTTCCTGAGTTATTACTTCAATTAAATAAGCCTCCGATGGACGGAGCGAAACATGATAACCCATTACATTATATTCGGCGGGTCCGTGAAAGGGTCTCTTTTTTACCACCTCAACCAATTGCCCCTTCACAAAACCCATTTCCATAATGCGTTTACGGAATGAACCGTATCCTTTCACATTTATGATAACTCCCTTTTCGCCACTATTAAGTTCAGCAAGGTTCATTAATTATACTATTTCTAAAAAATATACTGTCCCAAATTTAGGTCAGCAAAAGTAGCTATTTTAATCTATTTAGAATGATTTAAAATAAGAATATTTTAGAAGTTGAGAGTATTTTAGAGTACTTAAAGTATTTAAAGTAATAAGAACCAAATTTTGGGGCTTTTCCGTTTCAAAAACAAAACTATAATCCAAATCTGTAATAATTGGCAGATTTTTTGACTATTGAACCAACCACACAAAATAGTTTTGTTACTTTGTAAAAACTACTGTCAATTATGGAAGATAATTTATTTGATAAGTTAAAAGAGATGACTGGAAAGTTTCCTGAAAAATTTAGCATTCTTGAGCAGCAGATTGATATTAAATTGCAGATGGAATATTTCAAATACTCGAAAAAAGCAAAAAATAAATCAAGCAAAAAAACACCCCTAAGTTTAGATACTGCTGATTTATATCAACCGGAACTTACCAATGAGGAAATAAAGGAATTGCTGGTAAAATTAGCAGCAATGGATGATCCAAAAGCATTTCGGATAATTGAAAACTATACCAAAAATGGCAAACCAGAATTGCTCGATTGGGCGATATTGTCGATGCAAGAGAATAAAATGCTGCTAGAGAGTACCTTGCTTAATGAAAATCAAGTGTTTATTTCCACCGGGTTGGGAGGAAAAGGTGTCATGCTTCGCTATTTTATTGTACTTATTGGACTTGAAAACAATGAATTTATCGATTTTCAGAAAAAGCTCATCACTTCAGAATTTGATTTTATTTTAAAGGCCAACCAATCGGAGTTGGAAACCATTACATTCTTTGATAATTATGCCACATTACTCGTATTAATTCCCTTTGAAATTCCAATCCAAAAAATATTTCGTTCTGCAGTAGATGAATGCAATCAATTTGGCAATTTTTTAAAACCCAACTTCTTAATTACCAATGTTAAAGTATTATCAAACAAAGAAATAAAAGATTTTGTGGAAAAAAATGAAATACCAGATACCGATAAGCTTGATGAATTCGAAATTGGTTCCGATAATCCGGATGAAATACCTGAATAATTGAACCAAAACATAAATACAATCTTTTAGTCTCTTTAAATTTTTCAAGCAATGATACAGCACATAGTAATGTGGAAAATAAATGAAAATCACGAAGGGAAAAATAAAAGGGAACTTGCCCTGGAATTGAAAAACCGCTTGATGGAACTTAAAAAAGTTATTAAAGAAATTAAATCGTTGGAGGTTGGAATAAATGGAGCCAATTTAGAACGCAACCATGTTTTGGTTTTGGTAAGTCTATTCAACAGCTTTGCCGATTTAGAAGTTTATGCTAACCATCCGGAACATTTAAAATTGGTAGAATTTGTTAGGCAAGTAACCCATTCTAAGGTAGCTGTTGATTATGAAATAAGCTAATAAAACTTGTTTTACTTAGAATAAAACCCAAATTGAGCGATTTGGAAGGGCAAATCACTCAATAGGATTCACAATAAAAGCCGGTTTTCACCGGCTTTTTCTTATTTTTTCTCTTGTAAATCTTCAAACTCTACATTGGTAAATTCTTTTACCTCAGGGGTTTCATCAATTTCCAATTCTGGTTGATTTAATCGAATGTATTCTACTACCTCATTCAATCCCTCTACAAACTTTTCAAAATCTTCTTTGTACAAAAACAATTTATGCTTTTCAAAATTGAACCTACCATCACTTTCAAAATGCTTTTTACTCTCGGTAATGGTCAAATAAAAATCATTTTTCTTGGTTGCTTTCACATCAAAAAAGTAGGTTCTCTTTCCCGCTCTTACTGACTTTGAGTAGATCTCTTCCCGGTCACTTCCATTTTCTTTTTTGTCAAATCCTTCCATCATCACCATGAATTAGTATTATACTTCCATTTTTAAAATTAATTCAAAAAAAAATCAATTCATCAAGAATTCAAAGCCCTATAAAGCTTTCTCAAATAAACACAATAGTTTTTCAAATTCAAAATAATATTGTTGATTCCTTTAACGCCTTACAAAATTTCTTTACTTTTGCACCCGTTCAAATAAAAATGAAACTTAAACGCTCTTTAAATAAATGATTAGTAGAAGGTTATTGAGGATTAAAGTATTGCAGTTGCTGTACGCATATTTTAATAGTAACGACGAAGGGTTAGCTCGCTATGAAAAAGACCTTTTTTACAGTATCGAAAAATCGTACGATTTATACCATTTGTTCTTTGTATTGCTCCTCGACGTAAAAGAGTATGCTGTTTCAAGAATGGAGTTGGGGAAAAACAAAAGAGTACCCACTAGCAAAGATTTAAGTCCTAACCTTCGATTCATCGATAACCGGGTTATCAATCAATTATCGAACACCAATAAAGTATATCAATATATTGAAGAAAAGAAACTTAATTGGAACAATTACCCTGAGCTAATTAAGCGGGTTTACACCGATATGATGGAATCGGAAGCCTACCAGAAATATATGAGTTCTGAAACCAATACCTACAAAGAAGATCAGGAATTTATTGTTACCTTTTTTTCGGAGTTTTTGGTAAATTCCGATTTATTGTATCAAGTGTTGGAAGAGCATTCTATCTTTTGGAACGACGACATAGAATTCATGCTTAGCATGAATGTTAAAACTATTGAAAAAGCAAAAGGCAACGACAAAGAATTAAAAGTTTTTCCGCTTTTTAAAAATGATGAAGACAAGGAGTTTGCAAAACTGCTATTCCGCATGGTTATTTTAAAACATAAGGAAAACTCTGATTTAATTCAATTGCATATAAAAAACTGGGATATTGAACGGGTTGCCCAAATGGACCTTTTGGTATTGGAAATGGCAATAACTGAAATTATGCAATTTACAAGCGTGCCCATAAAAGTTAGTTTTAATGAATATATTGAACTGGTTAAGTTTTACAGCACCGAACGCAGCAATGCTTTTGTAAACGGGGTACTCGATAAAATTATTAACCAATTAAAGAATGAAAATAAAATTAAAAAAGAAGGTCGCGGCTTAAAGGAATAATAAAATGATTTTCTATTTCGGATCGGATTTTGATAGAGCAGCAACTGATGTATATAAAAATAACCAGTAAATGAAGCATTATATTATCTATTTTATTGTTGCTACAAGCCTTTTATTGCTTAGTTGCAAAAACAAAAGTCATACAGTTTCCGCTGAAATTATAAACAACCCAATTACGGCTGACAATTCTGATACCTCGGAATTGCCAAAAATTCAGTTTGAAAAAGTGGAACATGACTTTGGCATTTTAATGCAAGGAGAAAAAGTAACCTATACTTTTAAATTTAAAAATATCGGGAAACAGGATTTAATTGTGAAAGAAGCCACTGCCAGCTGCGGATGTACCGTTCCAAAATTTACATCGGAACCTGTGGCACCCGGTGAACAAGGAGAAATTGAAGTGATTTTTAACAGTAGTAACCGCAGCGGAAGACAAGTGAAAACCCTTACGGTATGGACAAACTGCCAGCCCAATCAAACAAAACTCCAAATTACATCTGAAATTGTTGAACCTAAATAAATAATCGAGAACATGAGTTTTTTAACATTCTTTTTAATGCAGCCCACCGGGCAACAAGGAAGTGCTCTGGGGCAATTGCTTCCATTAGTCGTAATCATTGCTATCTTTTACTTTTTTATGATCCGTCCTCAAATGAAAAAACAAAAAGAGGTGCGTGTATTCCGCGAAGGAATTAAAAAAGGCGATAAAGTGCTTACCGTTAGTGGAGTTTATGGAAAAATATCAGAAGTAAATGACAGTACCGTTTTACTTGAAATAGCTGACGGTGTGAGAATTAAAGTTGACAAAGCCGGTTTGGTTAAAGACAATTCCGACATATCAACTGAAAAAGCAAAGTAATTCCGTTTACGATTCGCTAAACCCGCGATCTTTTTGTTTGATGTTGAACGAACTACAGATAATAATTATTTGTATTTTTGAAACCATTCGAAAAGATTTCGGGTTTTTTTATTCGTAGTTTTAACTGTGCCTTAATCCTTTGAGTATTTTGAAATTCACTGCATTTAAAAAAATATACAATCATCATCTGTTTATAAGAATTGACCGCAAGATCATAACCTACCTTATATTTGTAGTAATTGCCACTATTTTTTGGTTTATCAATAAAGTTGGGAATGAGTTTTCAACAACCATTGATTATCCGGTTACTTATGTGAATTTGCCATCAAAAAAAGTATTGGTAAGTGATTTACCCAAATCGCTGCACTTAAGCATTAACGCTTATGGTTACGATATTTTAAGGTACAAGCTGAGTTCTGAGCCCTATCCAATAATAATTGATGCACAAAAATTTGGAGTTAACCTGAATAAAGCTAAAGTAAATCAATACCGCTTAGCAACACGATACCTGAGAGAAAATATCAACAGCCAAATTTCAAGTGAAATTAGGGTAATTGATATAATGCCTGATACCATTTATTTTCAATTTTCGCACCAAACGAATAAAAAAGTACCTGTAAAATCTGATTTAAAATTAGAATTCGAAAAGGAAAGTATGCTAAATGGTGCAATTGTATTTAAACCCGATTGCATCATCGTGAGTGGTCCAAACAGTATATTAGATACCTTGCAATACATAACTACAAAACAGCAAACTCTTAAAGGATTTGATGAATCAATACAGAAAAATGTTGAATTACAGGAAATTAACAATACACAATTCGACAGAAAACAAGTGGTGGCTCTTATTCCGGTTTCGAAATTAACCGAAGTATTGTTTGAATTACCCGTAATAACTGTAAATGTTCCTGATTCGTTAAAACTAATAACATTTCCGGGAACAATAAAGCTCTCATGCTCGGTTCCTTTTAATAAATATACATTAACTCACGCTAGTGATTTTTTAGTTCAAGTTGATTATAACGATATTGATAAACAGCTTGGTTTAAAACTTCCGCTAATTTTGAGTAATTCCCCTTCACAGGCTATAAACATCTCATTTTCGCCACAAAGTGTTGAATTTATTCTTGAACGAAACAAATGAAGATTGTTGGATTAACCGGCGGAATTGGATGTGGGAAAACCTTTGTTGCTAACTATTTTTCTGAGTTTGGCATTCCTGTTTATTCAAGCGATATTAGAGCCAAAGAACTTATGGTTACGGATGCCGATATTAAAAAAGGATTGAGGTATTTATTTGGCGATGAGGTGTTTAAAGATGAACACCTTAATAGAAAAATGATTGCAGACCGATTATTCACTGATAAAAAATTATTGAACTCCATCAATCAATTGGTTCATCCAAAAGTACAAACCGATTTTGATACTTGGTGCCGGAATCAAACTACTGCCAAAATTGTAATAAAAGAAGCCGCCATTTTGATTGAAAGCGGTGCTTATAAAAATTGTGAGTTTGTTATTTTAATAACTGCACCCATTGAATTAAGAATTAAAAGGGTAATGCAGCGCGACAATTTGTCATACAATGAAGTAATGGCTAGGATAGAAAATCAACTTAGTGATGAAGAACGAATTAAATATGCTCATTTTGTGATTGAAAACAATGGCATTTTAGATAGTAAGCATGAAGTGGAAAAGATAATCCTAAAATTGAACTATGGAGTATAATTAATGCCATTTGATGTTTCACCAATGAAAAAGGAATATGTCGAAGTTCCAATTCAATTTTCGACATTCCTAAGAGACCGTTTAATAAAAGTAAACAAATATAGTTGAATTCAAAATAAAAGATTTTAAAGAAATGAGTTTAGGAAAATGGATTGCCGGAGGATTGGGTTGGGCTTTTTTTGGCCCAATTGGTGGAATTGTAGGATTCTTGGTTGGAAGTGCATTTGATGCTTCCGATACTCTTAAATTAAACGAAGGACAAGGACCCACATCAACTACCACACGTGGAGACTTTATGGTAAGCTTGCTTGTTCTTACTGCGGCAGTTATGAAAGCTGATGGAACGGTAAAAAAAGCTGAATTAGAATTTGTTAAAAAATATATGCTCCGTTCCTTTGGAAAAGAGGCTTCGCAAGATGCTATTAAGATGTTACGCGATATTTTAAACCAAGAAATTCCAGTTCAGGATGTGAGCCGTCAAATAGGGCAACACATGGATTATTCATCGCGGTTACAAATGCTGCATTACCTGTTTGGCATTTCAAGCGCTGATGGAGAGACAAAAAAAAGCGAAGTGGAATTAATCCAAATGATTTCAATAAATATGGGTATTGGTCAATCGGATTTTAACTCAATAAAATCGATGTTTTACAGTGATACTCATGTAGCTTATAGCATTTTAGGTGTTACACCAGAATCAACCGACGAGGAGATTAAAAAAGCGTATCGAAAAATGGCCGTAGAGTATCATCCCGATAAAGTTTCGTATTTGGGTGAAGACGTACAACATACAGCAAAAGAAAAATTCCAGAAAATTAACCACGCTTACGAATCCATAAAAAAACAACGGGGTTTTGTGTAATTGATTTCCAAGGCTAAATGGCAGTATTTACAGAAGTCAATAAAACAATGTTGTTTTTAAAAAAGGAACCAAAATTAGTTCCTTAATATTTCAACCAAAATAGTATATTTGCGACCTAATTATAAAAATTGATATCATGCTTAAGGATATTCTAGCAATTTCTGGACAACCCGGACTTTACAAACTGGTTTCCAGCACAAAAAATGGAATTATAGTTGAGAATTTAGAGACTGGTAAAAGAATGCCTGCTTATGCTGCATCAAAGGTGAGTGCTTTGAACGATATAGCTATTTATACCCAGCAAGGAGAAGATAATCCTTTAGTTAATGTACTAAAAAGCATTCGTGAGAAAGAAAACTCCGGCCCCGCTATTGATGCTAAATTGGACAATACCAAATTAAAATCCTACTTCGAATCGATTATGCCCGAATATGATAAAGATCGGGTATATGTGTCGGATATAAAAAAAGTGATTATTTGGTATAACACGTTACAAAAATTAAATAAACTTGATTTATTGGATAAGGAACCGGAAAAAGAAGAAGACCCTGCCACTAAAGAAAAGTAATGAAACAAAATAAGCATTTCAATTAAGCATGACTTGGGTCATGCTTTTTTTTTCTATAGCTCTATTTGGATTGAGCTTTTCCTTTTAAAAACAATTATTTTTCAACGGGTCATTAAAAGAACCGCTACTTTTTATAAATTACCACTCCAATAAAAAACTCTTGCTGACGTGGAAAACTGCTTGAAATGATTCATTAATTCATTGTATATGAATCAGTTTAGAATTAAATACAAATAAAACCATCAACAACTATGGCTACTAAATTAAAAAGAAACTTTGTTGAAGCCGATATAATAATCGATTCCTATTCCGATATTAAACCTTATTTCGATCAGTTGCTGGAGCGACCTCTTATCTCGTCAAAAACAATTTGGCAGTGGCTTTTAGATAGAAGTGAACTGGAAAGTATTTTGAACGAGGAGTTAGGTTGGCGCTATATTCGAATGAATTGCAATACCAGCGATGAACATTTAGCCAAACGTTTCGAAACCTTTGTTTCAGAAATAGAACCACAAATAGCTATTGTTTCGAACCAGCTAGATTCTAAGTTTCTTGCACCGGAAGTGATGAAAATGGTTGGCAAATCGAAGCTTTTTATTGTAGTACGCGAAATTAAAAAAGAGTTGGAATTATTCCGCGAAGAAAATGTAACCTTAGAAGCAGAACTTCAATTAAAGGAACAGGAATACGGAGTGATTGCTTCAAAAATGAGTATTCATTATAAGAATGAGGAATTTACACTGCAAAGTGCTGCTAATTTTTTAAAAGAAATAAACCCCACTACCCGTGAAGAGATATATCGCTTGATTCAGAATAGAAGAATGCAAGATTCCGAGGTATTCCAAAATCTATTAACTGAACAAATTAAACTACGGCAAAACATTGCCAAAAATGCAGGATTTATAAACTACCGCGATTACAAATTTAAAGAATTGGGGCGGTTTGATTATACATCGGAACACTGCCAGCGGTTCCATAATTCCGTTGCTAAAGTAGTTGTACCATTGGTTGATGAAGTGAATTTAATGCGTAAGCAAAAGCTGAATTTAAAGAATCTGCGACCATGGGATTTGGAGGTAGATACTGATTTATTGCCTCCTTTAAAACCTTTTGAAAAAGTTGAAGAATTAATTCGAAAAACCGTACTGTGCTTTCGCGATTTAGAACCCGAGTTTGGAATGTACCTAAACGAAATGCATAAACTGGGATATTTAGACCTTGAAAGCAGGAAAAATAAAGCACCAGGAGGATTTAACTATCCATTGCACGAAAGCAATGTGCCTTTTATTTTTATGAATGCCACAGGCAATTTTGATGATGTGGTTACCTTGTTGCATGAAGGCGGTCATGCCATACACGCATATTTGGCAGCCCCTTTAGAATTAGTGGCTTTTAAAGAAATACCCTCAGAAATTGCCGAATTGGCCTCTATGACTATGGAACTGATTACCATGGATCAATGGCATCACTTTTTTACCGATGAACAGGAACTGAAACGAGCCAAACGCAAGCACCTGCAAAGTTTACTGAATACCTTGCCTTCAGTTGCCAAAGTCGATAAATTTCAACATTTTTTATATGAAAACCCATTCCACACCCCAGAAGAAAGAAATGGTTACTGGATGAAGCTGGAACAGGAATTTGGTAGCCAAGTGGTTGATTTTTCTGATTTGGAAAATTACCGTGCCAACCAATGGCAGCGTTACTTGCATATTTTTGAAGTTCCTTTTTATTATATTGAATATGGCATTGCCCAATTGGGTGCCATTGCAATATGGAAAAACTTTAAACAGGACAAATTAACCACATTGAAACAATTTAAAACCGCACTAAAAATGGGCTACACCTCCCCCATTCCAGATACCTTCAAAGCGGCTGGAATTAAATTCGATTTTACAGAGGAGTATATCAACGAATTGATGGCCTTTGTGAAAAAGGAGTTGGAGCAGTTACAATAAAATTGGGTTACTGCTAAAACCTCTGAATTCATAGTTTCTGTTTTACTTTAAAAACAATAAGCAGGGAATATTGCTAGGTAATAAAAACAATTTTTTAGGGGAGGATTGATTTCGGACAAGTAATACTTAACCATCACTTTTCTAAAAAGATCCTATCGAAATACTATTTGCGATGGCTTCAATAAAACTAATTACCCCAAAACCAAACACAACAATGACATTGTTTGAATGGCTCAATGCTATTGCTACTAACCCTTTAATGATGTTATCTTTTTAAACAATACAAGTTGCCATTGGTGCTTGTAAAAAGGATGTAGTCATTGGATATGTATGGGGTGGAAAAGATTCCTCCCAATTTCACCTCTACCTCCAAAAACTCCTCGTTTGAATGGATAATGGAATAAATATCCTCTCTATAAGAATCGTCATTATTGAAATACAGGTACCGGTTTTTCTGGTAAGTACCGGTTTCAAAACTCCAGCTTTTTTCTCCTGAATCGAATTGGATGCCATGAAGTTTCCCGATGGTGGTTCCAAGGTATAGCATGTTTTCACTATAGGCATTGTTGCCAAAAACCAGAAATTCCATGTTTTTCCGCCAGAAGTCTTTTCCAGTTTCAGGCTCGGCGGCAATAAGCACCCGTTCATCGGCTGAACCAATATATAAAATAGAATCGTGCAGGTTGTTGCTTAATCCCCATCCCTTGGTAAAGGCTTTATTCCAATGGCAGAAACCCTTTTCCCCGTCAAGGGCATACATATTGTAATCGCGGGCACCAACAATAACCAGGTTCCTATATACCGAAGGAGAACCCTGAACTTCCCCTTTCGGAAAATACCGATGCCCAACCGTTTTAAATTTCCATACCAGTACTCCGTTTGCTATATCAATTGCATATACATAACCATCGAAGGAACTGATAAATATTTTGCTATTACTGATGGCGGGTTTGCAATGTACCACGCTTCCGGTTTGAAACTTCCAGACCAAAGAACCAGTAATGGTGTGAACGGCATACATGTTTCCATCGCCTGAACCAAAATATACAATTTGTTGGTTTACGATGGGAGTTGAATGGAAATAATCGGCAAAATCATACTTCCTTTCGCCGTTGGTGCCATATTTCCAAAGGACTCTTCCATCCTTTTTATCGAGGGCATACAGAAAGCCATCGCCGCCATTTAAAAACAGTTGACCTTGATTGATACACACATCCGACCGTATTTCGCCGTTGATGCGAAATTGCCAGACTTCCTTTCCTGAAGTAATATCTACCGCATGTAAAAGGCTATCGAGGCCGCCAAAATAAACAAGGTTATCGCTTACAATGGGAGAAGCGTAGATGGGTTGCCCTGTTTGAAATATCCATTCTGCTTTTGGTAGTTCTTTATAGTCCAGAACCACCTCCTGAGTTCCTTGTGCAAAGGAAGAGGTGGCGATGAGGCAACATACGGTAAGTGTATTTATTCGCTTCAGAAAACGAGGGCTTGGTTTTGAATTTATGTTCATTGTTTCCAATTGTCAATAGGTTAAACTAGAATCGATAATATTCCATGATGTTTTTTATTCCATCTATCTTACATATTCCAACAACATTACCCTTAAAAAATGGTTAACCCCATATAAACTAAAAGTAGGTAATTAGTTGGGAAATAAAAACATTTTTTTGGGGGAAAGTTGGAAGTTGGGAATTGGAAGATTGAATGATAATGTATGAAAAGATTCTTTAAAAAAGCTTATCCATTCAAATTGCAAGGAATTGGCCCAAATCTTTTCCGAATTTACAATGAGAATTAGGCTTTCATTTTTTCTGGATCTTGACGGGAATCAAAAATATCGGTAATGTAAATATACTCACCAACCACTCTATAAATAATCTTGTAGTGACCTTCCTCTGGAAAATACTTTTCCTGTCCGAATATCGCGTTCCGATTTTAGCGCCCTACTTACTAGCTTTTCTTTTAAAACTTCCTCTTTGCGAAGCGTTTCATAAAACTGATCGATAAGACTATCATCTGCTTGATTCAAATGACTTTGAATAAAATCCCTTTTTTCAACTACATTCATAATTTCCATTTACTTCAAAAATTAAAAGTAGCGAAAGTTAGCGGAAATTAAAAAACATTTTTTTTGGTGGATAGAAGTTGGTGTTGGAAATCAGAAGCACATATAATTGCACTAGCTAAAATTATGTTCAAAATATTTTTGTTTCCTTTATTTATTATTGCTAATTTGGTCACAGATAAGGATAATTCAGTAATTAGCTCACAAAAAATCCAAATGAATAAGGTAAAAACTACACTTGCAATTCTACTAACCAGTTTTTGTTTATTAAAATCAGGTAAAGCGCAAAATGAGGAAGTACCCAAGGAATTGAAAAATGCATTTTCAATATCAACTTACGGTTTATCTTTAAATGAAATGTCGGTTAAATACTACAGACTCGTAAATAATAACATTTGGTTAAAAGCTGGATTAATTAATGTTTACGGTAGTTCTCTTAAAAAGGAACCCTCTTTTGGGTCTTTTATAACAAAAGAAACTACTTTAAGTGCAGGATTAACATTTGGACTTGAGAAGCACAGCGCTTTAACAGACAAATTTAAAATTGTATATGGAATGGATATTCAAATGAATTACAAATATTTCAATCAATTTATTGATAATCCAAATTGGCCACCTGAGATGCGAAATAGTATTATTAACGAGTACCGGCCTGGAATTGGTTTTGTAATAGGTGGATATTACCAATTTAGTACACACTTCTCTTTAGGATTTGAATTTAATCCAACCGTTTCCTATTACTATAAAGATTACAGCAGTGCAGATGATGTTAATTCATATACTGTAAGTGGTTTTGAATACTCATTTAAAACTAATAATGCATTGCTAAGTTTAAAATATACTTGGTAAAAATGAAAAAAAGAAGTTCTATTTAAACTAAATAGTTTTTACCGCCTTTTCAATCCGTTGAACCGTCTCTTTTTTGCCAATAATCTCAATAATCTCAAACAAATCGGGGCCTTTGCTGGCACCTACCAAGCACAAACGAAGTGTATTCATGATGGAACCAAAATTCCAAACATGGCTTTCAATATGGGCCGAAACTGCGGCTTTGACATTTACCGAATTAAAATCAGTCACTTGGGCAATCACCTCTTTAACCGATGTAAGTTGACCTGGTATTTCTTCTTTCCAACGTTTTTTGACGATTTCCGGATCGTAACTTTCGGGAGCCTGAAAAAAGAACGAACTCTGATCCCAAAACTCTTTCACAAAATTGGCACGTTCCTTAATCAAACCAACAATGCGTTCTACCTTTGCCAAGTCAGCATGAATTCCTTTGGCTTCCAAAATTGGAATAAACTGTTGGGCCAGTTCCTGATTGGTTTTCATGAGCATGTACTGATGGTTGAACCATTCGGCTTTTTTAGGGTCGAACTTGGAGCCCGATTTGGTTACCCGTTCCAAACTGAACAACTGAATTAGTTCTTCCATGGTGAACAGTTCCTGTTCGGTGCCGGGGTTCCAGCCCAACAATGCCAATAGGTTAACAAACGCATCGGCAAAATAACCCTCTTCGCGGTAACCAGTAGCAGTTTCGCCTTCTACCGATTTCCAGAAAAGCGGAAATACCGGAAAGCCCATTTTATCGCCATCGCGCTTGCTCAGTTTGCCGTTACCGGTTGGTTTAAGCAATAACGGCAAATGCGAGAATTGAGGCATGGTTTCCTCCCATCCAAACGATTGATATAGCAACACATGCAGCGGCAACGAGGGTAGCCACTCCTCACCGCGTATCACGTGGCTTATTTCCATTAAATGGTCGTCAACAATATTGGCCAAGTGGTAGGTTGGCAAACCATCCGATTTGTACAGCACTTTATCGTCGAGGGTATCGGTATTAACGCGTACCTCACCACGGATGATATCCTGCATCACCACCTCGTGGTTCACTGGCATCTTGAACCGGATAACAAAGGCATCGCTGGCTTTCAGCAGTTTTTCAACTTCAGCAGCCGAAAGGGTTAATGAGTTTTTCAAATAAATACGTGTGGCGGCATTGTAGGTAAAGGTTTCTTTTTTCTCCTCTGCATCTTTCCGCAAAGCATCGAGCTCTTCGCCAGTATCAAATGCATAATAGGCGTTTCCGCTTTCAATCAACTGATCCACATATTTTTTATAGATAACCCGTCGTTCCGACTGTCGGTAGGGTCCGTATTTACCTCCTTCGCGGATGCCTTCGTCAACTTTGATTCCGCACCATTCGAGGCTTTCCATAATGTATTCTTCAGCTCCGGGAACAAAACGGGTTTGGTCGGTATCTTCAATACGAAGCAAAAAATCGCCGCCATGTTTTTTGGCAAACAAGTAATTGAAAAGGGCAGTGCGCACACCTCCTATATGCAATGGCCCAGTAGGGCTTGGGGCAAACCGGACACGGATTCTTCTTTCAGTCATTTTGGTAAAGTTTTGCGCAAAGATAGTATGAATTTAGAGAATAGAAATTAGAGATTAGAAAATAGATGTGAGACTTGAGATTTGAGATTTGAGATTTGAGATTTGGGATTTGAGATTTGAGATTTGAGATTAGAATTGCATTTTGCACGTAACTGGTTGCTAGTTGCTGGTTACTGGTTACTGGTTACTGACTTCGGTCTTCCAACTCCGGTCTTCCGTCTTCGGTCTTCCAGCTTCTATAATGCTTCCAGCTCAGCTCGGAGTTTTTTGGTAAACGACTGAACCACCAAATCATAGCTATGGTCAATCCATTCCTCAATTAGGCGCCGGGGTATGCTTCCATCGATATACACGGTGTTCCAATGTATTTTACTCATGTGATATCCAGGTCGCACGGCGGGATACTTTTCGCGAAGCTCAATAGCCAATTCGGGATCGCACTTTAAATTGATGGATAACTCTCCATCCAAATTAATGAGTGCATACATTTTTCCCATTACTTTCAATACCAAGGTAACGTCATCAAACGGAAAGGTTTCTTCGTTTCCCTTTTTGGATAAGCAATAAGCGCGTAGATCTTCAATGTTCATGACTAATTATTTTGCATCCAAAGATAAAATAAGTGAAGGTAGAATTCAAGTACTAACAATAAAAATGTAGGAGGAATTGGAAGAAACGATTGTATTTTTTTTTAATTGGAAACAACTGCGTTATCATTTCATTCATGCATAATTTAAGCTTTTTTGCTACCTTTTTGTTGTGTTGAAAGTTTATACCTTTGCTCACGAATTAATCAATTCATTATTGTCGGCCATTTTGCTGACTTGATTTAGAGCCAACAACATCTTAAACTATGAACCGGATTTGTTTTCTTTTACTATTTATACTAAGCATTACTGTGACCTCCTGCGATTTTAGACAAAAAGCGGATTTAATTATTAAGAACGCTAAAATTTATACGGTAGATAAAAACTTTACCGTGGTTCAAGGGTTGGCTGTTATGGATGGAAAATTTGTAGCTATAGGTCCTGATGCCACTATTAATGCCCAATTTTACAGTGAAAATGTACTCGATTTAAAAGGCAAGTATATTTACCCAGGATTTATCGATGCGCATTGCCATTTTTATGGATACAGCGAAACCCTTTCTCAGGTTAATTTGCAGGAAGCCAAGTCATTTACCGAAGTGGTGGAACGTGCTAAAAAGCACCATCGGGAATATAATAGTGCATGGGTAACCGGCCGAGGTTGGGACCAAAACTTATGGCAGCCAAAAGATTTTCCGACCAATCAACTTTTAAATGAAGCCTTTCCCGATACTCCTGTTTTACTTCGGCGAATTGACGGCCATGCTGCTATTGCCAACCAAGTGGCCCTGAAAATAGCCGGCATTAATGAAAGTACCCAAGTTAAAGGAGGAAAAATACTTTTGAAAGATGGAAAACCCACTGGATTATTAATAGATAATGCCGTTGATTTGGTTTTACCATTTATTCCTAAACCTACCCAACAGGAACTAATTGCTGGATTGCTGAAAGCACAACAGAACTGTTTTTCGGTGGGATTGACCTCGGTTGGAGATGCCGGCCTTGAAAAACCGGAAATACTTTTGATTGATAGCCTGCAAAAACAGCAACAGCTTACCTTGCGTATTTATGCCATGCTTAACTCAAATACTGAGAATTTGGATTACTTTCTGAAAAACGGATTTTACCAAACCCCTTACCTCAACATCCGTTCCTTAAAACTTTATGCCGATGGGGCATTGGGTTCCAGGGGCGCTTGCCTTTTAAAACCTTATAGCGATGACCCAACCAATTCAGGCCTGTTATTGCAGAATGCGGATAGCTTAACGGCATTGTGCCAATTGGCTTACGAATACAATTACCAGGTAAATGCGCATTGCATTGGTGATTCGGCCAACCGGCTGATGTTATCCATTTATGGCTCAATACTAAAAGGAAAAAACGATTACCGCTGGCGCATTGAACATGGCCAAGTGGTAAATCCCTCCGATTTGAAAACCTTCAAGCAGTTTAGCGTAATACCGAGCATACAAACCACCCATTGTACATCCGATATGGCTTGGGCAGAGGCAAGGCTGGGTATTGAACGGGTGCAACACGCATATTCCTGGCAAGATTTATTAAAGCAAAACGATTGGCTGATTAACGGTTCCGACTTTCCAATTGAAGATATTAACCCATTATTTGGCTTTTATGCTGCTGTTACCCGCATGGATCAAGAGGGAATGCCCGTTAGTGGTTATTTCCCTAAACAACAGCTTTCGCGGATGCAAGCCCTGAAGGCTATGACCATTTGGGCTGCTATGGGTCAATTTGAGGAAAACGAAAAAGGCAGCATTGAAAAAAGCAAAATGGCCGATTTTGTGGTGCTATCGCAAGATTTGCTTTCGGCTCCCGCAAAGGATTTGTACAAAATAAAAATTGAACAGACATACCTAGGTGGACGAAAGGTTTACGATTTGTTTGGAAACTAGATGTTAGAGTTTAGAGGATAGAAATTAGAATTATATTTTGTTGGTAACTGGTTGCTGGATTCTGGTTACTGGTAATTCTCTTCGGTCTTCCATCTTTGGTCTTCCATCTTCGGTCTTCTAACTTCCATCTTCGGTCTTCCAACTTCTAACTACTAGTTTCAAACGCCACATAAGCCATCACATACTTAATTTCAGCATAGGTAATGGTTTCGTCAACCAATTCCTTTATGGGCGAGAGCAGCACTGTATCCAGTTCCTGGGCAACTTTCAATATTTCGTTCAGCTTTTTGGTCGTTACCAATTCATTCACATCAAGCATGCCTTTACCAATGCATTCTGCCAAATGGCCTTCAATGGTTCGGGGGCTCATGCCTCTTGCTGCTGCAGTATCATCAATCGATTTGTTTTTCAGGTATAGTTCCAATGATGCCAACCGGGTATCCACTTGTTCTCCTTTTGGTTTCTTTTCTTTTATAGAGGAAACTTTTGACTCATTATCCTGTTTAACAGGTCGTATAGCGGACGCCAATACTTGAACCATTTTTTTATCGAGTTCGGTGCGGTTAATTACCGATTGGCACAACGCTTCGGCTTTTGAAATGGTGAGCATCTGCCGGTAAAAAATCCCTTCAATCCATTGCAATTCGGTTAGGTACTTTTTAATGTTTTTTTCCCTTTTAACCTGTTTTTGGTGCTCAATAACATTGGAAAGCAACTGGTTAAGCAAAGGCTGAAAATACTGCCGGGCCGCTCCTACCCTTTCCAGCAAAGTATCCAATGCTTCGGGTTGTTGCGATTGCACCAGCCGCGAAATCTGCGATTGGAATTTATTGGCCACTTCAACCAACGGTTTTACTTTGGCTTGCAGCGCAATAGCCCAGCTTAGGTATTTTTGCTTTGGCGATCGCACTTCGTCTTTGTCGTAACTGTCGATGTGTTCCTGCAAATCGTGAACCATCCAACCAAAAGAATATGCCTGAATGACTTGCTTTTTCAGGTATTCCGATGAAGCCCGTTCAAATGATTCCTCCATTTGCATTTCATCTTTTTGCGACTGGCTGTATTGGAGTAATGCCGGATCAACATCGGGGCCGTTCATATTGATGTGCCGGGTTAATACCAATCCTTTAAGGGAAGTTAACCTGGAGAGTGCAACGTAAATCTGGCCAGGGGCAAATGCCTGCGAAATATCAATCATGGCCTTATCGAAAGTCAATCCCTGGCTTTTGTGCACCGTTATGGCCCAAGCCAGCTTAAGCGGATAATGGGTGAATTTACCAACAATGGTTTCGCTAATCTCGCGGGTTTCCTTATCGAGCGAGAACTTTTTATTCTCCCAAATATAAGGTTCCACCGCCGCCGATGGCGAGTTGTCGAGAAAGGAAACCACAATGTTTTCATTCGATATTTCTTCCACAATGCCTATCTTACCATTAAAATAGGCGCTGTTACCCGAATAATCGTTCTTGATGAACATTACCTGTGCTCCTTTTTTAAGCTCTAAAGTGTATTCCACTGGATAGGAATATTCGCTGAAATCGCCTTCCACCTTGGCTTTAAAGGCGAAACTTTTGCCGGGCAATTTTTCCAAAGCCTGTTTGTTGATGCTGTCGGCTTTGTAATTGTGGGTGGTTAAATAAATGTATCCGGGGTTATCGATAGGATTGAAATTTGGACGGTATTGTTGGTTCAACAGTTCCACATCGGCCGGTGTAACCTCATTTATCCTGAAATGGTTTAAAAGGGTTATAAATTGCTGATCGGTTTGCCGATAAATGGTTCCCAATTCAATATACATGGGTTGGTTGCCCTTTAACGCCAATGCATTGAAAAAGTAAATAGTCGGGTAATACTTTTTAAGCATGTCCCATTCATCGTCTTTCACCACCGGTGGCAATTGCCACAAATCGCCGATAAACAAAATCTGCACCCCGCCAAAAGGCACGTTCCGGTTTCGCCGCACATAACGCAAAACTGAATCAATGGCATCGAGCAAATCGGCGCGCAACATGCTCACCTCGTCAATAATCAGCAGTTCCACCTCCTCAATCAACGCCTTTTTGGAGCCGTTCATGTGGAGGTTTTTAATTAAGCTGTTTGGTGTTGTCAGTTGGGTATTGATTTCCAGGTTGGAGTCGAAACGATTTTCGGGAATAAAAGTCCCAAACGGCAGATGGAACAAGGAATGCAACGTAGAACCTCCGGCATTAATGGCCGCAATGCCCGTAGGTGCAGCAATGAGTGTTTTTTTATGGGTCGATTCCACAATGGCTTTCAACAAAGTGGTTTTCCCGGTTCCGGCTTTCCCGGTCAAAAAAACATGCTGATCGGTTGCATTGATGAAACGGTTGACGTACTGGGCTGCTTTGTCTTCGTGAAAGGAATTCATTACCTGTAGTATTGGGTTAAAAGGTTATTGCCGAAAGCCAAAAATAAACAATTTGGTTGGGTAATTATGAGAAACAGTTCCCAAATATTTAATAAATTTGTGATAATCAAAAAACACCTAACGAAATGAAAAATCTACTCTTTTACTTGTATTTGTCATCATCCTTGATGTTGGTGGTTGCCTGTTCAAAAGAGAAAGAACCAATTACCGATGATACCCTTAAAGTAGGTCAAATTACCTTAAACGATACCCTTACAATTGGCTACCAAACTACTTTGGTGGATGAGGCAAACCACCTTTCGTTAACCTTTGACTCGATGTTAAGCGAAAGCCGCTGTCCTATTGGAGTTGTATGTTTTTGGCAAGGGAATGTTGCGGTAAAACTCACCTTTAAAAAAGGAGATTTGGAGTACCCCTTCACCTTCGATTCTTATTTCAAACCCGAAACTACCGTTGGAGGGTATGATTTCCATTTTTTGGATGCAACGCCTTATCCGGATATCAGTAAGTCGGTAGATGATTCAGTATATCAGGTGAAATTGTGGATGAGGAAAGATTAAATAAACCTAAATTATACTTTTCTACTTTTCATTTTTTTAAGTACCACACTATGCAAGATAGAGAAGTGATTTCATCGAAGGTGAAAATACGGCAGCTGGGCACTACAATAAAATGACTTTTTATAAATTAAAATTCTATTTTTATGAGGATTTTTAGTTGAATATTCTACATAAAACTCTTTCCCCATATCAGTTGTATCAAATTTTTTTCCCACACTAACTTCAGCTTTATAATCCAAATTATTAACTTGATAAATATAAGTTATACACATACCACTTTTACCACAAGGTTCATAACTAATTATTTTTCCAAGTGTTACCCCTCTGTTCAAATTTATTTCAATATTACCTATTAAATTAAAAATCAAAAATATCAATAGAATACTAAATAATCCTATCAATAAATTAATAGTTTTATTTTTTTTCATATAAATCCCTTCTTCCTTTTATATCAGCTGCTCTCGAATATAACATAGTTGAAAAAAATTCCTAGTTACAATTCCAATCGAGATACCCCATTGTTTTGTAAGTTGATTGGCGATGTTGAAATATTGTCGGTAAAATAATGTTCTACCTTTATTTTTTGAATCATCTTTCCAATGTGGCTTTTTCAAAGTTAAACTAATCTTTTAACCTAATATTCCAAATTGTAATTTCTTGTAATACTCCATTTAAACACCATTCATTTTTTCAAACACCTCACCAACCGCTCCATCCCTTCCTCAATTTGCATGGAAGCCAAGGAAATGCGGATGTAATTGGGAGCGCTAAATGCCTCGCCCGGAATTACTACCACTCCATCGGGTTGGCTGGCGGTTTCCAAACAAAACTGCTTTACGGGTTGGCTTAAGAGGTGACTGATTTTGGGAAAAAGGTAAAAGCTACCTGTAGGTTTTATGTATGGAATGTGATTCTTGTCCAACAGGTTAATGGCCACATCCCGGTTTTGCCGGAGCACTGCATTGTATTTTTCAATGGTTTCTTTCGTTAACCCTTGCACAACCGGAATGGCCGCATATTGGTTAATGGTTGGCGGGCAACTGATAACCGTGGCATTATTTGAAGTAAATGCCTGTGCCAGTTTTTTGTTCCGGGTGATAATCCAACCCACGCGCAACCCTGCGGCGGCAGCACTTTTCGAGATGCCATCGAGCACCAAGGTACGGTCGAAAAAGGCGGAAAAGCTGATGGCGGGCTCCCCTTCGTACACCAACTGGCTGTATATTTCGTCGGAAATCAAATATCCGTGGGTCAGCTTGCGTTGAAGCACGGCAGCCAGATCTTGTTGCTCTTGAACGGAAAAAACCCTTCCCGTGGGGTTGGCCGGAGAATTGATGATAACCATATCGTCGGGTAACAGCAAATTAGATAATGCAATCAAATCAATCCCAAAATTATCGGTTAACTTATAGGTTGCCACTTGTAGACCAAAATCCTGGGGAATCTTGCGGTAAATGCCAAAGAATACTTCAGGTATCAAAATCCGTTTGGCACCAAGCTTGGTTAGGGTTTTTATAACTGCATACAGGGCGTTTTGCACGCCAATGGTTATTACCACATTTTCGGCTGAATAGTTATATCCGTCCACCAATTGCTGGTTTTGGGCAATTGCGGTGCGCAAAGCTGGCAAACCGGCATTGGCGGTATAGTTGACACCATCGGTTAGCAGGGAATTTTTAATGGCCTCAATAATCTGTCCATCCACCGGAAAATCTTTCAGTTCGCCCAAACCCAAACTAATGGCATTGGGGTGTTTGGCATTGTTCACCTGCCTGATAGCGGGAAGCGGGAAGTCGGTGTGGGCCAATCGTTCATCGATGGACATGGAATATGGAATTTGTAATTATTATTTGACGTGAGATATGAGATGTGAGACCTAAGACGTGAGACAAGAGAATATGGAAATTGGAAACTGCAATACCAAAGTATATACTTCTGGCTTCTGGCTTCCTGCTTCGGTCTTCTGGCTTCTATCTCCTACTTCTCGAAATGATATACAAACACCGTCTCTCCTTCAAAAGCTGGTTTTTTGCTTCCTTCAATTTCAAGCACCACGCCAATATTGGCTTTGGTAACTCCGCGCAAATCAACTACGTTTATAACGCTGGCTTTCAAACGTACGGCACTGTTCACCAATACCGCCTGATTAAACCTGAATTTTTCGATTCCATAGTTTACCTGCATTTTCAGGTTTTGTATGTCGATAATCTGATCCCAAAGGTAAGGCAGCAACGACAAGGTTAAATATCCGTGGGCGATGGTGTTTTTGAAAGGCGATTCGGTCTTGGCCCGCTCCACATCCACATGAATCCACTGGTGGTCGAGAGTGGCATCGGCAAATTTATTGATTTGTTCCTGAGTAATGGTATGGTATCCCGATACCCCTAACTCTTTTCCAATCTGGTTTTGAAGATCTTCAAAACATTTAATGACAACTTTACTCATACTTTAAATTTTTCAGTTCGGAGCAAAGATAGCATTTTGAGTTATTGCTGGTATCGGTATCTGCAATATGGGAATTAAAAAAACCGGACTTTAAGAAATCCGGTTTTTTAGAATTTGATTAATAATTACAATTTCAAAATTTCATCAGAATACGTTTGAGCTCCAATAGCGGTAATGGCCGCCATATTCACAATTTCGTGGATGGAAGCACCCATTTGTAATACATTAATTGGCTTCTTTATTCCCAACAAGATAGGCCCAATAATTTCGGCATCGGTAATCTCCATCATCATTTTATAAGCAATGTTTCCGGAGCTTAAATTTGGGAAAATAATGGTATTTACATCTCTATTTCCAATTTTCGAGAAGGGGAATTTCTCCATACGCATCTGCTTATTAAAAGCATAATTGGCCTGCATTTCGCCATCAACAATCAATTCCGGGTATTCTTTGTGCAAGTACGATACGGCATCTCTAACCTCTTGTGGACTTCCGGTGCGGGTTGAACCAAAATTTGAATAGGAAACCAATGCCACAACCGGTTCAATATTAAACTTTCGTACTTCATTAACCGTAAGCAGTGTGGTATCAATTAATGTGCGGGTATTTGGAGTGTGGTTTATCGTAGTATCGGCAAAAAAGAAAGTTCCTTTTTTATTCATTACCACATACATCCCGGCAGCATGGTTCAGTGAATTGTTAGTACCGCATATTTGCAAGGCGGGTTTAATGGTGTTGGAATATTTGGTGGAGAATCCGGCTAAAAAACCATCTGCATCGCCAGCTTCTACCATCATTACTCCAAAATAATCAATATTGCGCACCATTTGGCGGGCCTCGTCGAGGTTACTTCCTTTGCGTTGCCTTTTCTTGAAAAGTAGTTGGGCATAATGCTCTAAGCGTTCGGTTTCAATTAAATCGTTATAATCAATAATTGGAACTTCACAACCTAGTGCACAGTTTTCGCGAATGTTGGCTTCAATTTTTGCCCTATTTCCAATCAGAATTGGAGCTGCAATTTTTTGCTCCACTAACATTTGAACTGCTTTAATTACATTGTAATTCTCAGCATCTGATATTACAATCCGCTTCAGTTGTTGTTTGGCTTTAGTATGAATCACATCGGTAAGCTTGTTGTAGATACCCATTTGCTTCATGAGCTTAATTCGGTATGCGTCCCAATCTTTAATGGGATCTTTGGCAATACCCGATTCCATGGCAGCTCTAGCAACAGCAGGCGCCACTTCGGTAATTAACCTGGGATCGAGCGGCTTTGGAATGATGTATTCACGGCCAAAGGTCAAATTTTTGCTGTTGTATGCAGCATTTACCTTTTCAGGTACATCTTGCTTGGCTAATGCGGCCAATGCATAAGTAGCGGCCTTTTTCATGGCTTCATTAATTTCGGTTGCCCTAACATCTAATGCTCCTCTGAAGATATAGGGGAACCCAAGTACATTATTTATCTGGTTCGGATAATCAGACCTTCCGGTGGCCATAATAATATCCTTCCGGGCAGCCATTGCATCTTCGTAAGAAATTTCAGGCACTGGGTTAGCCATAGCAAAAACTATAGGGTTATGAGCCATAGATTGTACCATTTGCTTACTCATGATGTTTCCTTTTGAAAGGCCTAAGAAAACGTCGGCACCAGCAATTACCTGCTCTAAGGTTACCAATTCGGAATTTTGCGCAAATAACTTTTTTTCTTCATTCAAATCGGTTCGCTTTGCAGAAATCAGCCCCTTGGAATCAAGCATCCAAACATTTTTAAGATTAACACCCAACGAAACATAATAGCGCGCGCACATTACGCCTGCTGCACCCGCTCCATTTACCACTACTTTAACATTTTCAATTTTCTTATCGGCTAATTCCAGGGCATTCAATAAACCTGCACCGGAGATAATAGCAGTACCATGCTGGTCGTCGTGCATTACAGGAATGTTCAACTCTTTGATTAACGTCTGCTCAATTTCAAAACATTCTGGCGATTTAATATCTTCTAAGTTAATACCTCCAAAAGTGGGAGAAATACCCTTAACTATTTCTATAAATTTTTTTGGGTCTTTTTCATTTACTTCAATGTCAAATACATCAACATCGGCAAAAATTTTAAACAAAAGAGCTTTTCCTTCCATTACCGGTTTACCGGCTAAGGCACCAATATCACCTAATCCTAATACCGCTGTACCATTACTGATAACCGCAACTAAATTGCGTTTGGCGGTATATCGGTAGGCATCTTCCGGGTTTTTCTCAATTTCCAAACAGGGTTCTGCAACTCCCGGTGTATATGCCAACGACAAATCATACTGAGTACTGTATGGTTTGGTTGGAACCACTTCAATTTTTCCAGGTTTACCTTGTTCGTGGTAACGCAGTGCTTCATCTTTAGTTATATTTGCCATGATATATTTGTTTAATAAATTATTGATACAAAGTTACACCAGTTTAACTAAAGTAAATACTATTTAATAGCACTATTAATTAGCATTCTTTTTTTTTAAAGATGTTTGCAAAACAAATAATGCGTGTATTTTTGAAAAAAAACTACTACAATGGAAAGTCAATATTGAACCTAATAATTGAAAAATAAAAAGTATGAAAGATGGGTTGCGCAACTTTTTAAAGAATGAAAAGACATTTTTGCTTGGCATTTTAGTGATAACCAGTATTGTATATGCACCATCACTCCATTTTGTTTTTTATCCAAACCTCGATGACGCCCGTTTAATACTCAATAACTTTGTTGTTACCGAGTTTCCGGAACATGCTTCCCGTATTTTTACTGAATTTGTATATGGATTGTATCATCCAGCCACTACCCTTTCATTGATTACCGATTACCAATTATTTGGCACTAACCCTTTCGGATACCGGATTCACAATTTATTGCTTCACTTACTGAACATACTTTTGGTTTTTTATTTTGTAAAAAGCATTACCTCAAACAAAAACATTCAATTTTTTACCGCGCTTCTTTTCGCATTGCATCCCATGCATCTAGAATCGGTAATCTGGATTTCGGAACGGAAAGATGTTCTGTTTACCTTTTATTTATTGCTGTCGCTGATAACATACCAGAAACTGAAAACATCCAATCGTTGGATTTATAAAATATTGACTTTTGTATTTTTTATTTTATCGCTGCTCTCAAAAGCAACTGCAGTAGTTTTGCCTATTTTATTGGTTTTGCTGGATTATTTAACAGAAAAAAAGTTTGCCTGGAAATTCATTTGGCAAAAATGGTTCTATTTTTTAACCTCTCTGGTGTTTGGATTGGTAAACATTAAAGCACAAAACTCCATTGATTTTATTCAACCCATTTCATATAACTACCCCTTTTTACAACTCATTACACTTCATGTTTATTCTTTTGTTTGGTATATCATCGAGCTATTTATCCCTATTGGATTGGCAGCAAAACATCTTTACCCACGGGTTATTGATGGCCAAATTGAATGGAACTATTATTTTAGTTGGATTGGAATACTTTTTTTGGCAATGACAACCTACCGATTCCGAAGAAACAAACTTTTTTTAACTGGCATTTTGTTTTATACCGCATCTATAATATTATTAGTTAAAATTATTCCAACCGGCAACGATATTGTGTCGGAGCGATATTCCTATTTGCCTTATATCGGATTGGGAATATCCTTAGGAGCGATTATAATACCGTGGCTCGAACAAAAAAAAGCCTACTTAATGCATTCCTTTTTCCTTTTGCTTGCGTTGGTATGGAGTGTTTTAACTTTTCAACAGTCGAAACACTGGGAAAACGAAACTGCCATTTGGAGCCGGGTAATTGAAACAGAACCAGAATTACCTTTAGCTTATTTCGAGAGGGGAAAGTCGTATCAGGATGCTAAAGAATTCAATAACGCCATTGCCGATTATAACCAAACTATTGAACTTTCACCCAATTTTTATGAAGCTTATATAAACCGCGGATTAAGCTACTATTTGAAACAAAACAATGAGCAAGCTCTTGCCGACTTTACTTTGGCAATAAAAATGGAACCTGAAAATGGATTGGCTTATTATCACCGGGGTAACCTATATTTAAAACTGGAACAATACAATCAAGCAGTATCCGATTTTTCCGTGTGTAGTAATTTGGAATTTAAACAACCGGAGCTTTTTTATTACAAGGGCATGGCTGAACAAAAAGCTGGAGCATTGGAAGAAAGCATTCAAAGCTTGGAGTATTTTTTAATACTTAAACCAAATCATACCCAAGCGGCTTATGCATTAGCCAATATTTTAGCCCGCACCCAAAAATACAATCAAGCAGTTATTTACTATAACCAAGTAATTAACGCTGAACCAACATTTGCCAATGCCTACTTAAACCGTGGGAATACCTTTCTATTCTTAAATGAAAAAGATAAAGCATGTGCCGATTGGCAGCAAGCGGAAAGCTTAAGAGCTGGATTGGCAAAGGAAATGCTAAATAAATATTGCCCTTAATTTACAACCTTTTCCTTTTAAAGTAACATCAAAAAACCTCCAACTATAACGCCGGAGGTTTTTGGGTTTATTCTCTTTTGCTTATTTTACAAACGTTTTAGCTTTCTCAAGAGCTGCTGAAATACCTTCCGGTTTTTTACCACCGGCGGTAGCAAAAAATGGTTGCCCACCACCACTGCCATCAATCGATTTTGCTATTTCACGGATTATTACGTTGGCGTTGAACCCTTTTTCCGTTACCAGATTGTCAGAAATCATCACCGTTAAGCTTGCTTTTCCTTCAATTTCGCATCCTAGAACTAAAAACAAGTTATCAATCTCGCCTTTGAGTTGATAGGCAATTTCTTTTATCAACGAACTTGAATTCAATTTAATTGTAGTAATAATGGTGTTCACACCATTAATTGGCACCACTGTTTCTTTCAGAGAATTTTTTACCACTTTTGCTGCATCTTTTGAAAATTGCTCCAATTGTTTACTTAACTCTTGTTTGTCTTTAATCAGAGTAGCCACATCGCTTAATAGGTTTTTATTGCTGTTAAATAATTCTGAAATTCCCTGTAATATTTGCAAATGGGAATTAATATACTTTTCGGATTCAAAAGCGGTTACCGCTTCAATACGCCTGATTCCAGCTGCAATGGAGCTTTCCGAAGTTATTTTAAAGAATCCAATTTGTCCGGTTGCTTTAACGTGGGTTCCACCACAAAGTTCTACAGAATCACCAAAACGGATAACCCGTACCAAATCGCCGTATTTTTCACCAAACAAAGCCATGGCACCTAATTCACGGGCTTTTTCAATAGGAGTATCCCTTTTTTCGTCAGTTGGAATGTTTTCCCTAATTTTTGCATTTACTCTTTTTTCAATTTCAGCAAGTTGTTCGGAGGTAACTTTTTGAAAATGGCTAAAGTCAAAGCGCAGGTATTCGGGATTAACCAGCGAACCTTTTTGCTCCACATGTTTCCCTAAAACTTCGCGCAGGGCATGATGAAGCAAATGGGTAGCTGAATGATTACACTGTGTGGCCAACCTATTTTTTTGGTTAATTACCGCCTTAAAAGCCAAACCAGGTTCTTCGGGTAATTCATTAACTAAATGAATGATTAGATTGTGCTCTTTTTTTACTTCCAAAATTGAATATTTTTTTCCGTCTGCCTCAATAAAACCGGTATCTCCCACTTGTCCTCCCCCTTCGGCATAAAATGGAGTAATATTGAAAACCAATTGGTATTGTTCTTTTCCTTTGGAAACAACTTTACGGTACTTGGTTATATGAACCGTAGCTTCAGAATAATCGTATCCAATAAATTCCTCAGCATCATCGCCTCTCAATTCAATCCAATCGCCCGATTCCAGCGATCCAGCAGAACGCGACCGTTCTTTTTGAGTGTTCATTTCCTCATCAAATTCTTGCTTGTTCACAACCAATTGGTGTTCATTCAGAATTAGTTGAGTTAAATCAAGCGGAAAACCATACGTATCGTACAATTCAAAAGCCACTTTACCACTTACCACACTATATCCGTCGCTTTTTGTTTTTTCGATAATTTGGTCCAGCAACCTTATACCGGTAGCCAAGGGGCGCAAAAACGATGCTTCTTCCTCATGGATAACATTCTTTATAATTTCTTGCTGTGCTTCAATTTCAGAGTAAGCATCGCCCATGGTTTCAATTAAAACCGGAATCAACTTGTACATGAATGGTTCTTTCAAATCGAGGAACGTAAAGCCGTAACGAACTGCCCGGCGTAGGATTCTTCGAATGACATAACCTGCCTTATTATTCGATGGCAATTGTCCGTCGGTAATAGAAAAAACAATGGTACGAATGTGGTCGGCAATTACGCGCATGGACACATCGTTTTCTTTTTTCTGTCCATAAGTAAGGCCAGCAAGAATACCTATGGTTTTAATTATAGGCTGAAATACATCGGTATCGTAATTTGATTGTTTCCCTTGTAAGGCCATGCAAAGCCGTTCGAAACCCATTCCGGTATCCACATGTTTGTGGGGCAATGCTTCCAGCTTACCATCCGATTTTCGGTTGTATTGTATAAAAACCAGGTGCCAGATTTCAATAACTTGTGGATGGCTTTTATTTACCCATTCCCTTCCGTCACCTTTGGCTCGTTCGGACTCATCGCGCAAATCAATATGAATTTCGGAACATGGACCACAGGGTCCGGTGTTACCCATTTCCCAAAAATTATCCTTTTTGTTTCCATGCAGGATTCGTGATTCAGGAAGGAACTTCTTCCATATATTTTTTGCTTCACTATCCAAAGCTACCCCATCTTCAGTATCACCCTCAAAAACAGTGGCATATATATGATTTGGATCTAACCCCATTTCACCAACTAATAATTCCCAGGCCCAGGTAATTGCCTCTTCTTTAAAATAATCGCCAAACGACCAATTACCTAACATTTCAAACATAGTATGGTGATAGGTATCATGACCTACTTCTTCTAAATCGTTGTGTTTTCCAGAAACCCTCAGGCATTTTTGCGAATTGGCTACACGTGAATATTTTATGGGTGAGTTCCCAAGGAAAATATCTTTGAACTGATTCATGCCTGCATTGGTAAACATCAACGTGGGATCGTTCTTTATAACCATAGGTGCACTGTCAACCACCTGATGTTGTTTTGATGCAAAAAAATCTTTAAATTTCTTCCTTATCTCGCTAGCATTCATATATCTAATAATTAACTGTTTAGTTCGTTCTTGATTTAAAAAGGTTGTAAAATTAATTTTTTTCCTTTAGATTTGTCGGTTAGTATTAAAAAGATTCTATTAAAAATGCCTAAATCAAAATATAAATTTGACCCCGATCGAATAAGCTATGAGAAAATAGTCCTTTCTACGGGTCAAAAAATTATAAAACTATTCATTCAATTAGTAGCTATTTCGGTAGTGGCATTTATTCTATTGATGGTATTATCCATTTTTTTCGACACTCCCGGTGAACTGCAACAAAAAAGAGAAAACAAACAATTAAAAGCCCAATACCAAAACCTGAATAATAAGTTGCAGCGCATGGATTTGACCATGGATCAGATTAAAGAACGCGACGACAATATTTACCGCCTCATTTTTGGAGCCGAACCCATTCCAGAATCCTATCGTGAGGCTGGATTTGGAGGTGTTAACCGATATAAAGAACTCGAAGGATATAATGAATCAGAATTGGTAATTAAAACCGCTGAAAAAATTGACAAACTCCTAAAACAGCTTGACGTTCAGTGGAAATCGTATGAAGAAGTGATTTTACTGGCCGAGGAAAAAGAAGATTTTTTAGCATCAATTCCAGCAATATCGCCAGTTGCCGATAAAGACTTAACCCGGTTTGCTTCCGGATACGGCTACCGCATCCATCCAATATACCGTACAAAAAAAATGCATACGGGTATTGACCTTACGGCACCTATTGGAACCGAGGTTTATGCTACCGGAAATGGGAAAGTTACTGGAGCCGGATATACCTTGGGTGGATTTGGATTGCGGGTAATTATTGATCATGGGTTTGGGTACAAAACGTTATATGCCCACTTAAGTAGCGTTTCAGTTAAAGAGGGAAAAGAAGTTAAAAGAGGAGAATTGATTGGAACCATTGGAAGTACAGGACGATCAACCGCTCCCCACTTACATTACGAAGTTAGAAAAAACAACCAAACCGAAAACCCGGTAAACTACTATTCTAACGATTTAACTCCCGAACAATACGAAGAAATTCTGACCGTCTCGTCACGGATGAACATGAGTTTCGACTAAAAAATACCCTATGACCAAAATGATTTTGTTGATGGCATTCGTTACGATAGCCTTTCCAACTTTTGCACAAAATTCAGATACCTTGCTTTTAAATAAATCAAAAACTACGATATCAATTTTAGGTGTTGGCGATTTGATGTTAGGAAGCACATATCCTCAGGGTGCCTTATTACCCCCAAACATGGATTGTTTTTCTCTTATTGCCGATGTGGCCTCTTCACTAGGAAATGCGGATCTTACCATTGGAAACCTGGAGGGTTGTCTTTCGGATAATGCCCCACGTGAAAAAATTTGCCGGGATACCACCATTTGTTATGCTTTTCGTATGCCTGAAAAATTTGGATCCTGTTTTAAAGATGCCGGATTTGATGTACTCACTATTGCCAATAACCATTCCGGTGATTTTGGATATCAGGGAAGAGAATCAACGATAAAAATCTTAGATAGCTTGGGGATTTACCATGCTGGATGGATAAAATACCCTACGTCCATTTTTAGTAAAGATTCTATTAAATATGGAGTAGCTTCATTTGCACCCAATAGTGGAACCGTTGACATTAGAGATGTTGAAGAAGCAAAACGAATTGTTGCTGAACTGGCGGTTCAGTGCCAAATAGTTATAGTTACCTTTCACGGTGGAGCCGAAGGAGCCGAACATCAGCACGTAACCCGCCAAATGGAAGAATTTTATGGTGAAAACCGGGGTAATGTATATGAGTTTGCCCATGCGTTAATTGATGCTGGAGCCGATCTGGTTTTTGGTCATGGACCCCATGTGCCCAGAGCAGTGGAATTATACAACGATAAGTTTATTGCGTATAGTTTAGGGAATTTTTGCACCTATGGAAAGTTCAATACCAACGGGCCGAATGGGTTAGCACCCATGATTAAAGTTACTTTAGATACAACCGGGTTTTTTATAGAAGGGCAAATACTTTCCGCCTGGCAGCCAGGTAAATTGGGTACTTTTATGGATTCTTTGAATCGGGCAGCACAAAAGATTAAGCATCTAACTGAAGCCGATTTTCCTGAAACGTTGTTAAACATTTCTGAAACAGGACTAATTGAAAGAAAACTTTGACAAAACAACAAAAATTTAATACATTGCTTTCCAATTCCAAGAAACGATGCCCTACAAAGAACAAAAAATAGAAAAACTGTTTTATACCATTGGCGAAGTGGCGGCCATGTTTAACGTGAACACTTCGCTTATTCGATTTTGGGAAAAGGAATTTGATATTATTAAGCCGCAGCGCAATAAAAAAGGAAACCGGCTATTTACCAAATCCGACGTTGAAAACTTCTACATCATTTTCCATTTGGTAAAAGAAAAAGGCCTTACCTTGGATGGCGCCCGTAAGAAAATGAAAGATAATCGGGAAGATACCATCAATAATTTTGAAGTAATACAGTCATTGGAAAATATAAAATCGCTTTTGCTCGAAGTTAAAGCATCTCTAGGAGGCTAGCTCACCATTTCGGTCATATATTTTTTTATTTTGCCAATGGCCATACTTATTTCATAAGGATGACGGGCAATATTAATCCGAATAAATGCTCCGGCATCTTCACTAAAATGAATTCCCGGAATTACGGCAACTTTCTGTTTTTCGTATAAATCAATGGCAAATTGAAACCCATCGGTAAGATCTTCAGGTAACTGAGCCCAAATAAAATAACCCCCTTGTGCTTGTATAACTTTGAACCCCAGTTTTGTAAGTTCATTTTCCATTTGATAATAATTGTCTTTAATCCTTTCCCGTAACCCTTCAGCGTATTCTTTTCCAAAATTGTATTTATCCAAATAAAAAGCCAGAGCCTGCTGCAAAACCGATGGACTCGATAATCCGGTGTAATCATGAATAGCAGCAATTTCATCAATTATTTGGGGTTGTGCCATTAAATATCCTATGCGCCATCCGGTAATAGACAAGAGTTTTGAAAAGGCATTAACATAAAATACCTGAGGTGGAATTTTATCAATCGGAAAGTAGGTGGAATTTTCAAAATATAACTGATCGTAAACCGCATCAAATACTATATAAAAACTCAATTCCTCAGATAATTGAACCAAACTGAGAACCTCTTCTTTAGTCCAGATTTTACCTAAAGGATTTCCAGGTGAAGCTACTAAAACCAACTTTACCGATTGATCTTTAATGGTTTTGCTTAGTAAATTAAAATCAATACTATTATCGGCAGTCAAAGGAAATGAATGAAAAGGCAAATTGAAAATATGGGATAAATTTTTGTAACTCTCATACGCTGGATTATAGGCCAACACGGAATATGGCTGTTGTATTTTCTTTTTGAAAAAGGTAAATAATAACGAAATAGCTTCGGTAGCTCCATTTACAATTAAAAATTGGTTGTAAGGAACCTTGTAAAATCGGGCTAACTGTTCCAGTAACATCTGATTTCCCCGTCCTGATGCATATTGATGAACGTTATCAAAGCTTATATTTTTAAGCATTTCAAGAAGTTCTGCTGGCGGTTCAAAAGCAGGAATTCCTTGCGCCAGATTAATACCACCTTGCGCTTTTACCAGATTGGACATATAACTGATTAATGAACCTTGAGGTAATGACTTATTTTCCATATTTTTTAAAATTGAATGAAACCCTTCGCCTTTGGTTGCGGATATTTATGAACAGAACAGCCCCAATCATGGGGCTGTATTATAACAAATAAAATGAATTGATTTTAATACGAAATAAACTTGAAGGGGATATCCACCAAATCGCGGAAATATTCGCCAGCATCAAGCATGTCTTCATCATCATGCTGATAATGCCATTCAATTTCCACATCGAAACCCCCTTTAAAAAGCAAATTAAGCTTTTTGATTATAGAAAAAAACATTTTAGAAGAAGCGGTATTGTAATACTTCATTTGTAACGACAAAACCGTTTTTTTGCAAGGCTCTTTTGAATACTCATCAATCCATTCAAGAACAGGTGAAAAGAGCATAGTGGCATTTTCAGGCAGCGATTGTCCCGTTAATTTCAATTCGCCGGTTGTAGCAGAAAAGTTAAGATCCGGTTTTTGTTTATCTCCTTTTATAATAATATCCTTCATAGTCAATTGGTATTAATTTTTCTCAGTAACCTAACTTGCGAATTCAATAAAATCTGTTAATTCAATCGTTAAAAATAATAACTAAACTAGATTAATACAAATGTACGCTGCTTTTTTAATAATATAAGCTATTTTTTGGATGCATTTTCATCAAAAACCATACCTTAACAACTGTTATCATTTTGTAAAAACTGTTCAACCGTTTGTAGTTTTTCAATACTGCCGGCATCGAACCAATAATCACCATCGTGCGGATAACCCATTATTTTTTCTTGTTTTGCTGCCTCTAAATATAATTGCACCAAACTAAAAACAGGTTCCTGTGGAAAATAGGAAAACAACTGAGGTGAAGCTATTTGAATGCCACTGAAAGCCATTGGACTTAGTTGACCACCAATCTGTACCAAAATTTCTTTTTTTTCTTTTACGTTTTGCCATCCACACAATTCAAGGTTTGGGTTAAATAAAAAGTTACGGTTCGATTCCCTTTTCCGCACCGCAAGTGTGGCTATTGCACGCGTTTTATTATGGTATTCCAACATCGTTGCAAGATTGATGTTGCTAACAACATCGGAATTTATAACTACAAAAGGTTCGTTTCCTATAAAAAAGTGACTTGCTTTTTTTAAGCCACCTCCTGTATCAAGCAATAATTCCGATTCATTGGAAATGTGAATGGCTACTCCAAAATTATTATTTACTGCTAAATATTCTTCCACCAAATGCGAAAAATGGTGCACATTTACCACTATTTCATTTATTCCATGCAAAACCAGCAATTCAATACTCCGCTGCAACAGAGTTTTACCCGCTACCTCAACCAATACTTTAGGTTTTGTAAGAGTAAGTGGCAGTAAACGGGTGCCCATTCCGGCAGCAAATATCATAGCTTTCATATCAAACTGGAACTGATGTGAAAACAATCATAGTTATAGTTTTTCTGGTTTACAAAGTTTTTCTTTGTTTTTTGCCTGTCGATGACAATTTTTGCATTCAAATTTTGGATTTTTAGGTGGTTCGTAGTCCTTTTTTTTGCACTTGGTAGCCATATAGTTTGTAAATATGGAAAGTAAACAGGATAATATAAGGAATGTTTAGTTCTGGATTTACATATTTATATGGTAAGTGAATAGAAAAATGGTGATTGAAACCAATTAAGTTGCAATTTTAATAATTCGTGCGGCATGTTTTTTTACTTCAATTTGAATGGGAACATTCCCAATTACCTCTCCATCCATTTCAATAGGGCAGTTTTTTTTAGTACTTGTTATAGTGCATTGGCTTATTTCGTGATAAAACAATTCTGAAATCCGGATGTGTTTGGCACTTTTCAGCTTGGGCATAAAAAATAAAAACTGAATAATGTTAATATTACGGGCAATAACCACATTTATTTTTCCGTCATCCAACTTTGCGTCAGGTGCAATACCTAAGCCACTGCCAAAATAACGTCCGTTGTTAAGGGCTATCAAAAGGACGTTTCCTTTGAAATTCAGATCAGCGGAAGTAAGCTCAACCGGAATGCGTTTGAAAAAAAGAAACGACCAAAGGATGTTATAAAAGTAGGTGAAATTGCTCCCCCAGGTTTTGCCGCTTTTGTTCATAAACTGGCAAACCAAACCACCCAAACCAATGTCAAAAGAGTTGTCGTAATACCGAACTTTTTGTTCTCCATTTTCATGATACCTAGCTTCTACTAAATCTAAGGGTGTGGTTTCTCCTTTTTTAATCAGTTCATATAAATGCTCCATACTTTGTACTTTGCCAGCCGACCTTGAAAAGTCATTGCCCGATCCACGCGGATACGCTGCCAAAATGGTTCTTTTTCTTGCTTCAGGAGGAGCAAGCATATACCCATTTACAACCTCACTAAATGTACCATCACCACCAACTCCAACCAAATAATCGAGTCCTTGTTCCATCAATTCTTCAACAATTTGAATGGCATGTCCCCGCCGACGGGTAAACTTCAGATAAACATCGAATTCACTTTGAAAATATTTGGAAATGTTGGCCCTGAACTTATCAGGGTCTTTTAAATTTCCACGTACTATAAATGCTATTTTTTTCAAACAAATCTTCAATTAATGGTAACATTAAAGAAAAGAAATTATTTTGAAACCCCCATGCAGGAAAATGCACAAAAACGGATATTTTTTTAACAACGCCTTTTATAAGAAAGCCACTCACACTCTATCTCATTTTATTATGGGGAACCAAAGAGGTGTATTTATAAGAGCGAATTGCTAACTGAAAAACAATGCATTTTTAATTTAGTGTAAGAAAGCCTGTTAGATTCACCGATTAACTTTTTAATTTGAAAGTTTGTTTCTACTTTTACCAACGTTTAATGAAAAGTATATATTTTGAAATTTAGTGAATTTAATCTCCACAAAAATGTTTTTGAGGGAGTTGAAGCCATGGGCTTTGTAGAACCATCTCCGGTTCAGGAACAAGTTATCCCAATTGCACTCGAAGGAAAAGATTTGATTGCTTGTGCTCAAACGGGTACGGGAAAAACGGCCGCTTATTTATTACCATTGATGCACCATTTATGCACAAACCGTTCAAATAAAATAAAAGGGCTGATTTTAGCACCAACCCGGGAATTGGTGTTGCAGATTGACCAACAATTCCAAGGGTTTGCTTACTTTACTGGTTTGGAATCGATAGCTATTTATGGAGGAAGTGATTCCGGAATATGGGAACAACAAAGGGCAGCTATTGAGCAAGGATGCAATATTTTAATTGCTTCACCTGGCAGGTTACTTTCTCATTTGAATTTAGGTTATGTTGATTTATCGGAACTGGAATACCTCATTTTAGACGAAGGGGACAAAATGCTCGATATGGGCTTTGTTGACGACATAAATAAAATACTTACCTATTTGCCAACCAAGCGCCAAACATTGATGTTTTCTGCAACTTTTCCCCCTAAAATAAGGATTTTAGCTAATTTATTGTTGAAGAATCCAGTTGAAATTAGCATTGCGGTTGCAAAGATGGCCGAGGGTGTATTGCAAGCTGCTTATATGACGTTCGATAATCAAAAAAACAAGCTTATCAGTCATTTATTGGCCAATAAAGAACTCGACAGTGTTATCATATTCTCTTCCACAAAAATTAAAGTAAAACAACTTCATTCGGAATTGGTTAAAGCTGGTTTTGCGGCTAAAGCCATCCATTCCGATTTGGATCAAGCGGAACGGGAAACTGTAATGCGCGATTTCCGAAACCGTAAATTTCCAATTTTAGTTGCTACCGATATTGTTTCGCGAGGAATCGATGTAGATAACATTGGTTTAGTAATCAACTACGATGTTCCCCACGATGCCGAGGATTATGTACACCGTATTGGTCGTACTGCCCGGGCAAGTTCCACTGGAGTTGGACTTACTTTTATCAATGAAACCGATATTCCCCGTTTTGCGCGAATTGAGAAACTTATTAAGGATACTATTTTTAAAGCTCCCAATCCACCGGAAATAGGCGATGGACCGGAATACAATCCACATGCTGTTCGCAAAATAAACCGCACGCATTCGCAACAAAAATCGGGAAAATTCAACAACCGCCGCCGCCAACCAAGGCAGTAGCTGGGAACTCGCAGCGCCCCCGAGCTATTGAGGCAGTCTGCTTCGAGAGAATCATTAGGGGCAAAGCTGCTTGTCTCGCTTTTGCGGAGCACTTCGCTGTGCATTGACTGTAGCAATAGAAAAGTTAGTTCATTTGGCATGGATCGCCAACTCTCTGGTCGGCATTTTTAAAATACCGACCAGCAGTTGGCAATCCTTCTATTCTTTTTTAACACCTAAATGTTGCTTCAATAATGACATTCCCAAAAAATATCTTAATTTAGTGCAACAATAATTGTAAAATCTTGGCTTGTTTTAACTGATTGAAATACTTGAAACTCATGGCAAAAAAAGTACTTTTCCTTTTGGCTTCAGCCACCATTATTTTGTTTGTACAGTGTAAAAGAGCTCCTCTTCAAACAAATCCGCTAATAAAACCAGCAACCGATTTTGGTTTGCTCGATGGGGAGATACACTTGAATGTAACCGGTGGTAAAATGCCATACACCTTTATTTGGTCGAATCAAAAAACCGATTCAATCATCAACCAGTTGGCAGCCGATACTTATTTTGTAACCATTACTGATGCCAAAAACCGTCAATTAATAGACACCATTGTGGTTACCCAGCCATCATGGCCGGTTTGTGTTGATGCCCAGGGAAACAGTTACAAAACAGCCATTCTTGGGGGCAAAAAATGGATGGTTGAGAATATGAGGAATACCCTAACCAGTAAAGGCGATTCTATCCAAAACCGGGTTTATTACGACAGTTTGGCCTATGCAGAAGTTTACGGACTTTTATACACTTGGGACGCAGCCATGAACCATTCAACGGATGAAGGTGCACAAGGAATTTGTCCCGATGGCTGGCATATTCCAACAGATATGGAATGGAAAGCATTACTCGACACGGTATCTAGCGTTGAAAATGGAATTCCCAACCCCGGAAAAGAGCTTTCGCTTGAATATGCAGGTTATTACAATAACTCATTCCAAAATTTGGGTGCATCGGTTAGTTTCTGGTCATCTACTCAAGCTAATGATAATGCGTGGAAGCGTTATTTCCATAAAGACATTTCAAAGGCTTTTCGCTATCATGAGAAAAAAACGAATGCAATTTCTGTCCGTTGCATAAAAAACTCAAGTCCTGAATAAATAGTAAGTATTATGATTGGCAAATTATCACTAAAAGAGCGGTATGTATTATTTGCCTTGGATGATGAGTATGGTTACATCATTACTAACAATACTGCCTACTGGATTGGATTGGCAGGCACCGTATTATTTGAAATGATAAAAGAAGGGTTGCTTTCCATTGAAAATGATATTTTAAAAGCGCATTGTATTGATTCAGAGGTTCCTTGTTACAAAAAAGTATTAACCGTTTTAGAAAAGAGCAAAAATCCGCCAAAAGTGGAATCCGTGCTTTTAGATTTATGGAATTTCAAACAGGAAATTCAGCAGGAAATAATTGAAATGTTAGTTCTGAAAGGAGTTATAAAGGAGGTAAAAAAAACCCGATTCTGGTTTATCAAATTTAATCGCTATCCTACCATAAATCATATTCCCGAGAAAGGGTTGCGCAAATATCTATTGTTACTGATTAAAAAAAATCGGTTACTCAGTACTGAGAATTACCTATTGTTGCGGATGATAGATCAATGCGATCTAATAATTGAAGTTTTCGGAAAAGAGAATAAAACTACAGTTTTACATTATCTTGAAACGGTTCAGGAAATCAGTGAACCTTCAGATGAACTATTTGAAACCATTAAAACACTTGAAACAGCCTTACTTTCAGCCATTGAAAATAAAAATCTTCACCTGATTTTGGAAGATGGCTAATTATTTCAATAACATCTCTTTATAAATAGCATAATAAAGATTCACCCCATAAGGTATAATATCATCCGGAAAGTTATAATCGGAGTTGTGTAATTTAGGATGATCTTCCCCGGCACCTAATCCAAAAATAGCACTAGTAAATTTTTGCGAGAACCTAGCAAAATCTTCAGCCCAAGGAAAAGGTAATTCCATCATAATTATTTTATAACCAAGTTTTTCAGCTTGCTCGCTTACACTTTTCACTAACAAGGGATTGTTTTGGTTTGATGGATAAATATCGGTAGAACTAATTTCTAATTGCAGCTTTTCCTCGGTGGATATTTTTTGAATTGTGTTTTTGGTTTGTTCAATCAGAATATCCATATCAGCATCCAAAAACGAGCGAAGGGTAATGAGTATTTCAGCATGTCCGGGAGTAGTTCCAAAACTGCGATCCCCTAAATTAGCATGAACAATGGTAGTTAGCACAAAATCGTTAAACAGGTATTTCTTTTCTGGGAGTTTGGTTACTTCATCCAAAATTTTTGACAAGGCAATGGCAGGGCTAATTCCCTTTTCTGGCTCCGCTGCATGGGAAGTTTTGCCTGTTAATTTTACAATTAAACCTTGCGAAGCCGCCGTAAAGGTATTATTCTTAAGCAGGATACTTCCTTTTGGATATCCCGGAATATTGTGGAGCGTGAAACAATAGTCAGGAGTAATGCGCCCAAAATTTGGGTCATTTATTACTGCAATGGCACCTTCACCGGTTTCTTCGGCTGGTTGAAATAATAACACCACTTTCCCTATTTTGGGTCGGTTAGTCCCAATTAATTCAGCTAATCCAATCATAATAGCCATGTGACCATCGTGTCCGCATTGGTGGCCTACACCATCAGCTCTCGAAGCATAATCAACCACATTAATTTCGTGAACCGGTAAAGCATCCATTTCGGCCCTGAACATTATACAGGGGCCTTCACTTTTGCCTTTAAATACAAAAGCTACACCATATCCGCCTAAATTATCGATAATTTCATCAGGCTGATACCTGATAATGGTTCTCTTTAGTGCTTCAGCAGTAAACTCTTCATTGCCTGATACTTCAGGATTTTGGTGTAACGATTGTCGGATACTTATTAAGTGCTTATAGTCAGTAATCATTCTTCAAAAGTTATAGTAATTCTGTTAAAAATGATGCAAATTTGCAACCTTGTTGTTTTGACAAAAATATAATAGAAAAACACAATGACCCTTAAAAAAATGATGGTGTACGGCATAGTAATTTTGGCTATGCTTTTTTGGAGTATGACTTATATATGGTATAAGGTTGTATTTGAGGCATTGCAGCCGATTTCTGTTATGGTTTTCCGATTGTTATTTTCATCTATTTTTTTGTTTTTGTTTTCAGTGTTGATAAAAAAGCTGCAAATACCTTCAAAACTTGATTTTGGTTGGTTGGCGTTGTTGTTATTATTCCAACCTTTTTTGTATTTTTTAGCCGAAAGTTATGGGGTTAGCATGGTTTCAGCAACGGTTGCTTCGGTTATTATTTCAACCATTCCCATTTTTACTCCATTTATGGCCTATTTGTTTTACGGAAATAAGATTTCAATTTTTAATGTGTTTGGTATTATTATTTCTTTTGTAGGAGTATTGATGGTTGTTTTGGGGCAAAATTTACATTTTAATGGCTCTCTTTTGGGAGTATTAATTTTGTTTGGAGCTGTGATGGCTGCTTTGGGCTATTCGGTTATTATTGTACGACTGGCTGGAAAATACAGTTCTTTTACCATCATAAGTTGGCAAAACCTGTTTGGTTTTTTCTATTTTTTGCCGTTTTTCTTCCTATTCGATTGGAACGGATTTAGATTTTCATCCATTGATACACGAATATTACTTAACCTTATTTATTTAGCATTATTTGGTTCCTCCATAGCCTATGTATTTTTTACCTATTCCATTAAAAATTTGGGAATTACCAAAGCAAGCTTGTTTGCTAATACCATTCCCGTTTTTACCGCTCTTTTTGCTTACTTGGTACTGGGTGAAATACTTCCCATTTTTAATATGATGGGAATAGCAATTGTGCTCATAGGATTGTTTATGGGGCAGATCAGAAATATTAAATTAGCAATGAACAATTAGCAATTAACAATTTGAAATTAATAATACGAAATGGATTCTGAATTTTGACTTCTGACTTTAAACTTTAAATACTCTAAGTACTTTAAATACTTCAAACTTCTTTATTTACCTTTGCTGCCATGTGGATTTTTTTAGGACTCGTTTCCTGCCTTTTTTTGGGATTTTATGATGTAGCAAAAAAGCTTTCGTTGAAAGATAATGCTGTGATTCCGGTTTTGTTTTTTGCCTCTGCCACAGGATCTGTTTTATTTATGCCAATTATAGCTCTATCGAATTTGGGTTTAATCTCTGAATCTTCCATATTCTTTGTTCCTTCGGTAAGTTTGACGGTGCATGGGTTGATTTTTCTAAAATCAATTTTGGTTGGTTCTTCATGGATTTTTGCCTATTATGCGTTACACCACCTACCATTAACTATTGTTACCCCAATACGTGCTACAGGCCCTGTATGGACACTTCTTGGGGCTTTAATTATTTATCACGAAGTTTATAACAGGTGGCAATGGGCAGGTATAATGGTAGTTTTCATCTCTTTTTATTTATTTTCGGTTGCTGGAAATAGTGAGGGGATTGTATTTAGAAACAATCGTTGGATTCTGTTTATGGTAATTGCTACGCTGCTGGGTTCAGCAAGTACTCTTTACGATAAATATTTAATTGGTCATTATCCCCGAATGGCTGTTCAGGCTTGGTTTTCAGTGTATATGATCCCCGTATTTCTACCTTTTCTTTTGTTCCTATGGTATCCCAAGCGAAAATCGAGTACCCCTTTTACTTGGCGCTGGACCATACCCTTAATTGGGATATTGCTTACTATTGCCGATTTTGCCTACTTTTATGCGCTTACAAATCCGGATGCTTTAATTACCATTCTTTCCTTGCTTCGAAGAACCAGTGTAATTATTTCATTTGCGGCAGGAGCAATTATATTTAAAGAAACAAATTTAAAACGGAAAGGATTGGCTTTATTGGGGATTTTGGTAGGCGTGTTATTGATTGTCTTTGGAAGTTAATTCAATACACTTGAAACCATTTTTAAGTTATTCATCTTTGTTTTATAAATAACAATAATAGTAACCGGTGGAACAAATGAACCCGAAGTAGATATTGGAATTAAATAGTTTTTACCTTCAATACTTGCCTTACTTATCATTGCCTTGTCTTTGAAGGAATACTTAGCATACGCATCTTCAATTATATCCTTTTTCTTTGAAGTAATTTCAATAAAAACTTGGTCATTATTGTTACCATTAATTTTTTTTATCTGAAAGGGTAATTTTTCATCTAGTATCTGACCTGTTTCAGAAAATTCTTTGGTGCCTTCAATAATGCTATCATTCATGTAGGGTATTTCGGCCATCAATTTTCCCGATTTGTAAAATTTTTGTTGAATTCCATGCATTCTATTGTCCTTGAATGGAGTAATCCGGTAAGGTTTTCCATTTTCGTAATACCAAATGCTGTTTCCATCCTTAATTCCATATTTATAAGAAATCTCGGAATGTACCGAACCGTTGTCATAATAATTGTGCGCTTTTCCATGGTTTACTCCATTTAACACCTCAACATCGGCTTTCAGTAATCCATTTTCATCAAAGCGCTTTTTAACTTCTGGCTTCAAAGAATCTGTTTCAATCGTATTCTGATTGGTTATTTGCGGTACTTTTTGATTTAAGATAAAATAAGCTCCAATTCCAAAAAGCACGATGAAAATTATCCATTTAGCAGTTTTCATTTTATTCCGTTATGGGTAGATAAAACCAAAAAGTAGTACCTATATCAACGGTGCTTTCTACTTTTAACTCTTGCTGGTGTTTTTCAAGAAAATCTTTACTTAAAAGTAGTCCAAGACCCGAGGTGGCAATACCTCCAACTCCCTTTTTTAGAGTATGTGGCTCAAATAAAATGCTTAGTTGGTCGGGTTCAATACCAACCCCAGTATCACTAACCAAAACTTTCACATCGTTTTGTTTAATGGTTGTTTTAACTATTATTTTACCCCCATCTGGAGTAAATTTTAATGCGTTCGATAGCAAGTTTCGAATAACTGCATTAATCATATTTTTATCAATAACTACAATTGGGTTTTCCTCATAATCTTCAACTATAGCAATCTTTTTTTGTTCTGCCATTTCTTTTATCAGGAGTACATTCCCACGCAAAATATAGTTAAGTGTTATTTTTTCTTTTCGGGCTTGAAGCTCTCCATTTTGATTTTTAGCCCATTCCAATAAGTTTTCAAGTAGGCTCTGGGCATTTGCTCCGGCATCCTTAATCAGATGGAGATATTTTTCCATCATCACTTCATCAGGCCTTTGCGGATGTTCCATTACCTTTGCAACAAAACTATTTATTGCATTGAATGGGTTTCTTAAATCATGTCCAATAATGGCTAAAAATTTATCTTTTGTTTGATTTGCTTTTTCTAATTGTATCTTTTGCTCAGTAAGTTCTTCAATATTACGACTGATAATTTTTTGTTGTTCCTCAAGCATTTTGTTTTGCACTAACAATTTGGCCGATTTTCTGTAAATTATTAACGATAATACCAGCAATACAATAAAAGCCGACAAAGCAATATTCCTGATTAAACTGATTCTCTTTACTTTTTGTGCCTGTTCTAATCGGGTATGACTTTCATCGAATTCCTTTTGAAGTATTTTTTTATCAAATTCATATTGCATTTGAACTTGAGTAACTTCTTTGTCAAGGTTTAGTTTGTTCAACGTATCGGTTAATTCAATAACACGATATAACAGTTCGGTAGTTTTATTATAATTTAACTCAAGTTTATAAATGGAAGCAAGTAATTTAGTGGCTTCCAATTCAATAGGGGCAAAATTCAGGGTGGTAGAAAATCGTAAAATCAAATCCAATTGCATTTTTGATGTTTCAAAATCTTGCTGATGGAAATAGTATTTTGCTAAGGCTAATCGAGTTTCAACAATGCCCAAATCATTCTTAATTCGTTGGTAATAATCAAGGCTTTTTAGGTAGTAGTCGTGAGCGAGATTGGCTTTTTTACGCATGAAATTAATGTTTCCCAATTTCAAGTAGGCATCGGCTAATCCTTTCAGATTTCCTTTTTCGTTATTAATGGTTATGCATTGTTCGAGAGCTAAAATGGCTTTAGGATAATCAATTTTTTTAGAATAAATATCGCTTAAATACAGTTGCGATTCAGCAATTCCTGTCTTGTTTTCAATTTCCGAAAAAATCAACAATGCCCGCTCCAGATTAACCATCGCTTGGTCGGTACTTTCAATCTTTAAATAAATTACCCCAATGTTACCGTACGAATTAGCCATTCCATATTTATCGTTCACCGATTCTTTTAACCGCAAGCTGTTGTAATAATGAATCAACGCTTTGTCATATTTTCCTTGTTCGGAATAAATCAATCCAATATTTTCGTATGAATAAGCAATACCAAGGGTATCGTTGAGCTCTTTTTTTAAATTCAAACTTAGGTTATGATAACTCAATGCCTTATCGTAATTCAGTTGTCGTCGAAAAATAAGACCCATATTGTCGTATAAATGCGCCAATGCTTTTTTGTTATTGTAAATTCGCTGTATTTGAAGACTTTTACCATAATATTCTAAGGCAAGTTCATTGCTGCCTTTATCGGCATAAAGTATTCCAAGATTATGGTAAGCAAGCGCTAATCCTTGCTGATAATTACAATTCTGAGATATTTTTTCTGCTTTAACCGCATAATCAATAGCTTCAATGGGTTGGTTCCATCGGCAGGCTTTCGACAATTGATTTAAAATATCAACATAAATGGTATCATTGGTTGTAGTGGTTAGCTGTGTGAGCAAACTATCAACATCGGGCTGACTTTGCGACTTCTGTCCACTACCCAGGACCAAAAAAGTAAGTATTGCTATATATCGGAATTGGCGCATTGTAAATTATTGTAGGCGATAAAGATAGCAAATTAGGCGTATAAAAAATCAGAATTTTGTTACCTCATTAAATATATTTATGGCAAAATTATCGGTCATTGATGAAATGTAATGAATCACCGATTTGATGTAATCGGAGTAGCTGGAAATATTATAAACCGCTTGATTATCGGTAGCATACAATACTTTTTGCCCAAAATCGGGTTGCATGTAGTTTTGCATCCAATCTAAAAACGAGGCTCCCAATATCGGATAAAACTCCATGAATTTAATTACTTCTTCTTCTGTTTGTTCCTTGGTATATAAGTCGGCTAACAGGTTAAATATTGAGGTAAGTATTAATTCGGCGTAGGCATGGAAATAAATCAATCGGGGATGGTTATAAATGTACTTGTAGTTAAACCCTTTTACCGAATTTATTAATTCCAGGTAATCATCACTAAAGCGGATTCCATCTTCAGGCGAGCTCTTTTCCAAAAGGTTTATAATAAAGTCGTGCATTAAAACCGTATTGTTGATTTCTTTAATGGAATGGTTACTCACCTTTTCAACAATTTGTTTGAGCTCTCTTAACTGGTTTCGCTTTAAAATTTTCAATGTGATAGCATCTTCTATATCGCGACCCAAATAGCTTATTTTATCCGATATTTTTACCACGCAACCTTCCCAGGTATATGGGGCAAATTCATTGGGCTTTTTTATATCGTACAAATTTATAGCTTCCGTTCTTGGTTTTATTGCGTTTTCATTTACCTCACCACAATGGGATATAATTCCATCGCGAACTCCATAAGTAAGGGCTAATGGCTGTTTTCGTCCATTTTGGTCGTTTAACGTTTCTAATTTATCAACAAACCAAAGGCTATTCTGCTCATGCCAAAAAGTTTGATCCAGATGCTTTTTAGCCAACGATTTTAAAATTACTTCACCTTTATGGCCAAAGGGCGCATGGCCTAAATCATGACCCAATGAAATGGCCCGGGTTAAATCGGTATTTAAACCTAAATATCCGGCAATGGTTTCACTTACCGAGGCTACATGCGACACATGCTCCATGCGGGTGCAGATATGGTCGTTTTTTGTGGCAAAAAAAACCTGCGTTTTATGTTTCAAGCGCCGATACGCCTTACAATGAAGGATTCGGTTATAATCTCTGAAGAATTCTGTTCGAATTTCATCTTCCCGTTTATAAAGCACTTGTACGCGTTCAATACTGGCTTCCCATTTAGGCGAACCGGGAAATACTCCTACGCTTTTAAACCGATCTCTTTCAATCATGGGGTTCACCTAATAATTCCAAAATCCAGTTGCCATCCTCTTTCATCCGGGTATAAACCGAAGTGGCATATCGTTTTGAAAACTTGGCATCCCAAAACCATTTTTCAATGGCTTTCTGGTGTTCTGCTTTTATCTCTTTATGGGCGGTTCTGAAAAAATAGTATTGTATAATTGGAATGAAATTATGATAAGCCGTTAAATCGCCGGTTAAATGCATTTGCTTTAAGAATTCTAAGGTTGCCAGCAAAGCTGTTTTGGTCCGGGGCCATATATATTTGCATTGGTTCGGGGTCAACCGGAGTTGATACAAAGTGCGGGCATCATCGAAGGTATTCATTGCCAGCGAAAGGGTAAAGACCTTATTACTGAAAGTGCCAAATTTTCGATTCTGTTCTCTGTTATTAAATTCAGCAATGCATTCCTTCAAATCGAAATCTTCGGACCATGTGGTGGCATGTATCAAATCAAAAACCGTGAGATGTTTTCCTCCTTCATTAATGCGTTCAAAAATTTCTACCACATCATCCAATTCTTCATTCAGAGCTTTAACAATGCTAATGGGATAATTGGAAAATATTTCCTGACATTCGCGCCAATTTTCGGCTATACTTTGGCTTTGGCTGGCTGTTCCGGTTACCAGTTCGCTGTAAACTTCGCCATAAGCCTTATTGTCAAAAAGTTTCCATGCCGGGATGTTATATTTTTCGCGCTGGCTTCGGGGAACCCGGAACTCTTTTTTTTGTGGATTAAAACAAAGGGTGCTGTAATCGGTATTTGATAGAGTTTTTCCCCTGAGCGAAACATACAATGAAATCATTCGCTGTTGCCCATCGAGCATAAACTGAAAGGTTCCATTTTGCTGAGCCGGTTTAATGCCTAACTCCTCATTTTCTCTAATAAAAGAGCCATATTTTTCAGGAGCTATCCAAAAGAAAAAGGATCCTATCGGGTATTGATGGTAAATGGAATTTAACAATTTCACCACCTTGCTTTTCTCCCAAATATAATCGCGTTGAAATTTAGGAATTTTAATATGCCCTGTTTCCAGTTCAACCAGAAGTTTTTTAAGATTCCAGTTATTAATAATCTCCAGTTTTTGTATCATACCCTTTGCAACCAATTAAATTTGAAGCAAAATACTCAAATTCTGCGTAATGACAATGCAATATAAATGGTTCTTCCTGAACATATAAAATCAAGGGGTTCGCAAAGGAAAATCAAACTACAACTAATACCTAAGTTGAGCGATTTGACCCCGAGACTTCGGGGGAAAAAGCGCTTTACTTAGGTATAACCCCGACCTAGAAATTGTTGCAGCTCATCAAACAGATGAACGGTATCAAGTGAATTACTTACAATTTCTTAGTCGATTGAGTGATTTGTTTTTCCAAA
>Ga0172379_10000212_pt1 | contig 157450 bp, 137 predicted proteins | sample GrowelOW334metaG_FD_119756 | JGI IMG/M metagenome (GOLD analysis project Ga0172379, IMG submission 119756) | Groundwater microbial communities from an aquifer near a municipal landfill in Southern Ontario, Canada - Groundwater well OW334 metaG | ecosystem: Environmental > Aquatic > Deep...
ATCGACTAATTTACAAAGTGAAAGAAGGTGAAATTCATATTGCAAAATGTAGATATCATTATGATTAACGAAAAATGGGTGGCAACACCGCTAACAGAAGATCTTTTATTTTTGAAAAATAAAGTGATCTTTAGTACCATTTAATTAAATTGCAAGAAGTAAAAAACTAAAGAAAATGAATCACAAAATATTAATTGCCCTCGGAATCATTGTTATTACATTAGTAAGCTCATGCATTAAAGATGTAAAAAAAGAACAAATCAATGCCATTGCTATTCAGGAAAAAGTATTGTTTGAGGCTCAGGAAATTGATCGCTCAAAAGGGTTGCAATTAATTGACACTTACGTTAATTTTTCAAAACAATATCCCGATGATAGCTTGTCGGCCAACTATTTATACAAAGCTGGCGAAATAGCTATGAATTTGAAGCTTGGCACTCAATCCATATTTTACTTCGATAAAATAATTACCAATTTCCCTACTTTTTCAAAAGTTCCGGAGTGTGTTTTTTTAAAAGCTTTTGTTTTTGAAAACCAGTTAAATGATCTTAAAAAAGCGGGTCAGTATTACAACGAATTTATTATTCAGTTTCCGAACCATCTATTGGTTAAAGATGCCAAAGCATCGTTAGAATATTTAGGTAAAAGCCCCGAGGAATTGGTGAAGATTTTTCAAGAAAAAAATAAGGGAAAATAGATTCTCCTGCTCCCTCCTTTACTTCGACTTACTTCGGCTTCGCTCAGTAACCACCGCTCAGTAACCGAGGGAGAGCTGGGGTGGGTATAAAAGGTTTATTATTTCATTTTTGTTTCCCATTTTCATTTTTTGTACATTCATTCTTTGAAAAAACCCCATACATGACGATGAGTTTTTTTAAGGGACATCCATTCATCCGATTTCTGCTACCACTAATCGCAGGTATCGTATCGAGGTATTATTTTAATCTTTCATTTCAGATTTCATTCGGAATCCTACTGATTTTTGCTATCACTTTTTATGGGTTTTACGCAATACAATTAAGTTATCGGTGGCACTATTTGAAAGGTATTGCTGTAACCGGTTTCATTTATAGCATTGGATTATTGCTAACCGGAAATCAACTTACCAACCACATCGGAAATTCCAATAATGAAAAGGATGCTTTGTGGTTCGTAGGGAAAATAACTACTTTGCCCATTGAAAAAGAAAAGACCCTAAAAACCGAAATACATGTAAAATCTCAATTGGTTGGCAACGAATGGAAGGTGCAAGATGCCAAGCTTCTTGTGCTACTAGAAAAAGATTCCGCATCCATTAGTTTAAAGGCCGGACAACAGCTATTATTTAAAACTCAAATCAGCAAAAAGCTGCAAGGAACCAATCCTTTTGGGTTCGATTACCAGCGCTACTTAAGTTTGAAACAGATTGAAAGTACTATTTACTTAAAATCGACAGATTGGAAATTAATTGAGGTAAACCCACAGGGTATTTTTGAAAAAGCGCTTAATCTCAGAAATTACCTGATATCAGTTTTTGAAATTGCAGGAATTAAAGGAGATGAACTGGCAGTATTATCAGCATTAACCTTAGGTTATCAGAATAGTATGGACGCAAAAATCCGTGATGCATATACTGGTGCCGGAGCTGTTCATATTTTATCAGTATCTGGTTCGCATGTTGCAATAATTTTTGTAATGCTGAGCTTTATTTTTAAAGGAATACCCGTTATATCGAAGAACTCAAAAATGAAATATGTGATTATAATTATTGCTCTTTGGGCTTATGCTTTTATAACTGGATTATCGCCATCAGTTTGCAGGGCTAGTGTCATGTTTACATTTGTTTTGTTCGGCTATTTGCTCAAAAAGAGAATAAATATTTACAATTCAATGGCAGCTTCAGCTGTTTTTCTATTAATAATTAATCCGCTTTGGCTTTTTGATATTGGATTCCAACTTTCCTACACAGCAGTATTTGGGATAGTTTTTTTATATCCTAAAATATACAATCAGTGGTACATTAAAAACAAAATTGGCGATTATATGTGGTCATTAACTGCTGTTTCAATTGCCGCTCAATTGGTAGCTACACCATTGAGTCTTTATTATTTCCATATTTTCCCCACCTATTTTTGGTTATCGAACATAGTGGTAGTTATTGCTGCAACAATACTTATCAATTTAGCAATACTTTTATTAGCAGTTTCAAAAATTCCATTTTTAGTTCATGCCCTTGGATACATTTTGAATTATATTTTGCTGTTCACTAATGGTTTTGTTGAATGGATAAATACCCTTCCTTATGCTCGAATTGAGAATATACCCATGAATGGTTTTATGCTGTTATTAATTTATGCACTCCTAACCTTTATTATAGCTTGGCTACTAACCAAACATTACCGCTGGGTCATGGCTTCTCTTATAACATTGCTGTTCTATTCTATGGTATTTTCACAAATCTCAATTCGTCAGAAAAATAATACAGCTATCTGTATATATCAGCTTCCAAGACAAACAGCCATACAATTTATTAATGGTAATTCCTCGTGGTGGTTTACTTCAAAAGATGCAATTTCCGATTCATACACATCAAAATTTGTAGCTGATGCTAACTTTTTTTGGGGGACTCAAAAAAACAGCTACAATTTATTGGAACGATTGGATACCTTATTTTCGGAAGGACCCATTTATTATGAATCGGGATTTTGGAAATTTGGAAACGTAAAAGGGATGTTTGTTGGTTCCGGTATTCCCAATTACTTAAATCTGACCGATTCATTAAAATTGGATCTGCTTTTGGTAACCGGGAAACCATCGTATGGAATCAACGTATTTTCACCAAAACTATCATTTAATCAAGTGGTTATCGATGGATCGGTTCCTGCATGGCAGACCAATCAATGGGCAGTAAAAGACGCTAAAAACAACGTGTATTTAACCAATGAAATGGGGGCTTTTATGATGCCCTTACCATAAACCGGGGATTATTAATTTTTTGAATTCACTTCTAAAAATACACATCATTATATTTGGTTCTCAACTCTTTCATCAAATCAAAAATAGTTGAACCAATCAATAAAATATTGACTCTTTATATATTACTTTGTACCCAAATTTTTTTTTCAGATGAGAATTATCATTGCAGGTATGGGTGCAATTGGAATGCACATGACTAAATTGCTTTCCATCGGAAACCATGAAATAGTAGTTATGGATAAAAGGGAAGAGATGCTATTGGAGGTAACTACTCATTACGATGTGATGACCATTCATGGTTCGGCTACCTCATTTGCCGATTTAAAAGAGTCCGGAATCAAAAAAGCAGATTTGTTTGTAGCCCTCACCCATAGTAACGAAATTAATATAACCGCCTGCATGTTAGCCAAACATTTGGGTGCAAAAAGAACCATTGCCCGAATCGATAGTCAGGAATATTTACTGCCTCTCAATAAAGCCCACTTATTTACTATGGGTATCGATTCCCTTATTTATCCTCAAAAACTAGCTGCCCGTGAAATTGTTAACTTGCTTAACGAGACAGGAACATCGGAGGTGTTTAACTTTAGTGGGGGAAATCTTTCGCTGTATGTAATTAAGTTAGAAGTGGATGCCCCAATTATTGGAAAACGTTTGATAGATGTCGCCGTTAATAGCAAAGAAATGGTATTTAGGGCGTTAGCTATTGCCCGTGATGGAAAAACAGCCATTCCACATCCGGATGAGGTATTTCGCGAAAACGATTTGGTTTACGTAATCACCAATCAAACCGGGGTATCACCCATGATGAAATTTGCTGGAACCAAACGATTGGCATGCAATAATATAATGATTTTAGGTGGAAGCCAAATGGGTGTTAGGGCTGCCCATGTATTAGGAAAAAACAGCAACATTAAAATCATTGAAATTGACAAGACCAAATCGGAGCATTTAGCCGATTATTTAACCGACTCGTTGGTTATAAATGCCGATGGTAGGGATATTGACGCGTTAAAAGAAGAAGGTTTGGCATTAATGGATGTATTTATCAGCGTAACCGGAAACGATGAGCTTAACATATTATCCTGCATTCAGGCCAAAAATATGGGCGTAAAAAAAACCATAGCCTCCGTGGAAAATATGGAGTACCTGCATTTAGCCGAAAGCATGGGAATTGATGCCATTATAAATAAAAAGCTCATAGCAGCCAGTTACATCCTGCGGTTTACCATGACTGCTGAAGTCCCCTCCTTTCTTTGCCTTACAGGTTCCGATGCCGAAGTGTTGGAGTTTGTAGTAAAAAACAATTCAAAAATAACCAAAGGAACCCTTCACGAGATTGGATTCCCAAAGGATGCAGTTATTGGAGGAGTAATCCGTGATAGGTCCAGTTTTATTGCTGTAGGCGATACTCAAATCCTACCACAGGATAGAGTAGTTGTTTTTGCCCTTCCCACGGCTATTCAAAAAATAGATGCCTTCTTTAATTAGCGTCAAAAAGAAATATCAAAAAATAAATACTCAAAAATCAAAATATGACCAAAGTTAAAATGCTAATTATTAAATAGATGTGATTGATCATTCTGCGTTTTGTTATTTTTCGCTATCGCTTACCGATCCCTAGGACTTGGGATTGGGAGTAGCCCCTTTCAACTTTCATTTATCTTGACAGGAAATCGCCCTGCAACGGCGAAACCCTCATGCAGCGAAGCGGAATATCACCAATAATTTCATACCAAAAACACTGTGCCTATCGTTAATTATTTGAAAGCAGTAGCGTAATTCAAAAAATGAGAAAAATGTCGTACACCCATATTTATAGGCATACTTTTTAGCCTCTCAAATTTATGTATCTTTGCAGCCCTTAAAGCATATATATGGAATTCAGGTTATTGAAAATAGATACCAAAACAAATGCCCGATTGGGTGAAATAACTACCGATCACGGGAAAATACAGACTCCCATTTTTATGCCTGTGGGAACCATAGGAACCGTTAAAGGGGTGCACCAAAGGGAAGTAAAAGACGATATTAAAGCTCAAATAATCCTGGGAAATACCTACCATTTGTATTTGCGTCCAGGAACCGAAATTTTACAACAAGCCGGTGGTTTGCATAAATTCATGAATTGGAACAATCCTATATTAACCGATAGTGGCGGATATCAGGTTTTTTCACTGTCGGAAAACCGAAAACTCACCAAACAAGGTGCAAGCTTTCGGTCGCATATCGACGGCTCGGCACATGAGTTTACTCCTGAAAATGTAGTGGATATTCAACGAATTATTGGTGCCGACATCATGATGGCTTTTGATGAATGCCCATCGGGAACGGCTGATTATAAGTATGTGGATAAATCGCTCGACCTGACGATGCATTGGCTCACCCGTGGTTTAAAGCGATTTGATGAAACACAACCGTTATACGGCCATAGCCAGACTTTTTTTCCAATAGTTCAAGGGGGTGGTTTTGCTGATTTGCGGAAAAAAGCCGCCTACCAAATTGCTGAATTGCAGCGCGAAGGCAATGCCATTGGAGGCCTTTCCGTTGGTGAGCCTACCGAAGTGATGTACGAAATGACCGAGGTAGTTAATAGCATTTTGCCAGCCGATAAGCCCCGCTATTTGATGGGAGTAGGCACACCAGTGAATATTCTGGAAGGTATCAGTCGCGGAGTTGATATGTTTGATTGTGTAATGCCAACACGCAATGGAAGAAATGGGATGCTTTTTACCAGTCAAGGCATCATAAATATAAAGAATAAAAAATGGGAAAACGATTTTTCTCCCGTCGATTCCGAAGGTACTTCCTACGTTGATAGTTATTATTCCAGAGCTTATTTGCGACATCTGTTTGTTTCAAAGGAGTTGTTAGGGCCACAAATAGCCAGCATCCATAACTTGGCCTTTTATTTGTGGTTGGTTAAAACGGCATGTACTAAAATAAGTGATGGAACGTTTTCAGAATGGAAAGATCAAATGGTTAAGAATTTGGCCGTTCGATTGTAAAATAGTTTTAATTTTGGCAACATAATATTGATTCGATTGAAAAAGCTTGATTTATATTTCATTAAAAAGTTTTTGGGTACTTTTTTTTACTCTCTCTTATTAATTATTTGTATCGTTGTCATCTTCGATGTGTCAGAAAAGATTGATGATTTTCTTGAAAAGGAAGCGCCTATAAGAGCCATTATTTTTGAATATTACGTTAACTTTATTCCTTATTTTGCTAATTTATTTTCCGCATTATTTACCTTCATTTCGGTTATATTCTTTACATCAAAATTAGCCGGGAATTCTGAAATTATAGCCATATTGAGCAGTGGTGTAAGTTTTCGTCGGTTAATGTTCCCCTATTTTGTGGCGTCATTTATTCTTACTATTTTTTCCTTTACATTAATAAACTGGGTAATTCCCCCGGCTAATAAAAAAAGGCTTGAATTTGAAGAAAAATACATAAAAGTCAGGTTCCGGAACGATGACAAAAACATTCATCGGCAAATACTCCCTGAGAATTTTATTTATATGGAGAGTTACAATAATGTATATGATATTGGGTATAAATTTTCCATGGAAAAATTTGAGAACGGTGAGTTAAAATCTAAACTTATTTCCGATTTTGTGCAATGGGATACCACCTTAAACAAGTGGAAAATTACCAATTATATGATACGGAATTTTACCGATGGAACTGATTCGATACTATCCGGACGCCGACTGGATACTACCCTGAATATGCTGCCTTCTGATTTCCGACATCGCAAAAATATTGTGGAAGGCATGAATTATAAGGAATTGAATGAATTTATTGCTCAAGAAAAGATGATTGGTTCTGAAAACGTTACCTTATGGCAAATTGAGAAGCATGAACGCTTTGCTTACCCATTTTCAACCATCATTCTTACTCTTATCGGTGTATGCATATCTTCCCGTAAAACACGGGGTGGCATTGGTCTAAATATTGGCATCGGTATTTTTCTGGCTTTTTCGTACATCATGTTTATGCAAGTATCCACTGTTTTAGCAACCAATGCAAACATGAATCCACTTTTAGCCGTATGGATTCCAAATATTGTATATTTAGCAATTGGTTTATTTCTTTATCGGAAAGCAGCTAAATAAGCTTTGTTTATAATTAAATTTCGGTAATAAACAATGGCAAAACTCAGCCTACTGAAAATCCAGATTAATTTATAATTACTAACTTGCATCCCTTTGTGACACAATTTTTATTGGGAGTTTCAATTTCCTAATATATTGGAATTATGATGTTTAATCAAAAATAATTTATTATGTCGTTAAAACAAAAAACACTGGACCTCTTAAAGAGGAGGGAACAGGTTCAAATGGGAGGTGGAGATCAAGCCATTGAAAAGCAAAAAGCTATTGGTAAGTTAACAGCCCGTGAACGTGTTCTGGCAATTCTCGATAAAGAGTCGTTTCATGAATATGATTTGTTTGTTGAGCACGAAGCCCGCGATTTTGGGATGGCTACTAAAGTACTTCATGGCGATGGAGTAATTACCGGAACAGGAACCATTTATGGAGCACCTATTTGCATTTATGCTCAGGATTTTACGGTTGCCGGAGGTTCTCTTGGTTACAGTCATGCCCGTAAAATAACCAAAATTATGGATCATGCACTCAAAATGCGCGTGCCATTGATTGGAATCAACGACTCCGGGGGTGCCCGTATTCAGGAAGGGGTTAACTCATTGGCTGGTTATGGCGAAATTTTCTTTCGCAATACCTTGTCATCAGGAGTAATTCCGCAATTATCGATCATTTTGGGACCTTGCGCCGGCGGTGCAGTGTATTCTCCTGCTTTAACCGACTTTGTTTTTGTGGTTGATAATATTTCAAAAATGTTTATCACCGGTCCGGAAGTTATTAAAACAGTGTTAGGTGAGGAGATTTCGATGGAAGAGTTGGGCGGTGCAAGAGTGCACAGCGAAGTTACCGGAAGTGCTCATTTTTTTGCTAAAAGCGAAGTGGAATGTTTCGATCAAATTAAAAAATTAATCACTTTCATTCCATGGAATAACAGCCAAAAAGCCAGACCTTTTCCTCCAAAAGAACCTAAATCGGAATTCAATATTGAACAAATAGTTCCCAGTGATCCTTCGCAACCTTATGATGTGCGCGATGTTATCAGAGCTATTGCTGATGATTCCGACTTTTTTGAGGTGCAAGCCGATTTTGCCCGTAACATAGTAATTGGTTTTGGTCGCATCAATGGCGAAACTATTGGTTTTGTTGCCAATCAACCCATGGTATTGGCTGGGGTGCTCGATTGCGATAGTTCCGATAAAGCCGCCCGTTTTATTCGTTATTGCGATGCCTTTAATGTTCCTTTGGTTACTTTAGAAGACATGCCCGGTTATTTGCCCGGTGTTGATCAGGAACATGCCGGAGTTATCCGACATGGAGCAAAAATATTGTATTCATACAGCGAGGCTACGGTGCCTAAAATCACAGTTATCTTGCGTAAAGCTTATGGTGGCGGCTATATTGCCATGAATTCGCGTCACCTTCGTGCCGATTTCGTTTTTGCTTGGCCCAGTGCTGAAATAGCAGTTATGGGACCTGAAGGAGCGGCTAATATTATTTTCCGTAAGGAGATTATGGAAGCTGAAAACCCGGATGCAATGCGTAAGTTAAAGGTGGAAGAGTACAAAGAAAAATTTGCAAATCCGTATGTTGCGGCAGCAAAAGGGTATATCGACACAGTAATTGAGCCTAAGGAAACACGCAAGTTGTTAATGCACGCCATTGAAGTTTCAAAAAATAAAAACGATGGCCGTCCGAAAAAGAAACATGGAATTCCTCCATTTTAAACCAATATTGTATGGAAAAGAAAGTTAAACTGGATACATTGTGTATTGGTGGAACCAATTATAAAACTACGTTAACTGCGAAGTTTATAAACCGGAAAAAATGGGAGGCAAACAACCCAAAGATAATTAAAGCCTATATACCGGGAAATATCCTTAAAATATTTGTTAAGGAAGGACAAAAAGTTAAACAGGGAACTAAATTATTATTGCTCGAAGCAATGAAAATGAAAAACCTAGTGGAAACGCCTGTAAGTGGAATAGTTAAAACCATTCATGTAAAGGAAGGGGTTATGGTTCCCAAAAATGAATTGCTCATTGAAATAGAATAGAACCCAAATTGAGCGATTTGCCATTGCAAATCGCTCAATCGACTAAGAAATTGTAAGTAATTCACTTTATACTGTTCATATATTTGGTGAATTACAACAATTTCTATGTCGGGGTTATCTAAATACTCTATTTGTTGTTGAATTGGTTCATAGTTTCCTGAATCCCAATTAGCGGAAATACCAGAATTGCCTCCACACATTTCTCAATCCGCTCGGGTAATGCCAATGCCTCATCAGCTGTCCATTGACCTAATACATAATCAACCTGTTGACCCCTTCCAAATTCACTGCCAATTCCAAAACGCAATCGGGAGTATGCGTCGGTACCTAAAAATTCAGTAATGCTTTTCAATCCGTTGTGGCCGGCATCGCTTCCTTTTGCACGGATGCGGATTTTACCAAAAGGGATGGCTAAATCATCGGCTATTACTAACAAGTTTTCAATAGGAATTTTTTCTTCTTGCATCCAATAATGAACGGCTTTTCCACTCAAATTCATGTAAGTGGTTGGTTTAATTAGAATAATTGTCCGACCACGATGCTTCAACTCAGTATAGGAAGTGCGTCGTTTATCAGTATAAACAAGATTGGACGCTTTAGCTAAAGCGTCCAATACTTGGAATCCAATATTATGACGGGTGTTGGAATATTCAAATCCAATATTGCCTAACCCCGCAATAAGATATTTCATTGTTTAGAATGTTATTTTGCTGGTGTAGCCTCTTTTGCTGACATTGCACTACGAGTCAAACGAACGGTAGCAATTACTGCATTTTTTGAATCCAATAACTCTAACCCTTTAAATTTTAATTCTCCTACTTTAATTGATTTTCCTAATTCCAGTTTAGCTATATCTACATCCAAAGTGTCAGGAAAATTGGTAGATAACCCTTTAACATGGAGTTTACGCATTTTCAACATCAATTTACCCCCTTGTTTAACCCCTTCGGCCAAACCGGTAAGTTTTACTGGTATTTCAATAGTTAATTCTCTGTCTTTTTTAATTTCAAGAAAATCGACATGATCAATATCATCGGAAACTGAATTGAATTGAAGATTTTGCATGGTTGCCTGATATTTTTTTCCATCAATGTCCAAGTCAACCAAATAAACATTGGGTGAATAAACCAGATGAGTAAAATCTTTTGCAATCACTGAAAAGTGTATGTTACTTTTACCACCGTACATCACACAAGGTACCAATCCTTGAGTACGTAATGCCTTAGTTGATTTCTTACCAACATCAGACCTTAAACTTCCTTTAATTTCAAAGGTTTTCATTTCCTAAAACTTTATGTGCTACTTGAGTCCGAGACTCCCATTACACGTTAGACAATAATTTTTGCGGGTGCAAAGATATAAATTAATATGAATCAATAGTTAAAGTTGCTGTTTTAATTTCATGAATCCCCATTCAAGTAACAACCTATTCATCAAATCTACTTAACCTTGAAGTAATTTTTATTCAGAATCGGTTTTGATGGACTCTAAAATAAAAAATTTGAACTTATGGAGCGCTGATTATAAACGCTCTTAATGGTATTGGCAAATAAATCAGCTACAGAAAGCACCGTTATTTTATCACAAGTACGTTTTAATGGAATGGTGTCGGTAACAATCATTTCAGTAATAGCCGACTTTTCAATTCTATCATAAGCGGGTCCTGAAAGCAGCGGGTGAGTAGCAACTACCCTTACACTAATTGCCCCATTGTCCATCATAATATCGGCAGCTTTAGTAATTGTTCCGGCGGTATCTACCATATCATCCACAATCACTACATTTTTATCTTTCACATCGCCAATAACTTTCATATCTCCAATTTCATTGGCTCTGGAACGGCTTTTATGGCTAATTACTACCCCAGTTCCTAAAAAAGTAGAATAGGCATAAGCTCTCTTTGAACCGCCCATGTCAGGGGCCGCAATGGTTAAGTTTTCAAGATTTAACCCTCGGATGTAGGGTGTAAAAATGGATGACGCATACAAGTGATCGACCGGAATATTAAAGAATCCTTGAATCTGATCGGCGTGCAAATCCATGGTCATTACCCTTGAAACGCCGGCAGCTTCCAATAAATCAGCCACCAATTTTGCTCCGATTGATACCCTTGGCTTGTCCTTCCTGTCTTGCCTGGCATAACCAAAATAGGGCATAACAGCTACAATTTCATAAGCCGAAGCCCTTTTTGCTGCATCAATCATGAGCAATAACTCAAACAAATTCTCCGCCGGTTGAAAAGTAGATTGTATTACAAAAACATGCGAACCGCGAACTGTTTCCTCATAAGAGGGTTGAAACTCTCCATCGCTGAAACGTTGGACAGAAGTTCTACCTAAATAAGTACCGTAACTTTCAGCAATTTTTTCTGCTAAGTATTTCGATTCGGTACCGGAAAAGATTTTGATAGGAGCCGTTAGAGACATAAAGAATTGATTTTCTGAAATTTAAGATTTCGATGATGCCGCTTCAAAATTAGTAAAATATTGATATTCCAAATAGTATTTTCTACTTTTTAAAAACAAGTTTCTTTACCTACTAAAAATTGTTAATTATAACTTTCTTTTATTGAAGAATCATGAATTAATCCCAATTATTGAATTGGATTCTTTTTTGAAACATTATCAATAAAAAGCAGCAATTCATCTTTACCCATTTTCGTTTCAGCTGAGGTAATAAATATAGGTGGCAGTTCTTCCCAATTCTTTAATAATTCATTTTTATATCCGTAACTATTTTTCTCAAGGTGGTTTTTAGTCAACTTATCTGTTTTAGTAAAAACAATGGCAAACGCAATTCCTTTTTCTCCAAGCCATTGCATAAATTCCAGTTCAATTTTTTGAGGTTCATGCCTCGAGTCTATCAATACAAACAGGCAATACAAATTTTCGCGATGGACAATATAATCCTGAATGAATTGCTGCCATTTTTCACGTTGCGATTTTGACACTTTAGCAAAACCATAACAAGGCAAATCGACCAAATACCAGGAATTATCTATTTTAAAATGATTAATAAGCTGCGTTTTCCCAGGCTGACCGCTAACTTTAGCCAATTTACTGTGATTGGTTAACATGTTAATTAGCGACGATTTACCTACATTCGACCGCCCGATAAAGGCATATTCCGGTAAATTGGGCGCCGGGCATTTTTTATAATCGGTGTTGCTTATAATAAATTCTGCAGTTTTAATTTCCATACTATGTTTTATTAAAAATCTTCAAGTTGGGAAATACTCCCACCAAATTTTTCCGAACGCTTGATGCGACTCGGTTTATCCTTATATTTTAACGTGGCACCAAAACTTACATTAGCATCCAGTAGCAATTTAGGAGCAACTTCGGCACTTCCCCCGCTCATTTTAGCATAAGTTACCTCATTTTCAAGTTCCGTTGCCCGGTAATCTCCACCGGTAGAAGTTGACAAATTTACTACTCTTGAAGAACCACTTAACCTTACAAAAGCTCCTTTGTTAACTTTCATCAAAATAGAATCGGTGCCAACTAACAAATCAAAATCGCTACCCGATTTTGCTGCTAATTCAATTAATTTACCTTTGAGAGCCCCTTTGTTGTATAATTTAATTCCTCCCCCGGCTTCCAATGTTTTCAAGTTTTTGTAAAAAATGGTTACTCGTACTTTTATCTCCTGCGGAAATTCGTAAGTTAACTTAACCGATAAAACACTATCTTTTACTGAATAATAAATTTTATCCACATCAAAAGTACCCGATTCAATTACCATTGAGTCTACATCTGCAACCTCTAAGCGGACTTCAATCTTTCCAAATAACTCAATTCGGTTAAAACCTTCTAATTGTTCCACTTTTTGAGCAAATACATTTACATGAAACAATAATAATAGTACAATGCTTACGATAGTAATTTTATTTAACATCCTAATAATTTTATAGTAAAACAACTGGTGGCAAAATTACAGCCAATTATGCTATATACAAAACTTAATTAACAAATTGGCTCTCCAACTATATTATATACATTTGCTAGTATAATGTTTTGACAATGATAAAAGAAACGGCGATAAAACTTTTTGAGCAAAAACAGGTACGCTCCACATGGAAAGATGACGAAGAAAAATGGTATTTTTCAATAATTGATGTTATTGAAGTACTTACAGATACAGACCGTCCACGAAAATATTGGAGCGACTTAAAAACAAAGCTAAAAAAAGAAGGAAGTGAACTGTCCGAAAAAATCGGACAGTTGAAATTAATTGCAGATGATGGAAAATTGAGGTTGACAGATGTCGCTGATACCGAACAACTTTTCAGATTAATTCAAAGTATCCCATCTCCTAAAGCAGAGCCATTTAAAATTTGGTTAGCACAGGTTGCTCGTGAGCGTATTGATGAAATTGAAGACCCAGAATTAGGAATTGACCGTATAATGGAAACCTATTTGCGTAAAGGTTACAGTAAAGAGTGGATAAACCAACGATTGAAAAGCATCGAGGTTCGTAAAGAATTGACCGATGAATGGGAAAACAGAGGAGTGCAAAAAGGACAGGAATATGCAATTCTGACTGATGAAATTACAAAAGCATGGAGTGGATTCACAACCAAGCAATATAAGAGCTTTAAGGATTTGAAGAAAGAGAATCTTCGAGACCACATGACAAATCTTGAATTGGTGCTTAATATGTTAGCTGAAGCCACGACAACTGAAATTTCCAAGGAGAAGAAACCTAAAACATTTGAGGCTAATAAGAAAATTGCACAACAAGGAGGAACGATTGCCGGAAATACGAGGCGTGAAATTGAGGCAAAAACAGGAAAAAAAGTTGTCACTGGACAGAATGCGAAACAACTTGATAAGAAAAAGAATAAAGAAATAGAATAAATCGCTAGTGCCTGGCGTTATTCCATTTCAATATAAACCTCCAACATTTTAGCGGTTCCGGATCTGGGGATTAAATGAATTTCGTTTATCTCAGCGGGTATCAATACAATTTCACCTTTTGTAATGGTAACTTCCAATTCCTCCTCATCATATTTAATAATTGCTTCTCCTTCAACCATCATATAAACAACAAATGAATCAAGCGTGTGATAGTCAACATCCATTGGTTTATCACATGATATAATATTAGTGGTGAAATAAGGGCACTTAACTATTTTACTGCTTTTGTTTTTTTCAAGCGAATAGGGAGTTTTAAAAGCACCATGATGCTCATAATCAATAGCGTCTATAGCCAATTCCAGATGCAATTGCCTGGGATTTCCATCATCACCCATCCTATCCCAATCATAAATACGGTAGGTAAGATCCGATGTTTGCTGTATTTCAGCAAACAATATTCCAGGACCCGTAGCATGTATGCGTCCTGCAGGTATAAAAAACACATCACCCGATGTTACTTTTTCATAATTCAATAGTTCGCGTAACCGCCCACTGCCAAAGTAATCCAAAAGCTTTTCTTTATCCATTTCCTGATTAAACCCAACAATAAGTTCGGCCTCTTTTTCAGCATCCAAAACATACCACATTTCTGTTTTACCGTGGGAGCTGTGACGTTCATTGGCCATTTCTTCATCCGGGTGAACCTGAAGCGAAAGGTAATCATTGGCATCAATGAATTTTATTAAAAGAGGAAATTCGTTTCCAAATTGTTCATACACCTTCTCACCTACTAAATCACCCATATATACTTCAATTAATTCCTGAATATTATTCTCCACCAAAAAGCCGTTTGTAACTTCCGAAATATCACCTTCAACCCCCGACAATTCCCAACTTTCAGCTACTTTATCCTGAGGTTTCGAATGTTTATGCAATTGCATCCGTAAACGATCACCGCCCCAAATTTTGTTTTTTAGGATTGGATTGAATTTCAAAGGGTATAACGATTTCATTGGAATACTTTTAGTTTATGATTGCAAAAGTAGAAAACTAACTCAAAGTGGAAAAGGAAACTACTGCCTTATTCAATTTTTAAAAACTGAGTTCGGTCAAGAGCAATGAAAAATACTTTAATTTATCTATAAAAATTGTATCTTGCCTTGCCTTTAAAGATTATAAAAAAAATAACACGTACGATGCTGGTAATAGGAATTGCAGGGGGAACCGGTTCTGGAAAAACAACCGTAGTAAAAAAAATAATGGCTAGTTTAACAGCCAACGAAGTAGCTTTGGTAACGCAAGATTCCTATTACAAAGACAGTGGGCATTTGCCCCTTGAAGAACGCCAAAAAATAAATTTTGACCACCCCGATGCTATTGAATTTGATTTATTGACCAAACATTTATCAGAATTAAAAAATGGTAAATCGGTTGAAGAACCCATTTATAGCTATTTAACTTGCACCCGATCATCGGAAACACGAACCATAAAACCCCGCAAAGTAATTATTGTGGAAGGAATTTTAATTTTAAGTGACCCGAAACTGCGCGACCTCTGCGATATAAAGGTATTTGTTTCGGCCGATGCCGATGACCGATTGATACGGGTGATAAACCGCGATATTATTGAACGGGGACGAACGCTTGAAGTGGTAATGGAACGCTACCATCAATCGGTAAAACCTATGCACTTGCAATTTATTGAACCAACCAGCCGTTACGCCGATTTAATTGTTCCACAGGGTGGTCACAATAAAGTTGCCATAAACATATTAACCTCAATTATTAAAATGAACCTTGAAAAGGAGAATTAAACATGCTTGAGAAAATTAAAGAAGAAAACATCCTTTTTCTGGACATTGAAACAGCAGCTCAAAACCAGAACTTCTCAGAAATGGATGTACGATTCAAGGAATTATGGACAAAAAAGATGCGCTGGTACATTGAAAAAGAAGGGAAGACTGCCGAGGAACTCTATGAAAAAGCAGCTATATGGGCTGAATTTGGTAAAATTATTTGTATTTCAATAGGTTCCATTGTTATAAAAGATGAAGAACGGATATTTCGAATCAAGTCATTTTATGGCCATAATGAAAAGAATTTACTGGAAAATTTTGCTTTTTTATTAAACAACCACTTTAATAAAGATAGGCATTTGTTATGTGCCCACAATGGAAAGGAATTTGATTTCCCATACATAGCACGCCGAATGCTGATTAATGAAATAAAAATTCCAAAAATTCTGGATAATTCGGGCAAAAAACCTTGGGAAGTAAACCACATTGACACCATGGAGTTATGGAAGTTTGGCGATGTAAAACACTTTACATCCTTAGATCTGCTGGCTGCTATATTTAATATTCCTTCGCCCAAATCGCAAATTGATGGCAGCAAAGTGAATCAAATTTATTGGGAAGAAGGCGATTTATCGAAAATTGCCGGCTATTGCCAAAAAGATGTAATAACTATTGGCAAGGTTTTGCTGAAGCTTAAAGGCGATTCGACCATTGAAGAAACGCACGTTGAAATAGCCCCTCCAACGGTGACTAATTAAAGAATAAAACGAAATAATTCTCGCAAAAAAGTTTCGGGTGCATCGGCATGAACCCAATGACTAGCTCCGGGTATGGTAACTATTTTAACGTTTTGAAAACACCGTCGAATCAGATCCTCATCAGCCGGCTGAATGTAATGCGATTCACCTCCTTTAATAAATAAAACCGTACCTCTAAATTGCGCCAAATTATGCTCCTCACCTTCTAAGCCAATCAATACGGCGGGCAAGTTTTGATAAAGCACATCCACATTTATTTTCCATTGAAAACTCTTATCATGATTGCGATGCAGATTTTTTATTAAAAATTTTCCTACCCTTTCTGAATCAATAGAATCCTTAATTAGTTCTTCTACCTCTTTCCTGTTTTCAATGGTGTGCAAAGGAATTGATAATAAACCTTTCAATATTTTCTGGTGTTGTTCCACCTGAGCATCGCCCGACGATAAAGAATAGCTGCGGGGGCTGATATCAACCACAATGAGTTTTTTAACCCTTTCGGGAAATAAGGAAGTAAACCACATAGCCACCTTTCCACCCATGGAATGCCCCATAATTATTGCGGAATAGAGTTGTTTGTCGTTCATAAATTCCAATAAATCGTCAACCATTACCTGATAATTGTGCTCCGGCAAATGGGGCGATGCGCCATGATTACGCAAATCGACCAGATATACCGAAAAATTACTCATCAGTTCGCGGGCAATTGAAACCCAATTATCCGACGAACCATACAATCCATGTAAAATAATTAACGGTGATCCTTCACCAAAATGCTTATAATTTAGTTTAGCCATTGTTGCATCAATAGTTTAATCGCATCAAATGTCATATTTATCAAACAAAATTACAATAATGTTCAATTTTACCTATTTTTACAACGTATCAGGCAAAAATATAAACCTAAATGATAGCATCAGAATTGATATCGGAAATTGTTCCCGCGGTGCATAAAGATGATAAGGCATCGGAGGCATTAAACTGGATGGATGTTTTCCGGGTTTCTCATTTGCCTATTGTTGATAATCAAGAGTATATGGGGCTGATTTCAGAAACTGATATTTTTGATATGAACAATCCTGAGATTCCGGTCTTAAGTCACACCTTATCTATTCCGCGTCCTTTTATTTATGAAAATCAGCATATTTACGAAGCCGCTGAATTGGTGGCAAAATATAAATTAACATTAATACCCGTTCTATCTGTAGATGAAAAATATTTAGGTGTTATAACACTCACCGAATTAGCGCAGGAGTTTTCGCACTTAATGTCATCCGATAGCCCAGGTGGTATATTGGTTTTAGAACTTAATGCGCATGATTATTCTTTAAGCGAAATTGCTCAAATTATTGAAGGCAACGATGCAAAAACACTCAGTTTATATGTGCGTACTACCAATTTATCAGAAACCGTTGAGATTACCCTTAAAATAAATCGTACCGATCTTTCGGCAGTAATTCAAACTTTTGAACGGTATAATTATAAAATTAAAGCCATTCACTCCACCAGCAAAGAGCTTGATAGCCTGATTAAAGATAGGCTGGATTCATTTCTCAAATACATCAGCATTTAAGTGAAGTTAGCACTCCTTGCATTTACAGTCATTGCTTTCTTGATTCCAATCAAGGGCAATGCCGCTATATTAGCAAAAGATAAACCGTTGCTCGATTCATCTTATGTTATCGTTAATAAAATAATTATTGCCGGTAATGTGAAAACTAAAGAACGGGTAATAACCCGGGAGTTGCTTTTTCAGCCGGGCGATACTGTTTACTTAGAGCGATTGGATGGGTTTATTCAGACATCGAAAGATAATTTGTTCAATACTTCACTTTTCAATTTCATTACCATTAACACGCTGGTTGAACACGAAATATTTTTATCCATTTATATTGTAGTTGAAGAACGCTGGTATTTATGGCCTTACATTATATTAGAACAAGCCGACCGAAACCTGAGTTCTTTTTTATACGAAAAAGACTGGTCGAGGATAAATTACGGGCTTTTGATGGTTAAATACAATTTCCGGGGCCGGCGCGAAACCGTTAAACTTAAAGTACGATTGGGCTACAAAGAACAGTTTCAAGTTTATTATCAAATCCCAAATTTCCTAAATTCCAAAAAACATGGCATTTCCGCTGAAATAAATTGGTTCCGGCAAAAAGAAGTACAATATAACACGCTGTATGATACACCATTCCTGCGCAAAGATTATTCAACCTATGGATTAAAATACCAAAATGCCTATTTAGGATATTCGTATCGAAAAGAATACAATCTTAAACACAACGTGACTTTAGGATTTAACAATGCAACCATTGTTGATTCCATAGTATTTTGAATCCTAACTATTTTGGGAACGGAAAAACAACGAATCAATATTTTTCAATCTCATACGGATATGATTATGACAAGCGAAACTATAAGCAATATCCATTAACCGGTTATAATATTGATGTCCTAACCACTTTAAAAGGATTAAGCATTCTGGAAGATGAAATGCCATTGATTTGGGAGGTACAAGGTTCATTTTATTCGTACTTTGATTTGGGAAACCGCTGGTATTCGGGCACTGGTACAAAATTGAAAGTGTCAAATCCAAAAAAACAACCCTATTCCATTGAACAAGGACTCGGTTATTCCGATGTTTTGCGCTCGTTTGAATACTATTTAATTGATGGTCAACAATTCATTACCGGTCGTGCGTTTATAAAATATGCTATAATTCCATTCAGCGTAAAGCAAATTGAATATTTAGGTTGGAAAAAATTTAATAAGATACATTATAGTTTTTTTGCCAATGCTTTTGTTGATCAAGGATATGTTTGGGATATAAAACCAGACCCAACCAATACAATGCCAAATACTTACCTAATAAGCTTCGGATTGGGGATTGACTTGGTTGCCTATTATGACCAAATAATCCGTTTTGAATATTCAATGAACCGAAAAGGGGAACATGGTTTTTTATCAATATTGGTAAAGCATTTTAGAATTGTCAAAAATTTGAGTTTTTGTTCTTTTTTTGATTTTTGAGTATTGATTTTTGTAGTTTTCTTATTGACACTAATTACCTTATTCCGCTTAATTTAGTATATTCGCTTTCAACGATTAGCCATCAAAAAACAACAAAACAATAAAACAGTGAAAATAGGAATTTACGGAAAAAAACTTACTGATAACTTTAAACCAGTATTGAATCAATTGTTTGATTCTTTGTTATTGCACGATATTAAAACGTGGATTCACCCCAAATTTTTGCCATATTATCAGGAAAATGCTTCTGATTTTGCCAATTATAAAAAAATTCTGGTTATCAATCCCATAATGCCCGACGATTTGGATTGCTTAATCACCTTGGGTGGCGATGGTACTTTTTTAGAAGCCGTTTCAGCCATCAATCTGATACAAATTCCACTTTTAGGAATTAACACCGGACGATTGGGCTTTTTAGCCGACATATCACCCGACGATATTCCACAAGCCATTGATTCATTAGTTAGTGGCAATTATCGATTGGAAGAAAGGATGGTTTTAAAAGCAACCTTACAAACAGAATTAGGTATTCAGTTGCCTTATGCACTCAACGACCTTACGGTGCACAAAAGAGATACCTCCAGCATGATTTTAATTCATGCCTTTATTGATGATTTATTTCTCACCAATTATTGGGCTGATGGGTTAATAATAGCAACGCCAACCGGATCAACGGCTTATTCCATGAGCGTTGGTGGACCTATAGTAAGTCCTGATTCGCAAAACTTTATCATCACTCCCATCGCATCACACAACCTAACCGTTCGCCCCTTAGTAATTCCAAATCACCATGAAATATCGTTACGCATTGAAAGCCGCGATAGCAAATTTTTGCTTTCCCTCGATTCACGATCGTATGTAATTGAAGAAACTTTGGAAGTAAGGGTAAAAAAAGCAGAAACACCGGTTAAACTTATAAAAATGAACAATCAGGATTTTTTTAATACTATAAGGACTAAGCTTATGTGGGGTATTGACACACGAAATTAAGCAGTTAATCACAATTAAAGTGCAAATTCCCCTATTTTTTAAACCTGCGGTGATTCGAATATAAAATTTATTGTTATTTTTGACCAACAAAAATCCATATATATAACAATCTGATTTACTAGGAGTAAAAAGAAAAATCATGAATAGAATCACCCTGCTTTTTTTAACTGGAATACTAATTTTACCCATAATTACTTTCTCCCAATCAAATCGATGGAAACGAAATCGGTATGAAGCAGTTGCCGGAATTGGTGTAACTTCATTTATGGGCGATTTAGGGGGTGGCGCTGAAGCATCACACTTTATCAGCGACTTTAATTTTACAGCTCAACGTCCGCTTTTAAATGTCGGATTTCGTTATAAAGTGTTAGAACCGGTGAATATTAAAGCTTCGCTTTCGTATGGTTGGGTAAGCGCTGATGATGCTAAAGCAGATGATAAATACCGCAAAGATAGAAACCTTTCATTCCGATCACCAATTATTGAATTTGGCCTTTTAGCAGAATACTCTATTATTAAGGAACCCGTAAGTCACAGATATTCATTACGAAAAGGACGTAAGTTTACGTTAAAATCGTTAGCCATAAATACTTATCTTTTTACCGGAATTGCCGGTTTTTGGTTTAACCCCAAAGGCCTCGACGATGGAATGGGTGGAACAGGAGAATGGCTTGCATTACAGCCACTTGGGACTGAAGGTCAAGGATTAATGGAGGGACGTGAAAAATATTCCCGCATTCAATTAGCCATACCATTTGGAATAGGAATAAAATATCCCATTACAAGAGATATAAGTCTTGGTTTAGAATTTGGAGCCAGATACACTTTTACCGATTACATTGATGATGTGAGTACTACCTTTATTGATAATGACTGGCTAAAAAGTGTTGACCCAATTGCTGCAAGAATGGCCGACAAAAGCATTCAAACAAACGATGACACAGACCCAAATCCCAATGTTACTTATAGTGCCGGCGAACAACGCGGAGAATCGAAATACAACGATTTTTATATGTTCTCAATGGTTACCGTTGCTTATAAATTGCGTACCGGAAGAAATGGCTTGCCAAAATTCTAAACTCTTACAAGCCTAATTTGTTTTTGCTGAAAACACCTACTATGAAGTTAAAAACTGTTATAATTTTGTTTATAGCTTGCCTTTTTTCAGCGAATGTTTTCGCTCAAGGCTTTAACTCCTATAAGTATGACTTTTATTTAGGTATAGGCGCCTCGAACCTGATGGCTGATGTTTGTGCCCCAACAAATACCAATAAATTAGCTTGGGTTAAGTTTTTTAATACCATTGGAATTATTGGGAATACAGGATTACGCTATAAATTTTCCGAAAGGCAATCGGCAAACCTTAATCTTTCACTCGGTCAATTGTATGCAAAAGACCCTACCAAAGACCCTGATTATCAGAATGCCGGAAGAAAAATAAATACTTTTTTTACTGAAATTACGGGCAGATATGAGTATATGGTGGTTAAAGAACAAAAGAAAAAAACAGTGTACCGGATGTTGGGCGAAAGTTTTTTGAAAAACTTAAACATTCCTACTTACCTCTTTATAGGAGCAGGTGGTGTATTTAATACCGGAAAGTTTACGCAGACAACCGCAAATGGGCATGATATTTTAAACGAACAATATTCAAACTTTTCTTTTATTATTCCGTTTGGTGTAGGTTTTAAAACACGGCTAACAAATACTTCCCATTTAAACCTTGAAGTTGGACTTCGATTCGCATTTAGCGACAAAATTGATCATGGGGAAAATGGTTGGTATGATCAATACCAATTCATCACCTTCAATTATGTAAAAAAGTTGAAGTCGAATAAAAATGGATTACCCAAATTTTAAAACTAATAATTGTTGATTTATAATACTGAAGTAGAGCGGGCAATATGAAGTTAAAATATATTTTGTTTCTTTTTTTGTTTTGCCTATCCTCACTTACTTTGCTTGGCCAAAAAGAATCTAATTTAAAATATGAATTTTATTTTGGATTGGGAGGCACTAACCTAATGGCTGATATTGCCGCACCAATAGACTCCAATCAGATGGCATGGATTAAATTCTTTAATACCATTGGATACATGGGCAATGCTGGCTTACGCTATAAGTTAAATGATAGACATTATGCTACTGCTAATGTATCATTAGGCCAACTTTATGCCTACGAAATGACCTACGATGCAGTTATAAAAGAGAATAAAGAAACGGAATCATTCTTTTCTGAATTTACTGCCCGTTATGAATTTATGGTATTTAAAGAAAAAAAGAAACAAACCGTTTACCATAACTTGGGTGAAACCAATTTAAAAAATACAAATCTTCCCATATACTTATTTGTAGGTGTAGGAGGCATTTACAATATTGGGTACTATACTAAAACAATTATTGGAGGTACTGATGTTGATAAGTTGTTATATTCCAACCTATCTATTGTTATCCCTTACGGAATTGGATTTAAAACCAGAGTTTCCAGCACTTCGTATTTAAATCTGGAATTTGGACTAAGGTATGTATTCAGCGATAAAATTGATTATGTTGAAAAAGGTAAGTTTGACCAATACCAGTTCATTACATTCAATTATATTAAAAAGCTTAAAATGAAGGAAAACGGATTACCAAAATTTTAATACGATTCAAAACTAAATTTGTATTTTTGAGGAAGAACAATTAAAACAATGCGCAAATTTATATTATTTATTATCCTATTTTGGTTCTTCTCCGTTAATGTGTTGGCTCAGGCATTTAGCCGATATAAATATGAGTTTTATTACGGTATTGGCGGTACCAACCTCATGGCCGATGTTTGCGCCCCATCCGATGCTAATAAATTAGCTTGGGTAAATCTTTTAAACACCATTGGTTTTGTTGGAAATACCGGCCTACGCTATCGATTATCGGAAAAACAATCGGCATCCGTAAATTTATCGTTAGGAAAACTACATGCGGAGGATCCAATGGATGATCCTAAATATTGGGCTGCAGGTCGAGCAACCAATACTTTTTTTACTGAAGTTTCAGCACGGTATGAATTGATGGTAGTAAAAGAACAAAAGAAAAAAACCGTTTACCGTATGTTAGGTGAAAGCTATTTCAAAAATCTTAGTATTCCCATCTACCTTTTTATTGGAGCTGGTGGCCTCTATAATAAGGGGAAATTTTCACGGACTTTTGCTGAAAATGACAGTATTTCAACCACGCCTTATTCAAATTTGAGCTTAATAATCCCTTATGGTATTGGATTTAAAACCCGGGTTACCAATACTTCATACATTAATTTAGAAGTTGGGTTGCGCTTTGCTTTCAGCGATAGAATTGATAACTGGGAAAATGGCTGGTACGACCAATATCAGTTTATTACCATAAATTACATTATCAAGTTAAAAGCTAATAAAAATGGAATGCCCGTTATTCGGACTCTGTTTTTTTGATTGAATCATTTCTTTCAGTTTCCATTTGTTATAACTGATTTTTTTCTTTTGCTTTGCCAAATAGGCAATCAATGCTAATTTTTAACGTTACTTTTAAATGAAATTGATTGAATTATTAAAAAATAGGATCGTGTATTGCAATAGAAGCAAATATATTTTACCAACACTACTAATTATTGCCTTTTCAGTAAATGCAATTCAGGCGCAAACACGAAAAAGTGGAGAATTTGGAATAACTGCTGGTGGTTCTTTTTATTTAGGCGATTTAAATAAAATTCCTTTTAGTGGAACTAAACTCGACTTTGGTGCTTTATACCGTCATACCATTGATTCCCGCTTTTCAGTTCGTGGAAATTTCAATTACGGGCGCTTGGCAGGTGATGCATCTGAAGTTAAATTTGATTTTCCTACAAACTACACCTTTAATAATGCTTTTTATGAATTAAATGGGCAATTGGAATTTAATTTTATGCCATATACACCTACCAACAAAAAAACAAAATTCACCCCTTATGTTTCAGCTGGATCTGGGTTAATGTATTATCCTAAAGGTGCACGGAAGTTTATGATAAATGTTCCGTTCGGAATTGGTGCTAAATACAATATTTATAAAAATTTCATGGTAGGAGCCGATATAGGAATGCGAAAAACCTTACGGGACGATCTGGATTACCTAGCCGCTGATTATCTTAGCACTATGCAAAATAATTATGCAGGAACAAAGGACTGGTATTCTGTATTTGGTGTTTATTTGTCATATAAAATAAAATATCCACAAAAATGTCCCGCATTTGACTAAATTTGCCGAAATTATTTCATAAATGTCATTAAAAGAGCAATTAATAGTAGAAAAACTGCCAAGGCACATTGCCATTATTATGGATGGAAATGGACGTTGGGCGAAAAAGAAGGGAAATATCCGTATTTTTGGACATAAAAGCGCAGTAAACAGCGTTAAAGAAACCGCCGAAGCTTGTGCAGAACTTGGGATACAACACCTCACCCTTTATGCTTTTTCCACTGAAAACTGGAATCGTCCTAAAATGGAAGTCAAAGCATTGATGGAATTGCTTATTGCCACTATAAATTCAGAGGTTGACACACTATTAAATAACAACATACGTTTAAATGCCATTGGACAATTGCACGATTTGCCAAAAAAAGCTTACAATAAACTAATGGAAGCAATTGATCGCACAAAGGAAAAAAATGGTCTTACGTTAACACTCGCCTTAAGCTATAGCTCTAAAGTGGAGATATTGGAGGCCGTACGTTCAATTGCACAAGCATCTGCCGATGGCCAGATTCAACCCAATGAGGTTGACGAAACCGTATTTGAATCGTATTTGAATACGCGTGGTGTACCCGATCCCGATTTGATGATACGAACCAGCGGAGAGCAGCGTATCAGCAATTTTCTTTTATGGCAGATGGCTTATACCGAACTCTATTTTACTGAAGTTTTATGGCCCGATTTTACTAAAGAAGATTTGTATAAAGCCATTCTTGACTATCAGCACCGGGAACGTCGGTTTGGTAAAATTAGCGAACAACTTGATTAAAAATAATTTTAGATATTTACCCAATTGTAGAACCTTAAAACAGAATGAGAAGAAATATTATTATTATTGCTTTACTTACCTTAACCAACCTAATAGCAGTAGCTCAAGAGATTAAAGATTCAAAATTATCAAAAATCGACTATGCGAAGCCCAAAGAATATGAAATTGGGGGTATTACTATTTCCGGAATAAAATATTTAGATCAAAACGTTTTGGTTCATCTATCAGGATTAAAAGTGGGTGAAACCATTACTGTTCCGGGTGATAGAATTACTCAAGCCATTCATAAACTTTGGAACCATGGACTGTTTGGTGATGTTGAAATCAGCGCAACAAAAATTGTTGGAAACAGCATCTTTCTTGATATCTATTTAAAAGAGCGTCCCCGGTTATCAAAATTTGCTTTTAATGGTGTTTCAAAATCAGAGGCCGATGATTTGCGTGAAGAAATTAAATTGGTGCGTGGCAGTCAGGTAACTGATGATGTATTAAGCCTTACCGAGATTCGGATAAAAAAATTCTTTATTGCCAAAGGTTTTTATAATACTCAGGTCGAAATAACCCAAAAGGAAGACTCGTTAATGCCTAACACCGTGATTCTGGACATTAATGTGGACAAAAAAGAGAAAGTGAAAATAAATGAAATAATTTTTGAAGGTAATACCATGTTTACCGATGAAAAATTAAGAAGGTTTTTAAAAGAAACCAAGCAAAAAACCTGGTATAATATTTTTAAAGCATCAAAATATGTTGAAAGCACCTTTGAAGAAGACAAAGGTAAGCTTATTGCCAAATACAATGAAAAAGGGTATCGCGATGCGAAAATTGAAGTTGACTCCGTTTATCGATTTGATGATAAGATGTTGAATATTTACATAAAAATATTTGAGGGGGATCAATACTTCTTTAGAGATGTTACTTGGGTTGGAAACTCGAAATATCCATCAGAATTATTGGATCGGGAATTAAAAATTACAAAAGGCGATGTTTTTGATCAATCGGTTCTTGACAAGCGCTTATTTGGTGATGAAGATGCCGTTTCCTCTTTATATCTTGACCGTGGGTATCTATTCTTCTCAGCAGTACCGGTTGAAGTTCAGGTTGATAATGATTCAATTGATTTGGAGATTCGCGTATATGAAGGAAAACAAGCTACCATAAATAAGATAACTATTACCGGAAATACAAGAACCAATGAACATGTTATTCGACGGGAAATTTGGACCAAACCTGGCGATTTATTCAGTCGTGCAGATATTATTAGAACCAATAGAGAACTGGCAAATTTGGGATATTTCGATCCTGAAAAGCTGGATGTTAGACCGGTTCCAAATCAAGCCGATGGTACCGTTGATATTGAATACGTGGTTGAAGAACGTGCCTCAGACCAAATTGAGCTTTCCGGTGGTTGGGGTGGTGGTATGGTAATTGGTACCCTTGGGCTTACTTTTAACAATTTTTCGTTAGGGAATATTTTTAATCTTGAATCGTACAGCCCACTGCCTACCGGTGATGGACAAAAATTATCGATTCGAGCTCAAACCAATGGCACGTATTATCAATCGTATAGTATGTCGTTTACCGAACCGTGGCTTGGTGGTAAAAAACCCAATTCGTTGTCGGTTTCGATACATCATTCCATACAATCGCAATACAATTATTACAACACTTCAGCATCTAATACCGGGCAAAACATGCAAATTACAGGGGTTTCCGTGGGACTGGGAAAACGCTTAAACTGGCCCGATAATTTTTTTACCCTTTACAATGCATTGAGTTTCCAACGATATAAAATGAACGATTACAATTATTCCTCATTTATTATAAAGGATGGCTCTTCGCACAATTTTAACTTTACTACCGTTTTGGGCAGGAATTCAGTCGATCAACCCTTGTATCCCAGAACCGGATCCAATATTTCATTGAGCTTATCAGTTACTCCACCTTACTCGCTATTTAAGGAAGATAATTTCTGGTTGCTTAGCACCGATGAAAAAACGGATAAATCAGATGCACTCATTTACCAAGAAGAAACTGCAAATAAATATAAATGGATTGAGTACCATAAATGGAAGTTCAAGTCGGAATGGTACACTCAAATTATGAATAAATTGGTATTACGCACCAACATTGAATTTGGATATTTGGGTTATTACAGTAAAAACTTAGGGTACTCCCCGTTTGAAACCTTTCAATTGGGAGGCGATGGAATGTCAGGGTTTAGTTATTACGGAACCGATGTAATTCCTTTACGGGGTTATGATAATGGTAACCAGAGTCGGGGCTCGCTGACTGCCTATCCACAAGCCAATGTTTACGATAAATTCAGCTTGGAATTGAGGTATCCGTTAACTTTGAATCCTTCAGCTACCATTTATGCACTTACCTTTTTAGAAGCAGGTAATTCATGGTACGATATTAACGACATGAACCCCTTTGATGTATACAATTCAGCAGGTGTGGGACTACGGTTCTGGTTGCCAATGTTTGGAATGTTAGGCGTTGATTGGGGTTACGGTTTTGATCCGGTATATGGACAATCAGATGGCGCTGGACCTCATTTTGCTTTTACTATTGGGCAACAATTTTAAACTTAAAAAATACAGTCATGAAAAAAGTAATAGTAGCCTTTTTATTTGCGCTTTTAGCGATAAATTCACAAGCACAAAAATTTGCTTTTGTTGATACCGATTACATTCTAAAAAGCATACCTACTTACGAATCAGCACAGGACCAGTTGGGAATAATGTCGAAAGATTGGCAGTCGGAAATTGAAACCAAACATGCGAATGTTGAAAAATTATAAAGAATTTCAAGCTGAAAAAGTATTACTAACCGAGGAGATGAAAAAACAACGGGAAGAAGAAATAATTCAAAAGGAGCGGGAGATTAAAGACTTGCAAAAAAAATATTTCGGCCCCGAAGGCGACCTATTTAAAAAAAGAAAAGAACTGGTTGAGCCTATTCAAAACGATATTTTTAATGCCATTAAAGAAATTGCATCCGAAGGAAATTATGCCATAATATTTGATGCAGCCGGTGGCGCTACCATGCTTTATTCCGATCCAAAATACGATAAGAGCGACGAAGTATTATCGAAACTTGGATTTAAGAATTAATTTATATCTTTGACAAATTATCGAAAATTTAGCATATAAAAACTAATAAACTTATACAAATGAAAAAAATAACAGTATCAGTAATTATTGTATTAACCATTGTTTTTAGCAGCAGTACTTTTGCACAAAAACAATACAAATTTGGGCATATCGATTCCAATCAACTTTTATCATTGATGCCAGAACGTGAAAAAGCCAAAACTGATTTGGAAGCCCATGCCAAACAATTAGAAAAAACCTTAACCGGAATGCAATCGGAATTAGAGCGTAAATATCAGGAATATATGACTTCAGCCGATTCTTTATCAAAATTGATTAAGCAAACCAAAGAAGCCGAATTGTCTGAAATGCAACAACGGATGCAAAGTTTCCAACAAAATGCACAAAAAGAGTTGTCGGAAAAAGAAAATGAACTGTTGCAACCCATTATTTTAAAAGCTAAAAATGCGATTACAGCCGTAGCCGAAGAAAGAGGTTATATTTATGTTTTTGATATGGGAACCGGATCCCTCTTATATTTTAGCGATGACAGCGAAGACCTGTTACCCTTTGTAAAAACAAAAACTTGGAATTAAGTAATTCAACACTAAATAAAATTGTAAGACCATCAATACGTTGATGGTCTTTATTTTTTAAAGCAATGAATAAAAATCCTATAGGTATCTTTGATTCGGGTGTTGGAGGATTAACAGTATGGAAGCATCTGTACCAGTTATTGCCAAATGAAAAATTGATTTACCTGGCAGATAGCTTGCATTGTCCTTATGGCACCAAACCCGCTGAGGAAATTATAGAATTATCGAGGGCAAACACCCGCTTTTTAATCAATAAAGGATGTAAACTTATTGTGGTAGCATGCAATACGGCAACGGCATCGGCCATTGAAACCCTTCGTGCTGAATTCAATATACCATTTGTGGGTATGGAACCCGCCATAAAACCGGCAGCTGTAAATACTACTACCGGAAAAATTGGTGTATTGGCCACTAAAGGAACCTTTGAAGGAAGGTTATTCAAAGAAACCAGCCAAAAATATGCTCAAGGAGTTGACACCTTGATTCAAGTAGGCGAAGGGCTGGTTGAATTGGTTGAAAACAATGAAATGGATTCTGAACAAAGCCGGAAACTGTTAGTAAGTTATATTAATCCTATGATTGAAGCCGGGGTTGACCAAATTGTGTTGGGTTGCACCCATTATCCATTTTTTATTCCGTTGCTGAAACAAATAGTTCCTGAAACTATCCAAATCATTGATCCGGCACCTGCAATAGCCATGCGGGTTAAAAATATACTCATAGAACTTGGGATGCAAAGCAATTCAAAAGAAGTTAATCCTGAATTTTATTCAACCGGTGGCACAAAAGTTATTGATTTATTGGTCACAAAAATAACCGGACAATCGTATCCGGCTACAAAAATTGACTTATCGTAGTATTTAATAGCTATTGTGACGATTCTTCCGGGTTATACCAACCGGCATACATTAAATAATTGTTGGCAATTTTTTCAATCATTTCCTGCGACTGGCCGGGTTCTATATCTTTAACTTTTTTTGCCGGTACTCCGGCATAAACACTATTAGGCTCTACCACTGTTCCGCTAAGAACCAACGCATTGGCTGCCACAATGGAGTTTTCGTGAATTACCGCGAGATCGAGCACGGTAGCCCCAATTCCAATTAACACGTTGTCCTTAATACAAGCACCATGAATGGTAACGTTATGACCAATGGAAACATTGTTACCAATCTCAACCACCGATTTCTGATATAAGGTATGCAATACGGCACCATCCTGAATGTTCACTTTATTACCGATTCGGATGGAATTGACATCGCCGCGGAGCACTGCATTGAACCAGATGCTACAATCGTCGCCAATTACCACATCGCCAATTACGGTGGCGTTTTCAGCTAAATAACAGTTTTTACCAAAAACAGGAGTAAATCCACGGACCGATTTAATCAGCGCCATAAAAACAATTTAAATATAATACCTCTTACCTAAAAAAATGATGCATTTAAGTTACAAACTTAAGGATAATTGCGAGTTTGGCGCAGGCAATTTTGCAAATAGGAGTACAATATTTTCCCTTTTTAGTGTTTTCATCCAGAATCCTGAGTACACGGGATCGATATCCATATACCAATTTCTCTATATTACGGTGCATGTTAGGATACCATTCCATTGCAACTTCTTTGGATGCACCGCTTGATGCTGTTGCCATTTTACCAAGGGCGTTGCCCTTGGCTTTATTCTTTCGCCCGAGGGCTTCATCAACCTCTAACTTTTGAATTCTAGTATCAAGCTTCTGACTTCAAACTTCTATCTTCGGGCTTCCAACTTTCAACTTCGGTCTTCTGACTTCTAATCTTTCCATTTTCACATTTTGTTTTTTTACCCTATTACCTTTCCACCATTCCACCTTTCCACCTTTCCACCTTTCCACCTTTTCATTTTTCCAAATATTAAAATTATGCAATTCAATTTCCCTATTTGTGTATGTTCTATAATACATAGCCGTATCAACTAAAACATTTTTTAGTTACTTTGCTCCCTTAAAAATTACTACATCAATTACCATAAAATATGAGCAAAAAAGCCAATATAGTAGAAAAAGAACAAGTGGTTATCCGCTTTTCAGGAGACTCTGGTGATGGAATGCAACTTACCGGAATGCAGTTTTCACATACTTCGGCACTATTTGGGAACGACGTTTCAACTTTTCCTGATTATCCGGCAGAGATTAGGGCACCCCAAGGAACTGTGGGCGGGGTATCCGGCTTCCAATTGCATTTTGGTTCATCGGAAGTAAATACACCCGGCGATTATGCCGATGTGCTGGTAGCCATGAACCCTGCTGCATTAAAAGCAAATTTAGAATGGGTAAAAAAGGGAGGAACCATCATCGTAAATATTGATGCTTTTACCGATAAAAATATAGCCCGAGCTGGATATGAATTCGATCCAATTAGCGAGAATAAACGCGATTACAATATTATTGAAGCTCCCATATCTGTATTAACAAAGGAATGTTTGGATAGCCTGGAAATGGACCAAAAAAGTGTGATGCGAACTAAAAATATGTTTGCATTGGGAATGGTTTATTGGCTGTTCGACCGCCCGTTAACCTATACCGAAAAGTTTTTTGAAGATAAGTTTTATAAAGTACCGTTAGTTGTTGAAGCCAATAAAAGAGTATTACGCGCAGGTTACAATTTTGCTGAGACTATTGAAGCACTTCCTATTAACTATAAAGTTTCACCAGCTAAAATTCAACCGGGCACATACCGCAACATCAGTGGTAATACTGCCACTGCCTGGGGCTTAATAGCAGCTGCCGAAAAAGCAGGTTTAGAACTATTTTGTGGTTCCTATCCAATTACCCCAGCTACTGAAATACTTCAGGAATTAGCTGCCCGAAAAGACATGGGCGTAAAAACCTTTCAGGCTGAAGATGAGATTGCAGGTATTTGCTCAGCAATTGGAGCTGCTTTTGCCGGTGATTTGGCATGTACCACAACTTCGGGACCCGGGTTAGCTTTAAAAACAGAAGCTTCGGGATTAGCCGTAATAACAGAGCTGCCTTTAGTAATTGTAAATGTTCAGCGAGGAGGTCCATCAACCGGATTGCCTACTAAAACCGAACAGTCGGATTTAATGCAAGCTTTGCATGGACGAAGTGGAGAGGCACCATTAGTTGTTATGGCAGCCAGCACTCCTTCAAATTGTTTCGATTATGCATTTCAGTCTGCAAAAATTGCTTTGGAACACATGACACCGGTAATTTTATTAACCGACGGATTCTTAGCCAATGGTACTGAACCCTGGCGATTACCAAAAATGGAGCAACTTCCTGAAATAAAAGTTCCCTTTGCCGATCCAAACAATTCAAATTATCTTCCCTATTTGCGCGATAAAGAATCCTTTGTCAGAAAATGGGCTATTCCGGGAACTCCCGGATTGGAGCACCGCATTGGTGGTTTGGAGAAATGGATATTACCGGAACGGTATCGTATGTTCCGAAAAACCATGAGTTAATGACGCATCAGCGTGAAACCAAAATAACAAGAGTAGCCAATTATATACCGGAATTGGAAGTGATAGGGGATGCCGATGCAAAACTTCTTGTAATTGGATGGGGCGGAACGTATGGTCATATTTTTTCCGCAGTAAAAGAACTACGCAAAGAAAAGAAAAAAATAGCGTTTGTTCATTTCAATTACCTGTGGCCGCTTCCAAAGAATACCATTGACTTATTATCGAAATACAAACAAATTGTGGTTTGTGAGATTAACCTTGGGCAATTAGCTGATCACTTGAAAGTTAACGTACCGGGTTTCAATTGTTCAAAGTATAATAAAATGCAAGGGCAACCATTTACAGTAGAAGAGTTAAAAGAAAAGTTTAATCAAATGTTGAAGGGGTTATAACCATGGCACAAGAAATTATAAAATTAACCGCCAAAGATTTTAAAAGCGATCAGGAAATCAGATGGTGTCCGGGATTTGGCGATCATGCGGTATTGAATGCTATTCAAAAAGCCATAGCGGACTTAGAAATTCCAAAAGAAAAAATTGCTGTAATTTCTGGAATTGGTTGTTCGTCGAGGTTTCCTTATTACATGAGTACTTATGGCTTTCATACCATACATGGTAGGGCCTCAGCTATTGCCACCGGAGTAAAAGTTGCTAATCCGGAACTCAGCGTATGGCAAATTACAGGCGATGGTGATGCCATGGCAATTGGTGGAAACCACTTTATTCATGTTATTCGCCGGAATGTTGATATTAACCTCATCCTCTTCAACAATCAAATTTATGGGTTAACTAAAGGTCAATACTCTCCTACCTCCAATTTTGGTGCCGTTACCAAAACTTCACCTTTTGGCACGGTTGAATACCCGTTTCAACCCGGAGAATTAGTGATAGGTGCCCAAGGAAAGTTTTTTGCCCGTACTTTTGATATGAATGTTAAACTTTCAACCGATATATTTATTGAGGCTGCCAAGCACAAAGGAACTTCGGTGGTTGAAGTATTGCAAAACTGCGTTATTTATAACGATGGTGCTCATGCTGCAATAACCGATAAAGAGGAAAAGGACAACCGAACCATTGTTTTGAAACATGGAGAACCCATGATATTTGGAAAAGACCGCGATAAAGGACTCATACTGGAAGGAATGAAGTTAAAAGTAGTATCAATCACACAAGGCAAATACACCGAAAAAGATTTGTTGGTACATGATGCTTATGAACCCAATCCGGGAATCCACCTCATGCTGGCAAATATGAAATATCCCGACTATCCGGTAGCACTGGGTATTATAAGGAAAGTAGCCTCGCTTACTTACGATGAAAGCGTGACCGAACAAATTAAAACGGTTCGCAAATCGGCCAAACACAAAAATATGAATGATGTATTGTATAGCGGCAATACCTGGAAGATAGAGTAGAATTTCAATAGTAACAATCTGAAAAGCTTCTATAGTTTATACTCTAGAAGCTTTTTTTATGTTTTAAGCTTTTTCTTTTTTGCCGCAGGGAAAAGTATATTATTTAATATTAACCGATAACCTGGTGAATTGGGATGCAAATCGAGGCTGGTAGGTTCATCGCCCACAAAATGACGGTAATCTTCCGGATCGTGTCCGCCGTAAAACGACCAGGTACCATTGCCTAATTCGCCGTGTATGTAGCGGGCTTCGCCAGCCGTTTTGTATTCACCCATTACCAAAACATCGGGTTTGATAACTTCTTTATTGAAAGCTGTGGTTTGTCCCATAAAGCCTTTAATTATTGATGTATGATTTTGGCAAAGCATGGTAGGTATTGGATCCCACTTAGCCGAAAATTCAAATAGGGTAAAAAAATCTTCGTTTTCAACCACTTTGCGTGATGTGGTTACATCGATATCGGAAAATTCATATTCATAAGGGTTTTGACTTACCTTAAAATTTCTGAAAGCAAAGGTCTTGGTAAAATCAAGTTTTTTGTTAAAATCGGCATCCGATGGATCACCATCAAACATTGATTCACAAATATCAATTCCAGCCGCAGACAAAGAAATATCATAGCTATCGGTAGCTGAACACATAGCAAATAAAAAACCCCCTTTACTAACATATTCTTTAATGGCTTGTGCCACAAAAAGCTTAAGTTCCGATACTTTTAGAAATCCTAACTCGGCAGCTTCTTTTTCGGCATTATACACCTGATTCCGATACCAAGCCATATTCTGATAGGCTGCATAAAACTTACCGTATTGTCCTGTAAAATCCTCATGATGCAGGTGCAACCAATCGTATTTTACCAAGTCGCCAAGCACAATCTCTGCATCATAAATAATGTCGTAAGGAATTTCGGCATACGTTAATACTAAAGTTACCGCATCATCCCAGGGAAGCTTGTCCTTAGGCGAATAAACTGCCACTTTAGGAGCTTTTTCCAATTTAACAGCATCCATGTTCACTTCATCAGTTGCTATTTCTGATAAAATAGCCTGTGCTTGCACATCGGCAATTACTTCAAAGCTGATCCCCCGAACCATACATTCTGTCTCAATTTCTTTATGATAGTCGGTTAAAAAACTACCTCCCCTATAATTCAAAAGCCATTGTGCCTCTAGGCTATTCTGCAAAACCCAATAAGTAAGACCATAAGCTTTTAAATGATTGGTTTGGCTTTCGTCCATAGGAATGAGAATTGAAGCCGCCTGGCCTTTAATTCCTATTATAAAAACCAAAAAAGTAATTATTGTACGAGGAAATAGTTTCATATTCATTTGTTTGGGGTTTTACAATTCAAAAGTAACAAATTGGAAGTGTGTTTTTTTTGCCGATTTCGAAAATCCTACAGTTCATGTTACACAAATGTTTATTTCTTTTTGCCTATTTTTTTTATTTCACCTTCAAGGCTTTTCATGGCTACGTTGTCAGATAATTCAACTTGTTTATTATTGAATTTCTCAAATTCCTTCTCTGCTAATTCCATTGCCAATTGATGAGAAATTCTTCCGGCATCCATCAATATTTGCTTTTCATTTAATGTTAAAAAATCATACAATTTCTTTTCCCAGTCAGCCATATACATAGGTTTTCGATTTCGAGCCTGTAATTCGGCAAAGCTAAGGTACTGGTCAACAATCAGGTTTAATTCGGTTAGTTCATCCTGCAATAAATAATTTTTAGCAACCGAAACATCCGTTTTTCTGATTTTCCCCTGCGGACTGTTTTTCCATGAAGTCAAACCCATGTTTGCATTATCAGCATTTGCCCTGTTGTATATTACTTCGGCTGCGGTATGCCCATGTATTGCCCAGTGCATTTTGTTTTGAACCGAAGCAAAAAACAGTTGTGCCTGTTGGCTGTTAGGCGAATAATCAATACTTGTTGTATAAATATCTTTGATTTTGGCATAAAATATTTTTTCTGAACTTCGGATGTCCCTTATCCTTTCAAACAGTTCTTCAAAATATTGGTTGGTAATTCCGGTTTATTTCAGGCGTTCATCATTCAGTACAAATCCCTTTATCAAAAACTCTTTCAGTTGCCCAGTTGCCCAAATCCTAAACTGTGTTCCCCTATGTGATTTTACACGGTAACCAACTGATATAATTACATCAAGGTTGTAATGACCGATTTTTCGTTGGACTTCCCTAGTACCTTCTTTTTGAACTGTCAAGTATTCCTTGACAGTTGATACTTCATGTAATTCCCCTTCTTCGTAGATATTTTTGATATGCAGGCTGATGTTCTGTTTTGTGGTTTGAAACAATTCAACCATTTGTGCCTGAGTAAGCCAAACGGTTTCATTTTCCATACGGACTTCAACTTTCGTTTGTCCGTCTTCGGTTTGATAAAGCAATATTTCAGAATTCTTCTTCATAAGGTACATTTACCATTTATATGAGGTGTTTCTAAAAAGGGGCGTCACCGGCTTCTTCAAAACCTTGATTCACGTTAAAACCCGGATTATCAAATCCAGCATTAACGGGTATGACTGCTTCTTTTTGACCTCCCGGAATTTCTTCGTTCATTTTTGAAGCATAGGTAACCCCATTTGAACCTGGACTGGTAATGGAAAAAGTTTCTTCCACATCGCAGAATCGGGTAAATTCTTTTTTAAACCGCAACCGAACATCGCCGGTAGCTCCGTTCCGGTGTTTTGCTACAATAATTTCGGCCAAGCCAATGAGTGAGTTACCCAATGTATCTTCAGTGAGTCCAAAGTATTCAGGACGGTGAATAAACAGCACCATATCGGCATCCTGCTCAATAGCACCTGATTCACGCAAGTCGGAAAGCTGTGGCCGTTTATCCCCTGCCCGCATTTCAACGGAACGGTTTAGCTGCGAAAGAGCAATGATGGGCACATTTAGTTCTTTGGCAATAGCTTTAAGCGACCGCGAAATAGAACTTACTTCCTGCTCCCTGGAAGCCTGGATACCTGCTGTCATTAACTGCAGGTAGTCAATAATTACCAGTTCAATTTTATGCTGCATTACCAACCGGCGCAATTTAGCCCGGAGTTCAAATATTGAAAGTGCCGGAGTATCATCAATATAAATGGGGGCATCTTCGAGGTTTCTGATTTTTGATTCCAACTGAGCCCATTCGTAATCCTTAAGTTTTCCGTTTTTAATTTTATCGCTGCTAAGTTCCGTTTCGCTAATAATTAAGCGGTTTACCAACTGAATACTTGACATTTCGAGCGAGAAAAACGCTACGGCTCTTTTATGCTCCACCGCCGTATTGCGGGCCATAGAAAGCACAAAAGCCGTTTTTCCCATGGCAGGACGGGCTGCAATAATAACCAAGTCAGAAGCTTGCCAACCAGAAGTTAATCGGTCGAGCTCAGTAAATCCACTGGGAACACCACTTAAGCCATCAGGCCGCTTGCCCGATTCTTCAATTTGATGAATTGCCTCGCGGATAACCACATCAATCCGGGAAACTTCGCGTTTGATATTACCTTCCGCAATATTGAATAATTCGCGCTCAGCCTGGTCTAACATATCCGAAACATCATCAGATTACTCAAAAGCCCGGGTTTGAATGTTTGACCCCACACGAATTAGCTCACGCTGAATGTATTTTTGAGCAATAATGCGGGCATGATATTCAAGGTGAGCCGTAGATGCCACTTTATTGGTAAGTTGCGCCAAATAAAACGCTCCCCCCACCAATTCAATCTCCCCATTAATTTTCAATTGCTGGGTTACCGTATGAATGTCGATGGGCTTATGCTCCAACGATAGCGACAAAATTGCTTTGAATATTTTACCATGTGCATCGCTATAAAAGCTATCGGATTTCAATATATCGATTACCGTATGTACAGCATCCTTTTCAAGCATCAATGCTCCTAATACAGCCTCCTCAAATTCAAGTACTTGAGGTGGAACTTTACCATAATCAAGCGTGCTTTTATCGGTAGTATTTTTGGTGGAGTTGTATTTCTTTTCTGCCATTAGTTTAAAATTTTTAAAAGGATAGCAAAGTTAGAAAAAGATACTTTCGGGACTCAAAGTAAATACCGATATTTATGAAATAAATAACTCACAGGTTATTAACCGAAAAAATAACTTTTGTTGATAAAAAAATGATAGTATTTCCGAATGCAAAAATAAATCTTGGCCTTTCAATCCTGAACAAAAGAGCCGATGGGTATCATAATCTGGAAACAGTGATGTATCCTATAAATTTGACCGACATAATTACATTGAATTTATCCTGCCCATCGAATGAAGAGAAAGTTACCTTTTGTACCACCGGTCTCAAAATTGATGGAAATCCGGATGAAAATCTGATTATTAAAGCATATAACTTATTAAATACTGATTTCCATCTGCCTTCACTTTCGGTTCATTTACATAAAACAATTCCTTTTGGCGCAGGATTGGGTGGAGGTTCGGCTGATGGAGCATTTACGCTGAGTGGGTTAATCCGCTTGCTGAAATTAAATATAAGTGATAAAAAACTTGAGAACTACGCAGCACAATTGGGAAGCGATTGCCCCATGTTTATAAAGAATAAACCGGTGTTGGCGGAAGGCCGGGGTGAGCTGCTAAGCCCTTTAATTATTGACCTTTCAGCTTACTGTATTGCAGTGATAATTCCACCCGTTACTATAAGTACCAAAGAGGCATATAGCATGGTAAAACCATCGATACCTTCCGTTAGAGTTATAGAAATTATTAAAGAACCTATTGAAACTTGGAAGAGTGTTTTGTTAAACGATTTTGAGACCTCAGTTTTTAAACAAAAACCTGAAATAAAAACAATTAAAGAAAAGCTTTACGAGGTTGGGGCTATTTATGCATCCTTATCAGGAAGTGGTTCGGCCACCTTTGGAATATTTAAGAGCAAACCCGATTTGAAAAATATTTTCCCGAAAAATTATTTTATTTGGTTATCAAAGTAAAAAAAGGCAGCTTTCGCTGTCTCTTTCTACCTAAGTTGAGCGATTTGAGCGCAGCGAAAAAGCTCTTTACTTAGGCATTATAAGTATTTAACAAACACTTTTCGTTAATTATCCTATTAGTATTATTTTGCATATAGAGTTGGAAATCAAAAAATTAAATGGCATTAATCTATTCTCAATTGATAAAGCGGGAAATCTCAACACTGATAAATGCGAAAAAAAGAGGATGCGATTAAAATTATTTTCTATTTTTGGCGCCTTAAAAAACTATTAAATTATAAGAAATGAAAATTAAGATTTATAAAAAATGAAAATTAAGATTTATAAAATGTTTTCTAATGCCTTACTAAGTATAGCAATAATGAGTTCTTGTTCAAAAGAGGATATGCCTGATTATGTGGGCAAATGGTCTTCGGAATATACTGACCAAGCAATAACCTATAAAGAGACAATAACTTTAGGCGAGAGCAGCTTCAATATTTCATCCTTAATGAGTTTTGGACTTTATTTTACTGAAGTTGGGGGTGCAAAGGGTTCTCTATTGTAGTAAGTGGCAATAAAATGACTGCAAACATTACATCCGAAGCCAGCTACGATTTGGTTAATGTTAAGTTAGTTTGGGTGAATGTTGATAAAACTATGATTTTTGAATACACTTTATCGGGAGAAACACTGACGCTTAAGTATGATGAAAATGAAAATGGCACTTATGAAGTTGACGAGATAACTAAGTATACTAAAGAATAACTATAGTATTTTCATTTTAATCTCAAATTAAGCATTAAAAAAATGCTTATTCGCATATCCCGAATAGCTATTGGGATATAATTCAGAATGTTGAAACATTCTTCAAACAATTTCTATGTCGCGATTACCCTCATAGATTCTATATTTCAGGTTTTAATCCCTTCTATCGATTAATTCGGGTTAAAAGAGGCTGTCTAAAAAGTAAGAAAAACAATAACCGCATAGGTCGCAGTCACGAATGCTTAGGATTGCTAAGTAAGCAAGGAATAAATTATCACTTTGTTAATCTTGGAGTCTTTTGCGTATTCTTTGTGGTTAAATCTTCTTTTTAGACATTCTCTATAGGTATTTTCGACATTCGAGTAACCAAAAAAGAAATATTATTTCTAGTTGTTTTTTACTTATTATTCTTTTTAAATTCATTTTTTCTGACTACACCGTCCGCAATACATTTCTTTCACTGCAGTATTTTCAAAAACTTTGTACGAAAAATAGTCGCCATTGAATAAATCACAGTAACGCTGTGGGTTCAATTCATAAGCTCGTTGCATGGCATATTCAAACTTTTGGGTGTGCATCCGCTCTTCAAACTGGCTACAAATTGAAATATAGGAATAGATCAGATTTTCGGTTGCCGTATGGTTAGTTACCCAAGGCTCCAGCGACTTCAAAGCAAAAGTGTAGTCACGATAATCAATAAAAAGATCGGCAATTTTTAGCGAGTTTTGCATCGTTTCCTCGTTTATGTCTATAATTTTTTTAATCCGCTCAACACAAGCATCTTTTATTTTTTGATCGCCCACTACAGAATCAATGTAATTGATCAATTTAAACTGAAGTTTGACATTTAAGCCATCAATGGTTTCTTTTTTTAAGGGAGTATAATACAACCGGTCAATACGAGTTTGCAATTGAATCACTTCAGAAACATCGCTAATGGGTTTATTGGCAACTTTATTAAAGATATCATTAAAAGCAATGTATTCATTTTCAGGATCTAGTTTAGTCAATTCTTCAACCTTCATTTCAAATATTTCAGTAGAAATCTGTTTTGTTAAGTGCTGAAGCCATATACGGTTCATTTCTATTCCGGCATAATCCTTTATCTGTGGAATATCTAACTCGCTTAACAGGGCTGGTTTATACCTGTAATTCAGAATTTGTTTTATAATATACTTTTGAATCGACAACGCCAATGCCCTATCCATTGAATCAACCGCAGTATTAAATTTTTTTATCACAAAATAGGACTCATTTTCACCGGAAATATCATAGGCAACTTTCATATCAATTTGTGCATACCGATGATTCCCGAGAATTGGCTCCAATTTTTTGTTCAACTTATTAGCCCTGATATAGCTTTGAGCTTCGGTCAGTTGCATGGTATCGAATGCATGAATTTCGAACTTTGAAACGTCTTTTTTAAAATCGTCCCAATTGTAATCCATTACAATTTCCGTTTTTATGATAGTATTTTGTAATCCTTCTAACGACTTAACAATGCTTTCCGCTCTTTTTTGCTGAAGTATCCGGTTTTCGTTATCGGTTCCTTCAATTGAGGAATAGGCGGTTATTTTCAGATCATATATAATAAAGGCAGGTTCATTGAGTAATTTCAAAAAAGGCTCAATATCAACAGGTTCGTAGGTGTATTTTTTGTTTTCAAAAGGGATTTTGAAAGTCAAATCCAGTGAATCAGTCACGGGCTTGTATTGAAATCGGGAATTAATGGTAATGGTATCCGCCAAAAGCTTTATGTTGTTTTTATAGGTGCCAGTAGGTTGAATAATAAAGCTTTTTGCAATAGATGCACATTGATTTTTGTCCTGTATAATTATCAAGTTCAGTTCATAGTCATCTAGTAAAACTTCCGGTATTAATCCCAAGGCTACTTTAAATGCTTTAGGGTTTTCCTTAGTGTTGGCTACATTGTTTTTAAATAGCTTTGATTTGTAAATTCTTTTTGTAATAATTCCCGTAGTAAATTGATTGTGATCAACTATGTTTGGGCGTTTGCAATCAAATTGTTTTTTTTGCAATATATCTACAGCTAACCCGTCTTTATTCTTGGAGATTAATTTTTTTAGCGATTTTACATCGGACGATTCAAAATATATTACGTTATCTTCAACACTGATTCCTTTTTGCAACTCATTAATAGTTTCCCGTTTTAATACTTTCTTGCATGTTGAAGGATCAAAAGGTTGTAATCCGTAGTTTTTTGTGCTGAATGGTAAAGTAATGTTATCCGTTAAGGAAGCACCTTCGTTAAACGACTTGTAATTTCCTAAAACCACCGATAGATAAACCCTTTTTTTTGTGGTATCCATAGCTGCTCCAATGCCTATTAAATTGTATTGGATGCTTTCCAGCAAATCCGCTTTTTTTGCTGCAGAAAACCACCTAAAAACCACATCATCCACTATTTTAGCATACGGATACGGAACATCCCCTTTTTTTACAGCAGTTTTTCCGGTAAGCTCAGCTCCCATGCGTGAACCACCATAAAAAGCAATTCGGTCGCCGGTTGTAGCTTTGCTTTTTTCTTTTCTAACGGGTTGTTCATCTTCAATGGCAGCCATATAGTCGGCTTGATCTTGAGCGGCCTTTTGCAGTAAACTGTCGATGGTCTTGGGTTCCAGTCCTTTTTTTTCAATAACTGTGTTTATTTGATCCAAGGTTATCCGTTTAATTACTTCGGTAAAGAGGGAATCGAAGGCGGCTTTATCCCATGAGTTGATGGTATGTGCATTAATGGTATAGCTTTTTTCGATTTCCTGGGCTTGTGATAATTCTCCACAGCTAAAGAACTGCAGAAAAGACAAAATTGAGAGGAGTAATATTTGGTTGGAACTTTTATTTTTTAAGAAAGGCTGATTACCCATTTTTAACTCTTTGGTTTAACTATTTATGTTGAATAATAACTGTACAAAACTAAAAATATTATTTTAAACGGTATTCGAAAGAAAATTATTATTCTATTTGTTAATTATCAACTATTTAATATTTTAAACCGTACCATTTGTAAAAGTATTTTAACTTTGGAATTTAACCTCATTCGTGATAAATTTACCAACCTTATAATACCTAAGTTGAGCGATTTGACCCCGAGTCCTCGGGGGAAAAAGCGCTTTACTTGAGCAGATTTGTGGTAACAAATCGCTCAATTTGGGTAATAGTTAATATTTTAGGATATTTTTACAGAACAATTAGTGAGATTATATTGCAGATGATAAGCGAAGGAGAATTAAGAATTGATAAATGGCTTTGGGCGGTAAGGTTATATAAAACCCGTAGTTTGGCTACCGAAGCCTGTAAAAAAGGGCGGATTTCAATCAATGGTTCTGAAGTTAAAGCTTCAAGAAATGTGAAAATTGGCGATATGATTGAAGTTAAAATACCGCCAATTTTGTATCGATACCAAGTAAAGGAACTACTCCATAATAGGGTAGGAGCTAAGTTAGTTTCGGAATACATGACCGATCTTACGTCGGAACAGGAAGTAATAAAAATTGATATGATGCGTTTGAATTTGGGCGGATATCGCGAAAGAGGAGCGGGAAGGCCTACTAAAAAAGAACGGAGGTTATTGGATGACTGGCAGCAACCCGAAGAATAGGTTTGTTTTTTTCTTATCAATACTGGTAATTGCTTTTTCAGCCTGTGATCTGGAGAATGTAAATTATTCTGATGTTCCTTATCTCGAATTTAAGGAATTGAAAGCAAAAGACAGTATTGATATTTTAGAAAACAAAAGTAGATTGGTAACCTTGCATTTGTACTTGATTGATGGGAAAGGTGATATTGGTGATTTCCCCTGTTTTGACGGTACGGAATATTATCCGGGTAATTGTTTAATTCAATTGCATTATTACAATGGTGATAAATATGTTTATGATTCAACTTTTCCAAAAGCATGGTTTCCGTGCTATGGTGATTCTGTTGAAATGAGAATTACCGAGTGGTACACCATACCTCCGGTTGGAGATTTGGGTCAGGATAAGGCTTTAAAAGCCGATGTTTTTATTGATATTAGTTATACCGTTGAACCACAAAATTCATATAAGAAATATTTTTATAAGGTTACTGTTTTTGATGCAAAGCTAAACAGAAGCAATACCCTTATTACCGACACAATAATCATGGAATAAAATGGTTTAATTAACATAAACTTATATTATTTGATATTTTTGTGAATACATGATTACCCTAATCAAAAAGCGAATCGTGTAACATTCATGCATAGTAATACGCAACAGGGTAATGAATAACAAATGGATGTTCCATGAGAATCCACGATTTGACAATCAAATAGTTAATATAATTGCATTCGAATGAAAAAGAAACTATGGATCATCGCCTCAGCTTTAGTGTTACTATTGCTTTTACTGGTGATTTTTGGAAGCTCCAAAGAAAAAAAAGAAGTTATTGTTGAAGTTCCGGTTAAATCGGGAGTCTTTAAAATTGAAGTAAACACAACCGGCGAATTGCAGGCTGAAAGGTCAGAAAAAATACTTGGACCATCAGGTTTAAGAAAAATTAGGGTATGGAATGTAAAAATTTCAAAACTAATTCCAGAAGGAACAATAGTTGATTCGGGCGATTGGGTAGCAACACTGGATAAAACAGAAGCTTCGGAACAGTTGAAAAACCTTGAATCAGAATTGGAGGTGGCTCAAACCCGATTTACAACAACAAGGCTTGATACTACTTTGGAGTTAAGGGGATTGCGCGATAATCTGATTAATTTAAAATATGGTTTGGAAGAAGCTCAAATAAAATTAGAACAAAGTAAATTTGAACCACCTGCTACCATCAGGCAAGAGGAAATAAACTTATCGAAAGCCAACCGGACTTATGAGCAAGCCCTTGAAACGTATAAAGTGAAAATTGAACAGGCTAATGCACGAATGCAGGAAGTGCAAATAAAATTGGATGATGCGATGCGAAGGCAGGAATCTGTTTTAAAAGTATTGGAAGAATTTGATATAGTTGCTCCAAAATCGGGAATGGTTATTTACCGACGAGGTTGGCAGGGTGTAAAAATAAAAGAGGGCGACCAGATTGATGCCTGGGATCCTACTGTTGCTGAATTGCCCGATATGAGCAGCATGATATCTAAAACTTATGTAAATGAAATTGATATAAGCAAAGTAGTTAATGGACAAAAAGTTGCGGTAGGAGTTGACGCATTTCCCGAATTGCGTTTTACGGGCGAAGTAATAAGTGTAGCCAATATTGGAGAACAATTACCTACTGGCGATGCCAAAGTATTTGAAGTATTTATTAAAGTCCAAGGTTCCGATACGCTGCTTAAACCAGCTATGACAACCAGCAATTCGATTCTAATTGCCAATTACGATTCTACCTTATTTCTACCTATTGAGGCGGTTTTTGGGAATGATTCCATAAATTGGGTTTTTATGAAAACCGGCCTATCCGAGATAAGGAAGCAGGTAATAACCGGAGCATCGAATGATAATGAAATAATTATTAAAAATGGATTAAAGGTGGGTGAAACGGTTCTTCTTTCAATTCCGGAAAATGCAGAAAAACTGGAGTTAATTCCTTTGAAATAACTTTTAAATGGAACGTTATTATAACGATATAGCCATAGCTTTTGAAGCTATTTTGGCAAATAAAATTAAATCAATTCTAACCGCTTTAGGGATAATCTTTGGAGTAGCTGCTGTAATAAGTATGCTGGCCATTGGTAAAGGAGCCCAGATTGAAATTCTGGAGCAAATGAAAATGGTTGGAGTGAACAACATCATTATTCAACCCGTAATTGAAACTCAGGAAGCTGGTGCCGAAGAAACTCTGGAGCCATCAACTAAATATTCACCGGGGTTGACTATTTATGATATGGAAGCCATACAAAATTTTATTCCATCAATTAAAAGTATCAGTCCTCAAATAACTAAAGATACTTATGTGGTGCAATCGGGCATTCGGCGTTCGGCAAAATTGCATGGGGTAGTGCCCACTTTCTTTGAGCTTTTTAACATTCAACTACTAACAGGCTCCATGTTTACAAATTATCAGTTGGAACATGGTCTTCCGGTGTGTATTGTGAGTGAGGATATGGCTTTGAGGTTTTTCTCATCGGTTAACGTGAGTGGTAAGCAAATAAAGTGTGGAAAAGTTTGGTTAAGCATTATTGGCGTTTCTGAGAAAAGAACCTTAGGAGAGAATTCAGGAAAACTTGGACTTAGCTCAGGTCAGGATGTTATCTATATTCCGGTTCAAACCATGCTTTTGCGTTTTGAAAACAGAGCGCTCATTACCTCTATCGATTTACAGAAAAAGGACAATAATAACGATAACGAATCAGCAATAGAAACAAAAAAGGCAAATTACCACCAACTGGATAAAATAATTGTTCAAGTAGATAAAACAGAACATTTGCAGCCTATTGCCGAAATAATTGGTAGAATGCTTAAGCGAAGGCACCAGGAGGTAATTGATGTTGAGATAATTGTTCCTGAGTTACTGCTTAAACAACAACAACGTACCAAAGATATTTTTAATATTGTTCTTGGGGCAATTGCCGGAATCTCCTTGTTAGTTGGTGGTATTGGAATCATGAATATTATGCTTGCCTCTGTATTGGAGCGGATAAAGGAAATTGGAACGCGGATGGCTTTAGGGGCGACCCGGAAAGATATTGTTTTACAGTTTATTGCGGAATCAACCATTATAAGCATCAGCGGTGGAATTGTTGGAATTGTACTTGGCTTTGTGCTCTCAGCTTTAGTTACAAGGTTTTCCGGTATTTTAACAGTTATTTCAGCAGGTTCGGTTTTTGTGGCTTTTGGTATTTCGGTGAGTGTAGGTATTATTTTCGGCTATATGCCGGCCAAAAGGGCTGCTCAACAAGACCCGGTGGTAAGTTTGCGGTCGGAGTAAGGTTTTATCTGCTCAATTGAAAAACTTCATTTCCAATTTAGCAGATAATAACTCCCTCCTTTATTAAAGGAGGGTTGGGGAGGATACTTTAGATCAACTTAAAACAGTTTTTTAATATTTTGACGAATTTCTAGTTATTTCAAAAAAGGTTAATTATGAAATATTTTCAGTTATTAGTAATTACTCAGCTTTTTATTGGGTTTGGATTGAAAGCTCAGGAAGCTAATAAAATATTAACATTGGAGCAGGTTTTGGTATTAGCCAAAGAACAGTCTCCCGATGCCATGTTAGCAAAACACCGCTATTTGAGCAGTTTTTGGGAATTTAAAACCTATCAAGCGGGTTTGCTGCCTCAATTGAATTTGCAAAGCGAATTGGTAAACTGGAACAAATCCATCATTACATATACCAATTCCGATGGTTCGGTTCAATATACCCAAACAAATAATGTGACTACCGAAATTGGTATGTCATTGCGACAAAATATTGGTTTTCCGGGGGTAATATTTTTGTTCAAACGGGGGCAAATGCAATCCAGGATTTTACCAGCGACACCTTGTCGCGCTTGTTTCGAACTGTTCCTGTAGCCATAGGTTTTTCGCAACCTATTTTTCAGTACAATGCTTATAAGTGGCAAAAAAAAATAGAACCATTAAAGTTTGATGAAGCTAAGCGAGAGTATATTTTGAGTATGGAGGAGATTTCGTCGAATGCCATTAATAACTTTTACAATTTAGCATTGGCACAATTAAACTTGGAAATTGCGAAAGCCAATTACCATAACAACGATACCATCTTTAAAATTGCACAAGGCCGTTATAATATTGGTACTATTGCCGAAAACGAAGTGCTTCAAATTGAACTGGCATTTTTAAATGCTAAAACGGCTTGGGCTCAGGCAAAAATAAATCTCGAAATTAGTAAGTTCAGGTTGCGGTCGTTTTTGGGATTTAACGATTTGGTTCGCATTCAATTGGTTATTCCCAAAGATTTACCTTTAATTGAAGTAGATGTTAATAAAGCTTTGATAAAAGCCAAAGAGAATAACGTAGCACCATTAAGCTGGGAACGGCAATTGTATGAGGCTCAAAGTGAAGTGTCGCGCACTAAGGCCGAGAAACGATTCAATGCCAACCTTTCGGCAAAATATGGCTTAAATGGTGATGCCGCTTTAATTCAGAATTCATACAGCAACCCCGACGATCAGTTAGCTTTTTCAGTAGGTATTGATATTCCCATATTGGATTGGGGAAAAGGAAAAGGTAAGTACCGAATGGCTCAAAGCCAACAGGAAGTTGTAAAAACCCAAGTGGAACAAGCCCGGATTGATTTTGAGCAACGGGTTTTATTGCAAGTAATGCAGTTCAATGAACAGGACGATCAGGTACTTATTGCAGCAAAAGCCGATACCATTGCCCGCAAACGGTACGAAGTTACTAAGCAGCGTTTTCTGATAGGTAAAATTGATATTCTTGACCTGAATGTAGCATCTCAAGAAAACGATTTGGCTCAACGGAGTTATCTGGAAGCTCAAAAGACTTATTGGCCATACTTTTACGGCATCAGGCAATATACCCTTTACGATTTTGTTAACGATAGACCGTTGGATTCTGATTTTAATGAATTGGAAAAATAATTGGGTTATCTTTTTTAAAGATTAATTTATAGATAAACTGAATTTTAAAGAATTTCCCTTGCTCAAAAATTGAGTCTATCTAATTAGTAAGGTTTATTAATAACCAAGTCATCGGATGAATTTTTAATTAGCTGATTTATTGCATTTTAAAAATTATTCCTAAGTAAAAGTATTCATCCGATGACTTTTTAGACATCCGAAACGGAACATAACAGGATGATTTAATATGAACACATCCATAAAGAAAAACGAAACTTCTGGATTAATTTGTTATTTTGAAGGTGGATTTTGGGATGCATACCAAGTATTGTATTCCTGTATTACTTTGGACATATTAAGTATTCCCTTGTACCCTTCTTGGCCAGCAGTCACTTTTGAGTATAATTCAGCATCATCTTTTATTAATTCCTGAATTGTTTTGGCATATTTAAAAAGTAATTTAGCGCCTGAAATTGGTTCTTGATCAAGTTTCTGGAGGTATTCATTTTCTTGATAATCTCCCGGTGTTCTCACAGCTGGTGCAGTAAAAAGACTGAAATACCTGATAGCTCCTTCAATATGTATTATGGCAAATACTTCTTTACCATCAAAAGTTATTCTTTTCCATTTATGCCCATCAATTTCATAAGCTTCCAAATCGTCTTTGTTTACTTCTTCTGAAACTGTAAGAGTATAGTCACTTACCCCTTTCTCATTATGGTGTTCATATACTTTCCCCTTGGCCCGCGATAATTCAATTGGATTTTCATAATAGGACTCTAGCTTTTTAACATCTCCATTTTTAAAGTAAAGTGTCCATTCAATCAGTTTATCCAACTTTGCAAAGTCAATAGATTTACTGGCTTTCTGTGAATCAGTCTGCGAAAATGCAGGATTAAATGCAGTTAGCATTAGTGCAACTAACAATAATTTCTTGGTTGTTTTCATAATCTGCGTTTTAGTTAATAAATGAACACTATGATTGTTTATTCAATCCTAATTTTTAGCTAGTTATCATGTGATTATCAAATATAATAATTTTTAAATTTTTATTTAATTGAACTTTAATTATTTTGACCAGTTTCTAATAAAGAATCATTGAATAAAAAGTAGCTTTAGGAGAATTAATTCAAAAAAATTAATGGAATCGCGATGCAAAATAGTTGATTGTATCATCAAATATGATGTTTTTTTTGTCTGTAAAATGGTTGTGAATATTCAATTGTTTTAGAAAACAAGAAAAGCTTCCGGGGAGGAAGCTTTTCTGCAAAATAATCAGACAGTATTTTAAGAGTTTATTTAGTAAATGAATGAATAACAACAAACAACATTTAACAACTATTTTTAACCACGTGCCTGATTAGTATAATAAGTTCAAATTATATGCCAAAAGATTACCGCCAAAATTTAAAAAGGCAATTACTTTTTTCATAGCCTAGAATAGACGTTGCATCCTACATTTTGTTACAGTAGGCTTAAGAATTTTTATCGAATCAGGAATTTAGTTTATTATCCTGTAAAAGGGTATATAAGTTATTTAACTACTTGCCGATAATCAATTACCTTAACATGGTTGTAGTAATAATAAATTATATCCAAAAAGGAATAGTTTTGACGGGCCATTTGCATCGCTCCTTCTTGCGAAAGTCCGACTCCATGGCCGTATCCTTTACCTGAAATTATTATCAGGTTTCCATCGGGTTTGAATGAAAACCAGGTAGAACGCAATCCAAAATCTTGTCGTATTTTTTTCAGTGGTATGGTATCATTGCCATATACATAGTTCTTTTTACGAAGGGGTTGTTCAAAAAACAGATTATCAATACGGGCTACGTCATCTTCAAGGTGTATTCCATTAGTTTCCAGATAACTAAACCATTCATCTACCAGAATGGTATCTTTCCACTCTGTATTTCGTTGTTCAAGGCTGAACGGGTCGGTAACAGCTTTCAGGTAACTGGTTGGTTTGAGCCAAACATCTTCAGAATTAAGGGTTTGGCCTCCTGAATTGGAATGAAATGCTGCGGTAATTAAATTATTTACCGAATCAACAATTATTAAACCGGTGGTATGTGCCACGGCTTGTTTTATTAGCGGATTTTTCAGGCTCATTCCTTTATATACCTGATGATTCACGTCGTCGCCAATTTTGTAATCTACGGTACCTTGTCTTGAAATCTGTTCCATAAGATAAGTGCGGCTGATAACTGCTTGCGATTTATAGAACTCATACGGTGCATTTGGACCTGATTCCGCTTCAACCACACCGGCTAAATAGCTGTCCATATCAACCCAGTTTGTAATCCTAAATTGCTGATCAACGGCGGCGAGTGTTAAATTACCTTCATAATATCGCGACGATAAAGCAGGAAACGAAGGCTCAATTTTAAAAGCGTTTTGCCTTGCCGACCCATCGAAACTGATGGTTTTGAATAATCCTAAGTATTGTTCTGAATCCCAAGCGCTGATGGAATCGCCTACCACTGTAAAATAGGTAATTTGGTTTCTTTTTAACTTATGTACCGTTCCTTTTTCGGTGGTAAACTCATATTTCCCTTCAATAGGGCTTATTACCAATGTTTTAATTGCAAACTGGTTGAATAAATCAACTTTAATAATGTACGCAAAGCATGGTGAATTGTAAACGAGTAATAGTAAAAAAAGGAAACTGATTTTCATTCGGCTATTTATGTATTAAATCGTTATAAATAGCATTAGCAGCATTTTGCGATGCTCCGGGTTCTCCAATTAATTCTTTCAATGTTTTGTAATGGTTAAGCATGGCATTTCTATAGGCCGTATTATGAAGAATTTCATTCAATTCTTTCACTAAATATTCTTTCTTAAAAGTGTCTTGAACCATCTCTTTTACTGCTTCGTAATTTAAAATCAGGTTTACCAGCGACAACCATTTAACGATAAGTATTTTTCGTCCTATTTTATACAAAAAGTCACCAATGTTTGTATGGTAACACACTATTTGTGGAACATTCAATAACGCAGTTTCCAAGGTGGCTGTTCCTGAAGTTACCAAAGCGGCTTCACTGTGTTTTAGTAATTCATACGTCTGTGAAAATACAACAGGAATATCGTGTGGTCCAATGATTTTTTTGTAAAAGTTTTTTTCAATACTTGGAGCGCCGGCTACAACGAATTGGTAATTGGGGAAAAAATGACTCACCTGAATCATTACCGGTAACATAAGTTTAATCTCCTGTTGTCGGCTTCCTGCCAATAAGGCAATTATGGGTTTTTGCGATAATTGATGGTTGCTTATAAATTCTTCAAAGGGTTCAAAATAGTCATTATGTGCATCAATGGCGTCATTCACCGGATTTCCCACGTAATGAACAGAGAATTGGTATTTTTTGTAGAACTCAGTTTCAAAAGGCAAAATGGTAAACATTTTATCAACGTATTTCTTGATTTTTTTTACCCTACTGGTTTTCCATGCCCATATTTTTGGAGAAATATAATAATGCACCCGGTAACCTTTCGATTTGGCAAATTCAGCTATTTGAAGGTTGAATCCGGCATAATCAATTAATATAACTACATCGGGATTGAATTTGGAAATATCCCTTTTGCAGAGGTTGATATTTTTTACAATAGTCCGGAAGTTTAGCAGTACTTTTATAAAACCCATGAAAGCCAGTTCTTTAATGTGTTTTACCGGAGTTCCTCCAAACTGGCTCATTAAGTCACCACCCCAAAAACGAAATTCTGCCTTTGTATCGATGTCTTTTAAGGAACGCATCAGATTCGAACCATGCAAATCGCCACTGGCTTCTCCTGCAATTAAATAGTACTTCATAGGAAAAGGATTTAGGTCATGTATAGAATCAATACCACAATACCATAAAATAAGCTCATCAACAATATTCCTCTGGCTTGATTTAATTTGTCAAACTTAGTCCATAAAAAAAACAGGCCAGTGCCAGGCATCAAGCTAAGCGAGATTATCTTGTAAAACAGTCCAATTTGCTGAAAATGTTTTACACAGGCAATTACTGAATCAAACCTGTTGCTTGAGTAAAGTATAAATCCTCCAACAAATAGTATAGGAAGCAGAAGTCCAATAATGGCGCCTGTTGAAACTTTATCGTTTTTAATTAAGTTCATTGTATTTCAATACTAAAATTTTGGAGCGTTTTTACATTTTCATGATCGGTGTAATCAACCTTTATGGGTACAATAGTAGCAAAATTATTATCTAGTGCCCATTCGTCGGTATCAGTCGAACCATTTTCATGACTATTGAAATCTCCGGTAAGCCAATAATATGCTCCACCATGTGGGTCAATTCGTTTTTCATATTCTTCTTTCCAAACCCCTCGTGCTTGTCGGCAAACCTTAATGCCTCTAAAATCGGCTTCGTCAACTACCGGAAAATTAACATTTAAGCAGGTTCCAGAAGGAAGACCGTTTTCCAGTACTTTTTTTAAAATACCTTCTGAATATTTTTTTGTAAGTGTAAAATCGGCGGTCATACTGTGGGAGCAAAGCGAAAATCCAATGGATGGGATTCCATTCAAACAGCCTTCAATAGCACCTCCCATAGTGCCGGAATACACTACGTTTATTGATGAGTTGGAACCGTGGTTGATGCCCGAAACCAGAATATCGGGTTTGCGATCAGCAATTTGGTTCATGGCCATTTTTACACAATCAACGGGAGTGCCATTCAATTTATAAATGGTTACCCCAACTTCTTTGCTGAGTAACGTAATGCGGATGGGGTTTTTAATGGTAATGGCGTGCGACATTCCCGACACTCCTTGTTCGGGGGCCACAACCAAAACTTCACCATAAGGCTTAACCATTTCAATAAGAGCGTGCAATCCCGGTGCAAAGTAGCCATCATCGTTCGTGACTAATATCAAGGGTTTTGTATTTTTTTCCAACGTATTCTGAATTATAAATTTATGCAAATATAAATGCTTTACCGTTGGATATTCATCAAAGGATAAGAAAAATAATTTACTTTTGTGAATTGGATAAAAACATATCAGGACATTGAATTATGAACATTTCGTACAATTGGTTGAAACAATACCTTTACCTTGATTTTGAACCGCAAAAATTAGCTGAAATATTAACCAGCCTTGGTCTTGAGGTAGGTGGAATTGAATCCTTTCAGTCGATAAAAGGGGGATTAGAAGGGCTGGTAATTGGTGAAGTACTCACTTGCAAACCTCACCCCGATTCCGATCATTTAAGCATTACCACTGTAAATTTAGGCGATGGAGTTGAAACCCCGATTGTTTGTGGTGCAGCCAATGTGGCTGCGGGACAAAAGGTGGTGGTAGCCACTATTGGAACAACTTTGTATCAGGGCAATGAAAGCTTTGTGATTAAAAAATCCAAAATCAGAGGTGCTGAATCCATGGGAATGATATGTGCCGAAGATGAAATAGGCATCGGCATATCGCATGAGGGAATTATGGTACTGCCTGCGGATGTAAAAGTAGGAATGTTGGCCAAAGATTATTTCAACGTCGAAAACGATGTGGTTTTTGAAGTGGATCTGACCCCAAACCGTATTGATGCCGGTTCCCATATTGGAATTGCCCGTGATGTAGCTGCCTATTTGAAACAGAATCAAAAAATTGACTATAAAAAACCGTCGGTAGATGCTTTTAAAGCCGATAATCATCAATTGGAGATAAAAGTTACGGTTGAAAATACAGATGCTTGCCCACGGTATGCCGGGGTTACCCTTACCGGATTGAAAGTGACGGAATCACCCGATTGGTTAAAGAACCGCTTGAAAGCCATTGGATTAAACCCAATTAACAATGTGGTGGATGTTACCAATTTTGTACTTCACGAATTAGGGCAACCTTTGCATGCTTTTGATGCAGCCAAAATTTCCGGTAATAAAATTGTAGTTAAAACACTGCCAGAAAAAACACCCTTTTTAACTCTCGATGGACAGGAACGAAAGTTAGGAGCTGCAGATTTAATGATTTGTAACGGTGCCGAAGGAATGTGTATTGCTGGGGTTTTTGGTGGTATAGAATCAGGAGTTACTGATAGTACTGAAAGTATTTTTCTGGAAAGTGCCTGCTTCAATCCAGTATCTATACGCAAAACTGCGCGCAAACATGGTATGAATACCGATGCGTCGTTCCGTTTCGAACGGGGAGTTGATCCAAATGTTACCATTTACGCGCTAAAACGGGCAGCTTTGCTTATCAAAGAAGTGGCCGGTGGAACTATCAGTTCTGAAATTGTGGATATTTATCCTCAACAGGTGGCCGATTTTGAAGTTGTTTTGCGTCTTTCGCAAGTGGAGCGGCTTATTGGTGAAAAGTTACCCAACGACAAAGTGATAAAAATTTTAGAGGCGCTTGAAATAAAAGTTTTTAACGGCAATGCTGATCAGTTATTGCTTCACGTTCCACCGTATAGGGTTGATGTTCAGCGGGAATCGGATGTTATTGAGGAGATTTTAAGGATATACGGCTACAATACGGTACCTATCAGTAAACAGGTAAACGCTACGTTGGCTTATGCTCCCAAGCCCGATCCAAATGTTTTGAAGGAGCTTATTGCGAATCAGTTAAGTTCGTTGGGTTTTAACGAAATTATGACGAATTCACTTACCAAGCGGGAGTATTACGATGCATTAAGCAGTTATCCAAAAGAAAATACCGTTGGAATTATGAATCCATTAAGTCAGGATTTGAATGGTCTTCGACAAACGCTTCTTTTCGGATGCTTGGAGGCAGTGGCTTTTAATACGAACCGTCAGAATCCCGATTTGAAATTATATGAATTTGGTAACACCTATCATTTGAATGCGGACAAACAATCGGAAAATCAGCTCGATAAATACAGTCAAGGTGAAAAATTAGCCTTAGTAGTTTCTGGAAATAGATCCTTGGAAACATGGCATTCCAAACAGGAAAAGGTAAGTTTTTATTTCATAAAATCCATGGTAGAAACGGTTTTCATTCGTTTAGGAGTGGATCAAAAAAAGCTTACTACTTCCGCTTTCAGCAACGACTTATTTTCGGATGGGTTAGTTTGGGAATACAATAAAATGGATTTGGGAAAAATAGGTATCGTTCAACGAAAAGTTTGCAAGCAGTTTGACAGTAAGCAGGATGTTTATTATGCTGAAATTGATTGGGAAAAATTGTTAAAAGCCATTCGGAACCTGAAAGTTGAGTTTTCAGAATTGCCTAAATTCCCAGAGGTACGTCGCGATCTATCCCTATTGCTTGATAAAAAAGTTACGTTTGATTTGCTTAAAACGGAGGCATTTAAACAAGAGAAAAAATTACTTAAGGAAGTTACGCTGTTCGATGTTTACGAGGGTAATAAATTGGGTGAAGGAAAAAAATCTTATGCCCTGAGTTTTATTTTGCAAGATGAAACAAAGACACTGACGGATAAGCAGATTGATAAAATAATGGATAACCTAATTAAGGTTTACCAAAACCAATTTGATGCAAAACTCCGCTAAAACAGTATTGTGCCGATGAACCGGATTTCGATTATTCAGGGCGACATAACAAAAATTCAGGTAGATGCCATTGTAAATGCGGCTAATTCTAGTTTGTTGGGCGGTGGCGGGGTAGATGGTGCCATTCATCAGGCTGCCGGAATTCAGTTGTTGGAGGCTTGTCGGTTGCTGAATGGATGCAAAACAGGAGAGGCGAAAATTACTTCAGGTTATAATCTGCAGGCAAAGCATGTTATTCATGCCGTAGGTCCAATTTGGAAAGGTGGAAACTTGAGGGAATCTCAATTGCTTGCCAGTTGCTATCGGAATTGTTTTTATTTAGCTAAATTGAATAAAATGGAGAGCATTGCTTTCCCAAATATCAGCACGGGTGTTTATGGTTATCCCAAAGCTGAAGCGGCGAATATAGTAAAAAACGAAACTTTATTGTTTCTAGCGGATAACCCCAAGTTTAAAAAAGTAATTTTTGCTATCTTTGATGAAGAGAATTACCATATTTACAATAGAATATTTAATCAATTAAATTAAATTGTTTTGGGGTATTTAAAATTTGACGCAACAGAGGACAGTCCGGAAGTATTAATGGATGCTGATTTATCCATTTTTCAAATTTCCGGAAACTCTACGCCTGAAGATGTAAATCAAGTATATAAACCAATACTTGACTGGCTTGAAACAGATGGAGCTCATTTGGATAATTGCCAGTGCAAGTTATTTTTTCGTTACTTGAGTTCTTCGTCACATAACATGGCTTTTAATGTGTTGCGCAAACTCAATTCAATGCACAACCGCGGCAGAAAACTTACCATTGAATGGGCTTATGAGAATATCGACGATGATATGTTGCGTTTAGGTCTTGACTTTGCTTCCATTCTTGAAATACCCTTCGAATTTAGTCCTAGAAATTAAACTCCATGATTTTTACTTTTCTTATTATTGCCAGTACCGTTTTATTCTCGATGGCGGCTTTCCGTCAACCGCAATTAATGTATAAATACAATTTTAATGCGTACCAAATAGTGCATCGTAGGCAATGGTATCGTATTTTGACTCCTGTATTTTTACATGCCAATTGGGAGCATTTAATTTTTAACATGTTGTCCCTATTTTTCTTCGCACCCATTGTTGAATCTCAATTGGGAAGTATTATGTTTCTCATAATTTATGTAGGAGCAGCCATAGCTTCCAGCATTCCCGATTTAATAAAACATAAGAATGATTATGCTTACAATGCGTTAGGTGCTTCAGGTGCCGTATCAGCTATCATTTTTACTTCTATTCTGTTGAATCCAACCAGCAAAATAATGCTGATGCTGATACCAATTCCAATTCCAGCAGTAATATTTGGATTGCTTTATCTGGCATATTCTGCTTATATGTCGAAAAGAAATATGGACAACATTGGGCATAATGCTCACTTTTGGGGGGCTATTTTTGGTTTTGTTTTTCCAATATTATTATACCCTCAATTGTTGCAATCCTTTTTCGATCAGTTGCTTTAATAGTATAAACGCATTACCAATTTTCTTTTAATGAAAAAGGTCATTTTTTTAGATCGCGATGGGGTAATCAACAATGATACCGGGCATTACTATATATATAAACCAGACGATTTTGTATTAAACCTTGGACTGATTGATGGTTTGCTTAAGTTGAAATATAATGGGTATGAGTTCGTGATTATCTCCAATCAAGGTGGCATTGCCCGTGGTATTTATAGCAAAGCTGAAGTGGAACTGGTGCACCAAAAATTGATTGGAGAATTTATGCGTTATGACCTTTCGTTATTAGAGATTTATTACTGTCCACACCACAACGAAATTGAAAAATGCCTTTGCCGGAAACCAGAGTCGTTGATGATTGAAAAAGCCATAGCCCGTTTTGCTGTTGATACCAAAAAATCCTATTTCATTGGCGATAGCGAAAAAGATATGCAAGCGGCAAAAAATGCTGGAATCCAAGGAATCTCAATAAAGTCAAATCAAAATATACAAACCATTTTGTCCCAAATTAATAATGACTAAAGAATCAGGTTTACTGGCATTCAATAAAGATTATTTGCAAGCTGCTGATTTTACACTTGATTTATCCAGTCGTGCATTCCGTTATGGTGATGGATTTTTTGAAACCATGCACGCTAATGGATGTCAGGTGCAGTTTTTAAACGACCATTGGGAGCGGATGCTATATGCTTCGGAAATTTTACATATTAGCTTTCCCGATTATTTTACCTTCGAGTTTCTTAATAAACAAATTGCCGGTTTGTTAACCCGGTTGAAATTATTTCAGGCCGTCCGCATCAAGGTTTCTGTTATTCGGAAAGCTGAAGGATACTATATTCCCGATTCCATGGAATGTGAAATCCTTATTGAAGCATCGTACCTGGGAAAAGGACCTTATGAAATTATGGATAAGAGCTTGATTCTTGGTGTTTTTGAGGAAGCCCCAAAACCAAAGGCGGAATATCTGAAGGTAAAAACGATGAATGCGATGCCGTATATTTTAGCAGGAATTTATGCGCGGAAAAATCATTACAACGATGCCTTGTTAGTGGATGATAGGGGTTTTATTGTTGAGGCCACCTCATCGAATTTATTTGCTGTAGAGGGTAAAAACCTGCTTACTCCATCCTTAGAAATTGGCTGCGTTCAAGGAATTATGCGAAAGCAACTGATTAAAATTGCGAATCAATTGAATTATAAGGTTGATGAAAATACCTATTTGACTAAAGCGGACTTATTAAAAATGGATGAGCTTTTTTTGACGAATGCTGTTTCCGGAATCCGTTCTGTTACGGCATATCAAAACCGAAGGTATTTTAAAAAGAATGCCCAAAAAATGATGGTTGAATTAAATCGAGTGGCATTTACTAATTCATCCCCGGATTAGAAGGCGCATTGGCCCATAATGAATAGGAGTCGCCTAAATCGTTCAACAGATCTTTCCAGGTGCTGGTATTGGCACTCATAATTTTTTTTGGGGAAATCTCAGAAACTATCCAAAAATTATCCTCAATTTCTTGCTGTAATTGATTGGGAGCCCAACCACTATAACCAATATAAAACCTTATTTCATTGGGCTGAATGGTGCGGTTATGTATGTGTTCTTTTAATAAATCAAAATCGCCTCCCCAATAAATGTTTTTAATTACGGGGGTACTTTCTGGAAATAAATCGGGGCGGGTATGTAAGTAATGTATGGTATCCGGACTAACCGGTCCACCCATAAAGCAAGCCGCATTAAAAGGCGGAAAATCAGGAAAAAGTTCATGAATAGGAACATCAATAGGCTTATTTATAATATATATTAAGGTTCCATCTTTTTCGTTGTGTTCAGTTATTAATACTACCGATCGGCCAAAATAGGAATCGGGGGAGAATGGTTCTGAAATCAGGCATTTGCCTTTTCCAACCTTAGCCATATAGTGGTTAATATTGAATAAATTGATTTCCGCTCCCATCGTTATTGTTATTGGTAATTAGGTAAATTTAGAAATTATTTTCAAAAACTGGTACATTTTGGGTATAAAATTCAGGTAAATCGCTTTTAAATAATCCCGATAGGGATTGAATATTAATAGCTCCGGGTTTTAACCCGGAGATTATGAATTTCGGATAATAAATCGGCGCAAGCACAACTGCTAAATTGAAATTGTATAGAATATATGCGCCGAAAACAGGAATCCATCATTGGAAATCTTAAAAGCGATTTCCCTGATATAAAATTAGGCTTGGTATTACAAAGAATCCCATTTACAAAAATCACCAGAGAGATACAGAGAGTACAGAAAGGCACAGAGAAAAAACACTGTGAACCTTCATGATGTTTGTGCCTCCGCGGTGAAATATAGAATGCCCAAGGAATAAATACTAACTCACATTCTAGTAATTCTATGGTGAAACTTGGTGTTTGAATGATAAAATTCGCTTAAACAACCGCATTAAAAAAGTATCATCAACCGGTGGTTTTCCATAGTTAGAAATCCAAAATATCCATAAAAAAAGAATGGCTGGGTACATAATTACTGGCGAAATTATATCATGAATAAGGTCGGTATTTGCTGGATTTTGATATTGGCCTAAAGCTATAATCACTGCTCTGATTGTGTTCAAAAGTATCAGCAAAATTATACCTGAAGGAATATACCAAGCCTTGTGTTTGAATTTTCCGAATTGCAAGGCAATAAATACCACAAAAAAAGCCAATTCCCGAAATCCGAGGCATCCATATTCAAAGATTATTCCCGGAGTACCGGCTATTTGTAGAAAATTGCCGTTGGTAAAAGTTGAAAACCCAAACAGGTTCAAAATGCTTTCCGTTAGATTCACAGTAAGGTTTGTTAGCAGTGCATCCAATCCAAAATCCTGAATTATTAGTTTCTTAAAGTAAGGAAAATCACTAATAAGGGCGGAGAAAAGCCAAGCAAAAAAAAAGGAAATGGCAAAACGTGCCATTTCCTTTTTAAGTGTAGTTGATATTTGTATATTTTTAAAAATTTTCAATAGCTATATGATTTTTATTGCTTTTCATCCCGAACTCTTTTAAGCAGATAAACGGTACCCCCAATTAATAAAAAAGCCAATCCGCCGGAAATGGGGATAGGATTACCACCGCCTCCATCTCCGGGGTCTGGGGGTGTTAATGCTTTTCCGTTTTTACTCCAACTGTTATCCTTGGAAAAAGTTTTTTTGTTAAAATTCCCGTTTTTGTTACTTGGGGGTGGGGGTTGCCCTCCAGCAAAAACAAGGCTAGGTATAACCGTGAGAAAAAGTAGAAGAATATATATTGTTACTTTTTTAATCATTTGGGTATTATCCTCAATAAGTTTGCAAAGATGATAAAAAACACATTATTCCACAACTACTTTTTGAGTAGTAATGGAGTTGTTACTGATAATTCTAATAATATAAGTACCTGAAAGATTTATGGTAAATTCTTGCAGGTTCGAATACTCCGTAAGTTTTGCTAGTATTAGGCGGCCCATAATATCAAACACTTGTATTTCTCCCTTGTTTTGTTCAAACAATGTCGATTTTATGAACGTCGTTTTATTGGAGGTGTATATAAAAATATCAGGGGATGAAAGTAGGTTCTCTTTATAGCCAACGGCTGTTTTAGTTAAGTGTAATTCAAAACGTGTATCGGTAGTTTCGCCTATAAAAAAATCATAACTATTAGTTTTTAAATCGTAATAGAGGTTCTGCTGTTTGTCGAATAAATAAACAAATACTTCCGAAGGAATTTGAGTAATCTCGCTCAATTTAAAAGTTACTAAACCGGTTTTGCCAGGAGTTATGCCTAAAGGAAAAATCAATATTTCATTATCGTTCAATTCTTGCAATTTGTTCTGTGAATAGGTGTTGATTGAATATTTCGATTGGTTGGCATTGAAATAGATGTCAGAAATATCCTCGTTAGTAGCTATCAATTTTAATGCGTCGTAAGCAGCATCAAATCCGTCGGTAGCATCGGAATAAAATAGTAAAACCGCATCACTTTTATACTCTTCATTCGAAACCTCAATCCGTATAAGCTGTTTTTCAATAGTTCCGTTTTTCCTGTAATTTTCGGTGTTTGCTACACGTACTGCATTAGTCATTGCTAAAGACCCATTGTCGGAGGCATGTACAAAAAAGCCCTGAGCCGAAACAATATATTGGGTTCCACCGTTTGTTCCCGTACTTGAACTTGAATTAAACGATGAGTAACTACCTCCGCTGGCATTATAGTAATAGGCAGTAGCATCTACGTTGTTGAGTGTCCAACCTGAGGCTGCATCCCAATCAATGGTACAAGGATAGGGATTACCCACCAGGTTCCAACCATAACTATCGTCACCAGGAGAACTATTGGTAACATTTATACTTTGATTGCCGTTATTGAACCCGCCTGAGAACGAGCGCGTTTGTGAACCACTGCTGTATTTAACTGTAATACCTTGCATTGTGGCTATTGAGGAGGCTGAAGTTAGGTGATCCCAATTTAGTGTAGCTTCGTTATAAGAGTTGGCAAAGTAACCAGTAAAAGCAGCAATATTGGGTGAATTAGGATAGGAGGCAAAATGCCAGTTTGTGGTTGAAGGTATGTAGCGTTCCATCACAGTATTTCCACTTATCGATATGGTGCCAGTACCAGGGATAACCAACATGCCACTTGAGCCGGCATCGGCAGGTGTTTGCAACAAGAAATCGTTCGCTACTGATAAGATTCCGCCATCTGAAATTGTCAAAGAAGCACCCGCATTAATGGTTACATAATCAGCATTTTCCGAGGAAGTTATATCAGGCATATAGGTAGCTGAAGATGGAATAACAACTGAATACGATGAAGTTGGAACCGCCAATGTACTCCAGTTGGCCGCTGTTCCCCAATCGGTTTCATTCCCAGTATCGCCACCTATCCAATTGGCTGTTCCTAAAGTAGCAGCAGAATTTGGATTATTGTCGTTATCGGATGTATTAAATAAGGTACTTGCACCGGTGTTGTTATAATTAAAAACATGGAAATAGTAGGTGGTTGATGTACTTAACCCGGTTACTGTTACTGTAGTGCCCGGACCATTAAATAGGACTTGTTCTCCACCAGCATATACTGTATTTGTCGATGGACTGGTTCCATCGTAACTTGTGGCAAACGAATTGGATGTATTAATTACACAAATCCGGTTTTCACCATCACCATTCGACCAGGTAATATCCATTGAACTGGTTGTTATGTTTGAAATAACAATTAAACTATCTTGATTGATTGGGGCCAGTTTTAAAGTACTTGTATCGTTGGGATTGTTGGTGCCTGTTGTTGTTAAATACACCTCGGAGCCAGGGGCATTGTTGTACTCAAATATTTGGGCAAAATAGGCTGTGTTGGCCGACAACCCAGTAACGTTCACACTGTTGCTATTTCCGTTATAAACAATATAATATTGCGAGCTTCCCAATTGATTCCCGGTAGGAAACACGGTGTTGGCTCCATAGGTTGTATTGTCTGAAGGATTGGTTATGACACCAGAACCTGCTTTTAAAGCAACTATCCGGTTAGTACCGTTGCCACTGGTCCAGTTTATGGTGAACGATGTAGTGTTGATGCTTGAAAAAGTGATATTTGAAGCCTGTATAGTTGGAGCGCCTGCCACACCGGTTAGCTGTGAGCTGGGATTGCCAGTTGCAGTAGCAGTATTATAATTAATTACCCCGGTGTTATTGTATTCAAAAACCTGAAAATGATAGGTAACGCCACCCGTTAATCCACGCACAACAAATGAATTCGAAGTTCCGGCATAAACCACATAGTTTCCTGGGGTAATGGCAGTTCCACTTCCAAATATTGCATTGGCGGTATAAGTAATTTCATCGGAAGGTATGGCTGTTACAGCACTTCCACTACAAGCCACTACTATTCTTCCAGTCCCATCTCCATTCGTCCAGCTAAGTTGAATGGTATCAGCGCCTACGTTCGGAAATGTTATATTTGATGCTTGGGTAGTAGGTTCTTGATCCAAAGTAAAAGAACTGTTTGGATTTCCTGTAGCAGTAGTTGTTAGGTAATCAGTGCTGGTGCCGTTATTGTTGAATTCAAAAGCCCTAAAATGATATTCATTGTTTAAGGTAAGACCAGAAATTGCAGCCGATGTCCCTATTCCTTTATAAACCACAAAATTTCCGGTTCCAATTTCAGTTCCACTTCCAAAAACAGAACTCGCAACCTGTCCATACGTACCATCTGCTGGAAATTGATCAACTGCGGCTCCTTGGTGTGCCAATATTATTACGCTATCGTTGTTAACGGCATCACCTCTGGTCCAGTTTACGGTGTAGGAGGTGCTGGTCAATGCTGAAAAAGTAATTCCTTGAGCTTGCAAGGTTGGTTCCGCTTTAACAGTGGTAGTATCTGATGATGAACCCAATGAAGTTAAGTAATTGCACGAAGTAAGGGTTCCATTGTATTCATAAGCCCTAAAATAATAAACTGTATTCGGATTTAAACCAGTAACGGTGACCCCGGCTCCAGCACCATTGTAAACCACATAATGGGCGGTTCCAATTTCATCACCGGAAGCAAATACTGAATTGTCAGTATAACCTGTTCCATCAATAGGGTGGGATACAATATCAGTCCCCGCATGGGCAACAACAATGCGATTAGTTCCATCACCGCCAGTCCAACTTAGTGTTACCTGAGTGGATCCTATGCTGGTATAGGAAACAGCGCTTGTTTGGGAAGTTGGTTCTGTGGCAAGTGTATATCGCGATAATGGGTTGTTAGTGCCATCGTTGGTTTGATAAAAAGGATCGGTGGCGGGTGTATTGTATTCAAAAACTTTAAAAGAATAGTTTGTGTTGGCTGTTAGAGCCGTTACATCAATATAATCGGGTGTATTGCCATTATAAACTACATAACCGGAACCAATAGCTGTACCGCTTGCAAAAGTGGCATTGGGGGTATATGTTGAAGCATCTACTGGGTTCTCGCCCGCTGTAAAGGCTCCTGCTACTCCAACCACTAAAACATTTTGCCCTGAGCCACGTGTCCATCCTACCCGGTAACTGGTTGTATTTAAATTGGTAAAAGTAATATTGGTAGCTTGCGTAACGGGTTTCCCAATTATGGTAGTTATTGAGTCGGGGTTGTCGGTGCCATCGGATAACAAATAATTTATACTTCCACCTGAACCGGAATATTCATAAACTTTAAAATGGTATTCGGTTTCGGGAGTTAAACCAGTAGGTGTAATGCCTGTGATATTGCCAAGTGCTACTACATAATTTCCGGTGCCAATTTGTGTCCCGGAACCAAAAGCTGCATTTGCGGTATATGTAAAACCATCAACGGGATTGGCATCCACGGGAGTGTTTGCATGGCAAAGGACAATGCGGCCTGTACCTCCAGTTCCAGCAGTCCAAGTAACATCTGTTTGGGTTGAAGTGGTATTGGCAAATGCAATGTTAGCAGCTTGTACCGTAGGTTCGCTTCCGGTAGTTAATTGCGACAAAGGATTATTCGTTGCATCGCTGGTTAAGTAAATAGTATATGGTTCCCCATTTTTAAATTCAAAGGCTTTAAATACATACTCTGTACTGGCGGTAAGCCCGGTAATTGTTACCGATGACCCTATACCTGTATAAACAGCATAAACCCCTGTGGCAATTGCTTCGCCACTAGCAAAAGTAGTGTTATCGGTATATGCTGTACCATTGGTTGGGGTTTCAGTTAAGGTACTTCCGGCTTTGGCAACAATTAAAACACTATCGCCATTTCCTCGAGTCCAATTTAAGGTAATTGCGTTGGTAAGTATATTGCTAAAAACTAAATTTGTGGCTTGGGTAGTTGGTGCACTAGCAGGAGTAATCGTATCTGCAGGGTTTGTAGCACCAAATCCATCGGTTTTATATAGTATTTCGGTTCCAGTGTTATTGTATTCAAATATTTTGATAAAATAAGTGGTTCCAGCTAACAGATTGGTAACTGTTGTAGTATTGCTATTGTTATTATAAACCACATAGTTCCCACTACCAATTTGTGCACCACTTCCAAACACGGTGTTCGCTGAATAAGTAGTTCCATTGGTTGGTGTTGCATTTACTGCACTGGCTTGTTTCATTAAAACAACCCGGTTATCGCCGTCGCCATTGGTCCAGGTTAATGTTAATTGGTTGGCTTGTACGCTTGAAAAAAGAATGCTTGACGTCTGGGTGGTAGGTACTATTTTCAATGTAGCCTGATTTAATGGGTTGTTTGAAGCTGGATTGGTATTGTAATCGGTTCCCGGACCTGCATTGTTCGACTCGCAAACCATAAAATAATAAGTTATACCAGCAGAAAGTCCGGTAATATTTGCTGTTGTTCCTGAACCGCTGTATAATACAAAAGTACTGTTACCTAAATCGCTGCCTGAACCAAAAGCTAAATTGGCCGTATAGGTTGTACCATCAACCGGGAAATTAGCTATGGCAGAGCTTGCCCTAGCTATGAGCATAGCTCCATCACCGTCACCTGTAGTCCAATTTACCGTCATTGAAGTGGCAGTAACATTAGTAAATAACAAGTTAGTTGCTTGGGTTGGTTGTATATTTAAGGTAGTAGTATCATTGGGATTATTTCCAGCAGGGAAACCATCAATTTTATAATTTATTGAAGTTCCGCTGTTATTGTATTCATATACCTTAAAAGTATAAGTGGTATTGGCAATAAGGTTTGTAACCGAACCCGAAGTACCAGTACCTTTATAAACCACAAAGTTATTGGCACCAGTAATATTACCGCTTCCAAAAGCTGAATTGGCTGTGTAATCGGTTCCATCCGAAGGGTCAACCTCGGCATCGGTACTAACGCGTGCTACCACAATACGGCCATCGCCATTACCGGCTGTCCACGATAAATTAACCGAAGTAGTGGCTAATCCCGAAAAGTTTATATTCGATGCTTGAGTTGTAGGCTCTGTTTTAAGGGTTAATTGAGAATTTGGGTTTGATAAAGCGGGAGTAGTTTTGTAATCGGTACCTGCGCCATTGTTGTTCGATTCACAAACCATGAAATAATAAGTGGTATTACCCGAAAGGCCTGTAATATTTGCTGTTGTTCCCGCACCGCTGTACAATACAAAAGTACTGTTACCTAAATTGCTTCCCGAACCAAACGCCAAATTGGCGGTATAGGTTGTTCCATCTGCTGGGAAATTGGCTATAGCAGTACCTGCCCTGGCAATAAGCACTGCTCCATCGCCATCACCTGTAGTCCAATCAATGGTTAAAGAGTTGCTAGTAACATTGGAAAAAATAAGGCTTGTTGCCTGGGTGCTGGGTTCCACTTTAAACGTGGTTGTATCGTTGGGGTTGCTTCCAGCCGGATACCCGTCAATCTTGTAATCAATGGCAGTTCCACTGTTATTGTATTCATATACCTTAAAAGTATAAGTGGTATTGGCAGTAAGGTTTGTAACCGAACCCGAAGTACCAGTACCTTTATAAACCACAAAGTTATTGGCACCAGTAGTATTACCGCTTCCAAAAACTGAATTAGCTGTATAATCGGTTCCATCCGAAGGGTCAACCTCGGCATCGTTACTAACATGCGCAACCACAATGCGGCCATCGCCATTACCGGCTGTCCAGGATAAAATAACCGAAGTAGTGGCTAAAGCCGAAAAGTTTATATTCGATGCTTGGGTGGCAGGTTCTGCTTTAAGGGTTGCTTGTGAGTTTGGGTTGCCGGTGGCAGGTGTTGTTTTGTAATTGGTACCCGTGCCAGCGTTGTTCGATTCGCATACCATGAAATAATAAGTGGTATTACCCGAAAGACCTGTAATATTTGCTGTTGTTCCTGCACCGCTATACAATACAAAAGTACTGTTGCCCAAATTGCTTCCCGAACCAAATGCTAAATCGTCGGTATAGGTTGTTCCATCGGCCGGGAAATTTGTGATGGCAGTGCCTGTCCTGGCAATAAGTACTGCTCCATCGCCATCGCCTGAAGTCCAGTCAATGGTTAATGAGTTGCCAGTAACATTGGTAAAAATAAGACTGGTTGCCTGGGTTGCTGGTTCTAATTTAAGGGTGGTAGTATCGTTGGGGTTGCTACCAGCCGGATACCCGTCAATCTTGTAATCAATGGCGGTTCCACTGTTATTGTATTCATATACCTTAAAAGTATAAGTTGTATTGGCCGCAAGGTTTGTAACCGAACCACTAGTACCAGTACCTTTATAAACCACAAAATTGTTGGCACCAGTAATATTACCGCTTCCAAAAGCTGAATTAGCCGTGTAATCGGTTCCATCCGAAGGGTTAACCTCGCCATCGGTACTAACATGCGCCACCACAATGCGGCCATCACCATTACCGGCTGTCCACGATAAATTAACCGAAGTAGTGGCTAAACTAGAAAAACTTATGTTAGATGCTTGGGTGGCAGGTTCTGCTTTAAGGGTTGCTTGGGAGTTCGGGTTTCCGGTGGCCGAACCTGTTTTGTAATTGGGAATACTGCTGGCCGTGTTGTATTCGTAGGCCATTATGTAATAAGTGGTTCCTGCGCTAAACCCGGTTATGGCAACTGATGTGCCTGTTCCTTTATAAACTACATACCCACCATCAATAGCTGCACCGGAAGCAAAAGTGGCACTGGCATTATAATGCGTTCCATCGGTTGGTCCATTGGCAATGGTTGATGCTTTGGCTACAACCAATACGCTATCACCGTTACCCCTGGTCCAATTAGCGGTAAATGAGGTTTGTGCTACACTAGTAAAATTAACCGATGTGGCTTGGGTGGTGGGTTCCCCGGTTAAGTTAACGCTGTTTGGGTTAGTTCCTGCAGGAAAACCATCAATGCGAAAATTCGATGTTGAACCAACGCCGGTATATTCATAAACCTTAAAATAGTAAATATTACCTGTGGTTAACCCAGTAACCAACGACGAATTAATATCACCTTTTGCTACCACATAATTTCCGGTGCTAATTTGTGTACCTGAACCAAAAGTTCCATTAGCGGTATAAGTAGTGCCGTCAACCGGGTCGCTATCCACGGCACTGCCTTGTTTTACCAGTACAATCCGGTTATCTCCATCGCCCGGGGTAAAAGAAGCCGTAACTTGGGTCGATTGGATATTTGTGAATTGAATATTAGAAGCTTGGATTAGATTCGCTGTTGTAAAATTTAAAGAATTTGATGTTTTTAGCAATCCATCGCTATCGGAAGTACCTTTAAATCTAAAATAATAGGTTGTATTAAACATTAAACCAGTAATATTTATTGTAATTACCCCACCACTGGTGTCAGATGCTGTAATATATAGGGACGCTTTTGGATTTGCGAAATTTGAATTTACCGAATATTGTACTAGTAAATCACCTTCAGTATCATAAGTCCCGGTATAGGTACCACTACATGTAGCTGATGTAGTTAATACATTACTTGAACCGGTAGCTGTAAGAGTCTGGCTATATATTTTTGTAGTTGCAAGCAGCAACAATATCAGTATAAACCTTTTCATAGTAATTTGATGTTAATTTGTTACTTTTTTAAAAGCACAACCCCAAAAATAGTTATTAAATGGCACTTTTTGGGGTCACTTTCTTTGGTTTTTGATTAAGCTAGCTACAAAATTGACCAACATCTAACAAAATAGTTAAAATCTTGTTTATGTTGCCTCAATTATTGCTAAGCATTAAATTCTTGACTAAGTTTGCAAAAGTACATTAATTTTATGATGATGACAATCAAAAAGTTGGCAATTTATTTGATAGTGGTTCTGGCCTTTACTTTCACTAACTGTGCCCGATATAAGAATATCCTTTATTTTCAGGATGCTTTTGAAAAACAGGATTCTTCCATTCGGATTATCACCGTGGATCCGAAGCTTACCGTACTTAAAGCAGGCGATAATTTATATCTAAATGCGTATGGGGTAGAGTTGGGGCAGTTGGAATCGTTCCGGAAGGAATCTTCCTCCACTTCAAATTTTAGTGAGTTGTCATTGTATATGCAAGGGTATCTTATCGATGAAAATGGTTTTATTGAATTTCCGGTAGCTGGTAAAATCCAGGTTGCTGGTTTAACACTGGCGGAGGCACAACAAAAGGTCCAAAAAATGATGGATGAATATCTGGTAGGGGTAGTGGTCGATTTACGGCTGCTTAGTTACGAAGTTACTATTTTGGGAGAGGTGAAAAGGCCGGGTAATGTTGTATTCTATAAAACAGAGGTAACCATTCTTGAAGCTCTCAGTAAAGCCGGTGATATGGGCGATTATGCCGATGCCCGTCATTTATTGATTCTACGGAAAAGCACCAAAGGTACCGAATCCATTGAATTGGATATGACTAGTTCCAATGCGTTTCAAAGCCCAGGTTATTGGGTAATGCCTGGAGATATTATCTATGTTAAACCCCACCGTGCCAAAATGTGGAGTATAAATTCTCCCTCCATCTCCATTGTTTTGAGTGGATTAACCACCCTATTGCTGCTATTAACCTATATTAATTTTTAATCATGGCTGAATTCGACGATATTTATAAGGAAGAAACCATCGATATAAAGAAGTACATCTTTAAAATACTCAACAACTGGTATTGGTTTGCTCTGGCTGTTTTTTTATCTACCTCTACAGCCTATATAATAAATCGCTATAGCGACCGGATTTATCAGGTTAATTCATCGCTGCTGATTAAGGAAACGGACAATAAATCAGGTTACGGAAGTGAGATGATTCAGGGGCTCGAACTATTTAAGCAAGGAACCAATTTAAAGAATCAGATGGGAATATTAAAGTCGTTTGAATTGCACCGCAAGGTAGTGGCTGAACTCGATTTTGAGATTACTTATTATGGGGTTGGACGCATTCGTGACCCGGAACTTTATCGCCCCGAGCGTCTTAAGGTGAATTTCGATACTTCGCATTACCAGCATTATGGAGTTCCGGTGTACATCAAAATTATATCCTCAGAATTGTATGAATTAAAGGTTGAAGAGGAAATTTCCATCAAACAACAGTTAAAGTTTGGGGAGCAGTTTGTAAACGATTATTTCAGTTTCAATATTACCATCCGGAATCCGGAGGGTTTCTATGAATCGCAAACCGATGAATATTATTTTTATATCAACAATCCCATTAGCCTAGCGAACCAATACCGGAATAAACTGGGAATAAACCTGCAAGATGAGGAAGGAACCATACTTACGCTGTCAACTACCGGTTATGTGCCTGAAAAGGAGGTTCTCTATTTAAATAAGTTGGCTGAAGTATTTATCCGCAGTGAATTGGAAGAGAAAAATCAGATTGCCATTAACACCATTCGGTTTATTGACGAGCAAATAATTGCCGTAGTTGATTCCTTGAGCGTTGCTGAAGGCAAGTTGGAGGATTTTAGAACGGAAAACCGGATTATTGATATTTCGCAAGAGGGCAGGAGTTTATACGATCAATATGAAAAACTGGATAACGAGAAAGCAGTATTATCAATTGAAGCGAAGTATTACAACTATTTGGTTAATTACCTTAGCAGTAGAAAAGAAAACGAAGATGTAATTGTTCCCACCTCGGTAGGAGTGAGGGATCAATTGTTGATGAACCTTATTATTCAGCTCAATACGTTGAATTCAGAGCGGATTGTGTTGAAGCTTCAAACGGTTAAAACCAATCCCAAACTCGATATTTTGGATAGAAGGATAGAGGAAGTTCGAAAAATGATTGATGAAAATGTTAAGAATTTGGTTCAGACCAATCAAATGACTATTGATGATTTAGATCATCGGATAAAAATCCTTAATCAAGATATTGAAAAACTCCCATACAATGAACGGAAACTCATTAATATTCAGCGTCGGTTCAATTTAAGCGATCAAATTTATACCTATTTACTGGAAAAAAGGGCAGAAGCTGGGATTAACCGCGCATCGAACCTTCCTAACGCCCGCGTGTTAGATCAAGCCCGGGTTGATCAGGCCGGGTTGATAGCTCCAAAAACGCGTTTGAACTACATGATTTCATTGATAATTGGACTGTTAATTCCATTTTTAATCATTGTTTTGAAGGATTATTTTAACAACCGGATTTTATCGAAAAAAGATGTGGAAGCCCGGACAAAAGCCCCTATTTTAGGGGTTATTGGTCATAATTCCAAAGACACAGAACTGGTTGTATTTGATAATCCAAAATCGGCTATTTCAGAATCGTTCCGAACCATAAAAACAAACCTTCAGTACCTGCTATTAAATGAGCAATCGAAAGTTATTACAGTAACTTCAACAGTTAGCGGTGAAGGGAAAACCTTCTGTTCGCTGAACCTGGCATCCATTATTGCCCTTACCGACAAAAAGACACTTTTAATAGGTATGGATTTGCGTAAACCTCGTATTCACCGGCATTTTGGTTTGGATAACTCTGTGGGAATGAGTACCTATTTGATTGGAAAAGCTTCCATTGAAGATATTATAGTGAAAACTAAAATTGAAGGACTTTCGGTTGTGGTATCAGGACCCATTCCACCGAATCCAGCAAAACTTTTGGAAACTGAGGCATTGTTGCATTTTATGCAATACGCCCGAATGAATTTTGACTATGTAATAGTAGATACCCCGCCTATTGCGTTGGTATCGGATGCATTAATTTTCTCAAAAAATTCTGACGTAAATATTTTCGTTATTCGCCAAAACTATTCGCATAAAGATGTACTCGATTTAATTAATGAGTTGAATAGTAAACCCAATATTCCGGAATTCAGTATTTTAATTAATGATGTTCAAATGCCGGGTTATTATGGTACAAAATATGGCTACAATTACGGCTACAGTTATGGCTATGGTTATGGCTATGGTTATGGTGAAGGATATTATGATGATGAAGAAAAAGAAATTCCGCTATTTGAAAAGTTTTTAAACCGTTTTAAACGGGGAATTAAAAAATAGATGAAAGGAACTCGTACCGCCCCCGAGCAATTGGGACCGGCTGCTGCGAGGAGATGTCACTAGGCTCAACTATATCTTTTAAAAAATAGCGAAGCAGGCGCTTCGCTTTCCATCGATGGGAACTCGCAGCGCCTGCTGCGAGAAGAAATCTAAAAGCGAAGCAGGCGCTTCACTGTCCATTAATACAACTTTGGGTATTTTACGGGATTGCTTTCATGCATCATTCCATAAACCATTTCAAACACATCTTCCACATTCGGATTTGAAATATAATCCCCATCGGTTCCATAAGCAGGACGGTGTTCCTTGGCCGATAAGGTGCGAGGAGGTGCATCTAAATAAAAGTAAGCTTTTTGGTCTTCCAACACTTTTTTCATCATGTAGGCAGTGGCACCGCCGGGAACATCTTCATCAAAAAATATCACTCTTCCAGTCTTTTTTATCGATTCTGAAATCAGGAAATCCAAATCGAATGGAAGCAAAGTTTGCACATCAATTAATTCAACCTGAATGTTAAATTCGGTTAATTGCTCCACCGCATCTTGTGCAATTCGCACGCAGGAACCATAAGTAACCAAGGTAATATCGGTGCCGGGAATGAGTATTTCTGGTTTTCCCAAGGGGATTTTAAACTTCCCTAAATTGTCGGGTCGTTTTTCTTTGAGGCGATAGCCATTTAGAGGTTCAATTACCAAGGCCGGATCTTCGCCTTCCAATAATGTATTGTACATACCTGCGGCCTGAGTCATGTTGCGGGGTGTACAAACATAAATACCACGGATGGAATTAATTACCATGCTTAATGGGGAGCCTGAATGCCAAATACCTTCTAAGCGGTGGCCCCGGGTGCTAACAATCAGCGGGGCCAATTGTCCACCTTTAGTTCTCCATGCAAGCGATGCCAAATCGTCGCTCATGGTTTGTAATGCATAAAGTATATAATCGAAGTATTGTATTTCAGCTATGGGGCGTAACCCGCGAAGAGCCATACCTATTCCTTGACCAATGATGGTGGTTTCCCTAATTCCTGTATCGGTAATACGCAAATCGCCATATTTTAATTGCAATCCTTCCAAGGTTTGATTCACCCCACCAATTTTTCCGGTATCTTCTCCAAAAACCACTAAACGGGGTTCATTCTGGAATAAAATATCGTAATTATCACGCAATATTTCCCGTCCATTCATCACCGGCGATTTATCGGAATATACGGCTGGAACCGAGGCAACTTTTAGTGCCGATTTCTCATGATCGTTATAAAGAAATGTACTGTATCTGTCCTGATTTTCAGCGTAATTTCGGTTGAGCCATTCGTGCAAGTCCCGTTGTAATTCTTTACGGATACTGCAATCGCCACATACATGCCGTAAAATCTTTTTTGAGGTGGCAAAGTTGTCTTTTCTGATAGGAAAGGAAATGTTCCGTAATTGGTTGGCATACATTGCTACCTTATCAATTCCCTCCCGTTTGCAGGTGCAGCTTCGTTGGTCAATAATCTTCAGTAGTTTTTCTTTTTCGGCAATAATGGGTGTGGTATATGCTTTCCAGGCTTTGTTGCGAGCATCTTTGGCTAAACGTTCGGCTTCTTTTTCCAATTCCTCCAATTCATTTTCATGGGCTATTTTCTCATGGAGAATCCATTTTCGCAGCTGGCTAATTCCATCGTACTCTTTTTCCCAAGCTAACCGTTGCTCCGATTTATACCTTTCGTGTGAACCGGAAGTAGAGTGACCTAAAGGTTGTGTCAATTCTTCGATATGAAATAATATCGGTTGATGATTTTTCCGGCAATCAGAAATACCTTCTCTGTATGCAGCAATAAGTTCTGGGTAATTCCATCCCTTGGCTTTGATTATTTTAACTCCCGGTTTCCCATCGCTGGGTTGCATTCCGGAAAGAAATTCAGAAATACTTTCTTTAGTAGTTTGATATTTTTTAGAAACCGATATTCCATATCCATCATCCCAAACTGATATAGCCACGGGAATCTGGAGAACTCCCGCTGCATTCACGGTTTCAAAAAAAGGCCCTTCCGATGTGCTGGCATCACCAATAGTTCCGAACGCCACTTCATTTCCTTGTTTTGAAAATTTAGTGTATTTTTTGAGTTCGGGATTGTTTCGGTACAATTTAGAGGCATATCCTAATCCAATGAGCCGTGGCATTTGTGCGGCAGTGGGTGAAAGGTCGGCTGCCGTATTTTTGCTGTGGGCTTGGTCAATCCAATTGCCCTTGGAGTCAATAATTCGGGTTCCCCAATGATTATTAAAGGAGCGGCCTCCATTGCTTGGATTGTTTTCAAGGTCGGTATCGCCGTACAATTGGGCAAAAAATTCTAAAGGCGACGACATGCCCGTAGCAAACATGAACGTTTGATCGCGATAATAGCCTGAGCGCCAGTCACCATTTTGAAATTGTTTTGCCATGGCTAGTTGAGGAATCTCTTTTCCATCGCCAAATATTCCAAATTTGGCTTTTCCCGTAAGCACTTCCCGACGGGCTATATAGCTAACCTGACGGCTTATGCAGGCAATTTTGTAATCGTGCAGAATCTCTTCTTTTGTCAGTTTAAGGAATGCGAGCATATCTTTCATAGGCAGTTCTGATTCATTTCATGTGATGGCCTGATTCATTGAGAATCCAGTTGTAATAACCCAAAGCTAAATTTAGCATTTAGAACGGAATATCAAACGGTTTGTTCATAATAGGGAACATATTTTGAAAGCACATTCTTTTTCTATCTTTGTAAAAAAAATATCGATGATAAAAGTTTTTCTGTTAACCACGGTTATACTAAGCATTGCATTAGTTGGTATGGCTTTTAACATACTGTTTCGGAACAAAAGATTTCCTGAAACGCATGTGGGGCATAATAAAGAGATGCATAAACGGGGCATTATTTGTGCTAAGACGATGCATAAAATAGAACAGAAAAAGGCAAATGAAGGGCTTCGGTATAAAAATTTGTCGTTGATAAAAAAATAGCCCTAATTTTTGAACAAATCCTTTTAAGTTTCCTTTTATTGGAAACTAAAATTCGAATATCATGCTTCAAATAATTGTTACCATAACCTTAATGATTCTGATTTTTGGTGGGTTTTTCGTTATAACCTTGAATCGGAAAGAGGGTCGCGAGTTGAAAAAATCCTGTGGGTGTTCTATTCCTGGCGACGAAGGTGCCAGTGGAACCAGTTGTGCGGGGAGTTGCAATTCGTAAAATGACTTTTTAGGTAACCGCAATGGGTAATGGTAAATTTAGTAATGATTAATCAGTAATCATTTTTTTGAATCCATCGGAAGCATACACCTGATATTGATTGGTTGAGTCGATAGATATGAAATACACTTCGATATTTTTCAGTTGATTCACTAATTCAATACTTTTTTCGGTTCCCATTACCATAAATGCAGTGGACAGCGCATCAGCTGTCATGCAATCGGCAGCAGCCACCGAAGCGCTCAATAAGTTCGACTTTGACGGATAACCGGTTTTTGGATTGATGGTGTGGGAATATTTAATCCCGTCTTTTTCATAAAACTTGCGGTAATTGCCTGATGTTGATAAAATTAAATTGTTAAGCGATACAATTTCCTGCAGTTCGCGGTTGCGTTCAGTGCTTCCTTCTATGGGTTTATCAATTCCAATCCGCCAAAGTAACCCTTTGTCGTTTAGTCCTTGCACCCTTAGTTCCCCGCCTATTTCTACCATATAGTTTTTCACTTTCTTTTTCTCAAGAAACATGGCAATAACATCCACCGAATATCCTTGAGCAATGGCATTCACATCAATTTTAATTTTAGGGTCTTCTTTGATTAGTTTTTTGTCAATCAATTTTACTTTATGAAAGCCAACTAATTTCATTAAACTGTCTATCATTGAATTATCTATCTTATTTTCTTTTTCAAAACCAAATCCCCAGGCATTCACTAGCGGACCAACCGTTATATCAAAGGCTCCATCCGTAGTTTCAGAAATTTCCATAGCTTTTTTAAAACAAGTTTCAAATAGTTCATCGGCAAGCACATCAGAATCATTTCTATTCATTCTGCTTATGATAGAATAGGGTTCATAATTACTCAAAGATAGGTCGAAACGTCTGAGTTCTGCATCCAACTCTAATTGGTAATCTTTACCATTGGGAGACTCATAAATAAAATGGTAGGTAGTTCCTTGAATGTAACCGCTGTTTCTAATATACGATGCCTTTTCAGTACAAGAATTTAACAAAAGAATAATTAAAGCGAATGCAAAAAAGTAAAATCTTTTCATCTGTTTATAATTTTTTTTTAATGGTCAGATGGAGCATCCATTTTTGAAGTTTTTCTTTCCAATTAAGCATTTGTTATAATCATGCCCTTGTGTGTTAAACAAATTATCATGGATGGTTCATTGATTTTTGTTTTAAAAAGGAGGCCGCATTTTATATGCGGCCTATTAAATTATGATCCAAAGTCATCAAATGCAACGTTTTCGTCGGGAACACCCATATTGTATAGCATTTTTGTAACAGCACTATTCATCGTAGGAGGACCGCAAATGTAGTATTCAATATCTTCCGGCTCCTCGTGTTTATTTAAGTAATTATCTAAAATTACCTGATGAATAAATCCGGTTGGTCCTTGCCAGTTATCTTCGGGAAGAGGTTCTGATAAAGCCAAATGCCAGGTAAAATTTGGGAATTCAGCAGCTATAGAATCAAATTCTTCTTTATAGAACACTTCTTTCATTGAACGGGCTCCATACCAGAAAGTAGCTTTACGACCCGTTTTTACTGTTTTAAAAAGGTGGAAAATATGTGAACGCATGGGTGCCATGCCAGCGCCACCGCCAATAAACATCATTTCGTTTTCGGTTTCTTTAATGTGGAATTCTCCATAAGGGCCTGAAATAGTTACTTTATCGCCGGGTTTACGAGAGAATATAAAAGAAGAACAAATACCTGGATTTACCTGCATAAATTGGTTTTTACTCCTATCCCATGGGGGAGTAGCAATACGAATATTTAGCATTACAATATTTCCTTCAGCCGGATGATTAGCCATTGAGTATGCCCGGAATGTAGGTTCCGGATTTTTCATCTGCAAATCGAAAATACCCATTTTTTTCCAATCTTCACGGAATCTATCTTCAATTATCATGTCTTTAAAATCGACATTTATCTTAGGAACATCAATCTGAATGTATCCACCCGATTTGAAGTGAAGATGTTCGCCTTCGGGTAATTTTACTACAAATTCTTTAATAAAAGTTGCCACATTATGATTCGACACCACTTCGCATTCCCATTTCTTAATGCCCAGGATTTCTTCAGGAACATGAATTTTAATATCATTCCGCACTTTAACCTGACAACCCAAGCGCCAATGATTTGCTTGTTCTTTACGGGTGAAATATCCAGTTTCGGTAGATAAAATGGAACCACCACCTTCAATTACCTGACATTTACACATTCCGCAAGTACCGCCGCCGCCACAAGCCGATGGCAAAAATATATTCTGTTCCGATAAGGTAGAAAGCAGGGTAGATCCCGGACTCACTTCCACATCTTTTTCACCATTTATATTGATGTTAACTTTGCCTTGAGGGGCCAACTTATTACGGGCAAACAATAAACTTGCCACCAATACCATTATAATTATCCAAAATGAAACAATACTGATCACAAGAACCATTGAAGTTGAAATTGCTAAAATCATAGCCTAGTTTTTTATAATTCTGAATTATAGTTTGATACCCATAAAGCTCATAAATGCAATACCCAGCAAACCGGTAATGATAAATGTAATACCTAAGCCACGCAAGGGGGCTGGAATGTTGGAATAACGTATTCTTTCACGTATGGCAGCCAAAGTTACAATAGCCAATGCCCATCCGAATCCTGATCCAAATGAAAAAGCCAATACTTCGCCAATGTTTTGATATTCGCGTTGTTCCATAAATAGCGAACCGGCTAAAATAGCACAGTTTACTGCAATTAGAGGCAAGAAAATACCTAATGAATTGTATAAGCTGGGCGAAAATTTCTCCACAATCATTTCCACCAATTGTACCATGGCAGCAATAGTTGCAATGTAAACCATAAAACTTAAGAACGATAAATCAACCGCAGTAAATGATTCACCCATCCATTGCATGGCTCCGGGTTTAAGAACTTTTTCAAGAAGATAGTAATTTAATGGTACGGTAACCATTTGTACAAATATTACTGCTATTCCCAATCCGATGGACGTTTTTACCGTTTTTGATACCGCAAGGTATGAACACATGCCTATGAAAAAGGCAAAAATCATATTTTCGGTGAAAATCGATTTTATTATAATATTTATATATTCTTGCATAGTCGAAATATTTTAGAATTTATTTTGATTCAATAAGTTCCGGATTCTTGCTGCGTTGTATCCAAATTATTAAACCCACTACAATCAAAGCCATGGGTGGCATAATCATCATTCCATTGTTTACATAACCAGCACCGTAAAATGCTTTGGGAATCATAGTATGTCCTAGAAGTGAACCGGAACCAAGTAATTCGCGGGTAAATCCGATGATAATCAAAATCATGGCATAGCCAGCTCCATTGCCTAACCCATCAACAAAAGAAGGCCAAGGTTTATTTCCCATAGCAAAAGCCTCAAGGCGTCCCATGATAATGCAATTGGTTATAATTAAACCTACATAAACAGAGAGTGCTTTACTAACATCATACACAAATGCCCGTAGCAATTGATCCACTAAAATTACAAGGGCAGCTACTATTACCAGCTGAACAATGATTCGAATCCGGGGTGGAATATAATCCCTCATGGCGGAAATAATTAGGCTCGAAAAAGCAGTAACAACAGTTACAGATAACCCCATTACAATTGCAGGCATAAGTTTTACCGTTACAGCCAATGCGGAACAAATTCCCAAAACCTGAACCGTAACCGGGTTCTGGATGTTGAAAGGTATAGTAAATAGCTTTAAATTTTTTGACGACATATTACGAATATTTAAAATATGAGGGTTACTTTTTGTTTTGAATAAAATATTCTTTATAAAGCACCAAGCAGGAATCAACCATTGCTTCTAGCCCTTTACTGGTGATGGTACCGCCCGAAATAGCATCAACGGCATGTGGATCATTTGGGTCAACTCCGCCTTTATTTACTTTAATAGATACAAATTGGGTGGAATCTTCGAAAATCTTTTTACCAATAAAAGGTTTCTGAAAAAAAGTTTCTTTAATTTCTGCACCTAACCCTGGGGTTTCGCCCTGATGATCGAAATTAGCTCCAAATATGGTGTTCAAATCTTTTTCAAAAGAAATATATCCCCAGAGCGGACCCCACAGACCTTTACCTCTTAATGGAACAACAAAAGCATTTTTCCCATCCTCAAAAGTGCTAACATATACAGGTAAAGCTCTTTCTTCTTTAGGTTTTGATAGTTCAGTTTTTATATCCACCCGAAAAGCATCAATTCCATCTAAATGTTCACCTTTAGTATTTACAACATAACTATTGGTAATATATTTAGCATAGAGTTCAGCCGCATTTGCAGGCGTAGCTATTATGTTAATGGAAGCCAATATGTTTTGTTTTTTCTCTACTTCAATATTTTTATCCTGATAGGGTTTTAACTGCAATGCTGCCAATGCCAAAAGTAGAGCCACTACAATAACCATTACCGATGAAAATATATAGATGTATGTATTGCTAAAATTCTTCATTTGTTGAGCAATTAATAGTTTTTAATCAAATTTTAGCCCTTTTTAGGCGTTTTTTTATGTTTGCTTCAATTACATAGTGGTCAATTAGCGATGCCCAAGCGTTTAGTAGCAGAATGGCTAACATTACACCTTCGGGATAGGCCGGATTTAAAGCACGGATTAAGACGACAAATACACCTATCAGGAATCCGTAAATCCATTTTCCTTTTTCGGTTTGAGCCGCTGATACCGGGTCGGTTGCCATAAATACGATACCGAAAGCAAAACCTCCCATCACTAAGTGGTAATAGGCTGGAATATGAAAGTAAGCATTTTGAATATCAGGATGTATAGCTCCAAGCCATTGGAAAAGGAGACCTAGCGATAAGACCCCTAAAACACCTGATACCATTATTTTCCAGCTGCCAACCCCGGTCCATATTAAAAAGATAGCTCCCAAAAGTATAGCTAGAGTTGATGTTTCACCAATAGAACCGGGTATAAACCCAAAAAACATATCGGAAAAACTGGAAAGCTTGGAAAGTTCGTTTTGTGCTACATGAGCTAAAGGAGTGGCGCCTGAAAAACCATCAATAACTCCTTCGCCACTGGCAAGACCAGATATCCATACTTTATCGCCCGACATTTGTGCTGGGTAAGCAAAAAACAAAAAGGCTCTGGCTAAAAGTGCTGGATTAAAAATATTCATTCCGGCACCACCAAACGCTTCAACTCCAATAATAACTGCAAAAGCAGTTGCAAGTACAACCATCCAGATTGGGGTTGTAACTGGCAAAATCAATGGTATGAGCATACCCGAAACAAAAAATCCTTCGGGAACATCGTGTTTTTTTATTTGCGCAAAAATAATTTCGATAGTGAGCCCTGTTACGTAGGAGGCAATAATAATTGGTAAAACTTTAAGAAAACCAAAACTAAAAACCTCTAAAAAGGATTTGCCTGCATATTGGCCTAACATTAAAAAATGATGATACCCAACATTCCACATACCAAATAATAAAGCAGGTACTAAAGCTAAAACCACTATTATCATAGTACGTTTCATATCAATGGCATCGCGTATGTGGGAACCACTGGTTGTTACTTTATTGGGTACAAAGAACAGGGTTTCCATGGCATCAAAAAGGGAGTGGAACTTTTCCAGTTTGCCTCCTTTTTTAAAGTTGGGTTTTATTTTGTCGAGATAATTTCTTAGACCTTTCATTAACGAGTTGTTTAATATTTTTGAATTGTATTTTTTTAATTCATTTCTTTCACAATCAGATCAAGACTTTTTCTGACAATAGTCTGCATATCTGTTTTTGATGTATCAATAAATTCGCAAAGAGCAAAATCTTCTTCTACCACTTCATAAATTCCCAGTTTTTCCATCAAGTCAATGTCTTCAATAATCATCGCTTTTAAAAGCTGCATGGGATAAATATCCATTGGAAACACTTTCTCAAAATTGCCGGTAATCATTAGCGCACGCTTTCCACCTTTAATATTGGTGTCTATTTTAAATTCTTTGGTTGGCATCAGCCATGAAAAATAGGAGCGTGAAAAGGAGAACTTATCTAAACCGGGTAAGGCCCAGCCTAAAAATTCGTAATGATTGCCATCAGGGATTACAGAAATTTGGTGATGATAAAAACCCAAGAAATCGTTTTTACCAATTTCAGTTCCGGTTAACGGATTGCCACTTATAAAACGGTTGCTTCCTGGAGTAACATTGTCTTTTAATATTGCATCAATGGAAGTACCAGCTATAATTTTGTAATAACTGGGTTTTAATACTTCACTTCCGGCTATTGCTATAATTTTTGTGGCATCGTAAACCCCTTTATTGAAAAGGCGACCAATAATTAATAAGTCTTGCGGATTAATATGCCATATTACTTCCCCTTTATTCAACGGATCGATATGGTGAATTTGGGTTCCAATATTTCCTGCCGGATGAGGGCCTGAAATGGTGTTTAGTTCAATTCCTTTAATGGAGGTCCAGAATTTACTGATGGGAAATTGACCATTTACGGTAACATGTATTTTACCTTCGGTTAGTTTAGCTAACGCATCAATTCCTTTTTGGAAATCGGTTTCCTGACCGTTTAAAATATAATCATAATCAGGAGCTATTGGGGAGCTATCGAAACCTGAAATAAAAATTGCTTTGTGTGTATCAGAAGCATTGGCAATGATATTGAAAGGACGCTGCCTAAGATAGGGCCATATTCCGGAATTTTGCAACAGTTCTTTAACTTGCTCCCGCGATAGACCCGATAAGTTTCCAGGATTAAACTGCACATATTCTTGAGAATTATTCGACTCAATAACAAACTCCAATATTTTCCGGCGTTCGCCGCGTACAATGCTTTTCAAGGTGCCACTTACCGGTGAGGTAAATTTTAATTCGGGTTTATTTTTGTCAAAAAATACTACCTCTCCTGCCTTAACTTTGTCACCTTCCTTTAATGAAGATTTGGGTGTCAGATTGGGAAAGTCAGTAGGTTTTAAAGCAAATAAACTGCTCTGATGCTGGCCTTGGTTTAGAATCTTTTCGGCTTTTCCCTTTAAAGGGATATTAAGTCCTTTGTGAATTTTTATTTTATGTGGCATACAATGATGATATGTTTTATAAAAACCGGACAAATATAAATAAAAATTAACTGGTTGATAGTAATTTTTAGATTGACTTTTTAAATTATAAATTAGTCAATTTATTAATTAAGTAAAGACTAAATCTTTATATAAAATAAGCCAATTGTAGAATAAATTTGAAAAAAAAGAATTGACTGAATACAATGAGCTTATTAGTAAAGTATTTTTTCAACCAATATTGTAGTATTTTTAGCACTTTATAATATCCCAAGAATATGATAAATCGTTTAACTTCCAATACTAGGTTTTGTTGTAAATTGCTTATGGGATTGGTTTTTATGGTGCTGCTTTTTAATTTGCATTCAGTGGTGGCGCAAACGGATCCTTCTAATGAATTTTCCACGGAATCTATTCGAGGAAGCCAATTTAGAACCCTTAGAGCATTTGTCACCGGCAATGATCTTTCCTATCCTTCAATTCCACTTGACGGAGACCAATCCTTAACTTTTATGTTTGATGAATTAGGTACACAAGCCAATACCTATTATTATCAGATAATTTATTGCAACGCCGATTGGAGTCTTTCCGATCTATTTACAGATGAATATATGGATGGTTTTGCGGAAAACCAGATAACCAATTATTATTTTTCAGTTAATACAACCGTACCATATATAAATTATCAAGTTGCAATCCCCAATGATGAGGTTAAACTTAAACTTTCAGGAAATTATTTGTTCAGGGTATTTGAAAACCAACATCGCGACAGTATTATTCTAACAAAACGGTTTATGGTTTATGAGCCAATTGTTCGAATTGATGCCCAGATTGCAAGGCCTTTGGGTGTTGATTTTCGGGATGCAGGTCAGGAAGTGAATTTGAAAGTTTATCATGATGATTTACCGATAAACGATCCATTTAGCGAGGTGAAAGTGTTTATAATCCAAAATAACCGCCCTGATAGAATAATTTCAAACCTTAAGCCTGTTTTTATCCGCACTAATGAAATGGATTATCAGCTGCCCGGCCAAAACTTATTCATAGGAAGCAACGAATTCAGGCTTTTCGATTTTTCTGACAGGAGTAGGTTTGGTTTAAATGTGAATGATGTTCGATATGTTGATACGATTTACCATATTCAATTGCGTTTGGATGAAGCGCGTACTGTAAAAAAATATTTTTGGGAAGAGGATATGAATGGCAAGTATTTAGTGAATCATACCAACAGCAACGATGTGAATGAATCGGCCGATTATGCCTACGTGCATTTTTACTTACCCATGAATGATCCTTTTATTGATGGAAGTGTTTATGTTTTGGGTGGTTTTTGTCAGTGGCAATTAAATAAGGAAAACAAAATGACTTACAATTACAACCAAAAGTATTATGAAACCATTTTGCTACTTAAGCAAGGGTACTATAATTATATATACACAAAGGTAGATAATTATACCCATCAACCCGATGAAGTGCTGTTGGAATGTTCTCATTTTCAAACTGAAAACGACTATTTGATTTATGTATATCACCGGGGTTTTGGGCAAAAATACGACAGACTGGTTGGTTATCAGGTAATTAATTCAAAATATCAGAATTAACTTTTACTAAAAACTATAAGTATACAACAGTTAAGCGAACTTTATGATATTGAGGGCTTGACTAAAAAATATTATTTTATTTTAACTTGAGTTCGAAGTAATAAGCCTTCTGACTTATAATTCTTTATTCAATTTGGTTGACTTAAGACCTTTTTTTCAATTGATGAATCATCTACAACAGCAATATTCTAAATTCAAAGTCAGGCTAACAGCCTGAAAGAACTCAGCCCGGTGCAACGCTCCGGGTTTAATAATGGCATGCAAATGTCGGCGCATGCAATAATGTTAAATTTGTCTATTACCTGTTCATGCGCCGAAAGAGTATAATCTTAAAGAAAGTTGGCAAGATGTGGCCAGTAAATTAAAAATGGCAACCTTCCTGAAAGGTTGAACCACTTTGAGGTCAAATATTTATTTGGTCTTATCATATTAATCCAAAGGGTTAACTCAAAACTATATGAATCGTTAGTTTATCATAAAATGACTGCGGTTTTGTGGCGGCGCATACAATAGTGGCTTTTCAATTAAACTGGGAATATGCGCCGCTATTACTATCGCATATCATTACCCGGTGCGTTGCACCGGGCTATATTCTTTGAGCCCGTTGGGCTCCTAAATAAATCTGCTTACATCGAACTTACATTATTTTAAGTTCCTTGGTTTCAATAAGTCAAACCCTCACTCTCGGAATCAAGGAAGAGTATAAAATAGTTATATAGGTTGTGAAGTCAACCTGCCATCCAATTCCAGTTGATCGGCAATAGCAGCCATTCCCTCAATGGTTAAGGCAATAATTTGTGTGAGTTCCATTCCCATCATTTCAGCACCTTTTTCAATAATCGATCGGTCAATTTTTGCCGCAAACCGCTTATCAGTCCACTTACTTTTTACCGACTTGGGTTGCATATCGAGGATGCTTTTAGTGGGCCGAACCAATGCTGATGTGGTAACCAATCCGGTGAGTTCGTCAATGGTAAAAAGTGTTCTTTCAAGCAGTGATTCTGGTTTGTGTTCGGAACAAATTCCCCAGGCATGGCTTAATACAGCCCGGATATACTCTTCGGGCCAACCGCTTTCGCGGAGTATTTTTTCAGTCATAATGCAATGCTGCTCCGGGTATTTTTCATAATCCAAATCGTGAATTAACCCAACAATTCCCCACTTTTCAACATCTTCGGAAAAGTGTTTGGCAAAATGCCTCATGGTTGCTTCTACGGCTAATCCATGCTTTATAAGTCCGGGTGTTTGGTTGTATTCCAAAAGCAATTGGTAGGCTATTTCTCGTGTAGGGGTCATGTTCAAATTAGATTTATAAAACTCAAGGATTTATTTAAAAATTTCTCCTAAAATTCCATCCAGTTCTTCGGCATTAACGCCTCTTTTTATAATGGTTCCATCGCGGTTAATTAAAACAGCGTGTGGAATGGAGTTCACGCCATAAAGCTTTCCAACCGGATTTGCCCAACCTTCTAAAGTGGAAACCTGAGGCCAGGTAAGGCCATCCGTTTCAATGGCGGCCAGCCACTTTTCACGATTGTTATCCATTGAAACTCCCAAAACTGTAAACCCTTTGCTGTTGTATTTTTTAAACATAGCAACCACTGTAGGGTTAGCTCTGCGGCAAGGCCCACACCACGATGCCCAGAAATCAACCAAAACCACTTTCCCCTTAAAGTCGGAAAGCTTAATTGGGTTTCCATCTTTATCGTTTTGGGTAAAATCAGGAGCAGCCATTCCGGGCTGTAAGGTTTTCAAAACAGCAATCCTTTTGGTTAAATTTTGGGTGTATTGGTAATTAGCCAGTTCAGGACTCAGTGCATTAGTAAGGGTATCCAATTCGGGTAGTTCCAGGTAATAAATTATCTCCCGTTGAATAATAAATGGAGCCAATACCGAAGCCGAATTATTTTTTACATACTGTTTGCTAATTTCTATGCCAGCCATATCCAAAGAATCTAACTTAGCTGCCAGTTTCGATTTTATAGCATCGTCTGTTGCTTCTTTATAGGCTTTGTAAATTTCCTCCGATTGGTTATCAAAAACTTTCTTTAAATCTTGATAGGCTTCATATTGCAATTGTACCGATGAGCCTGATATTTTGGCATTGGTTAAGCTGTCAATATTTCCTGAAATGGTTATTTCCGAATTTTCTACAAAAAAGCCTATATAATCTTTCAATTCTCCAATTTGGATGTAATAATAATCGGGGAAATCAACCTTACCATCAAAAGTGAATTCACCACCGAGAATGTCAGTGGAATCAACAACGGTTAATTTTCCTTCTTGATATAATTTTAAATAAGCTTTTTCGGGAGTATCGCCTGAAATAGTTCCATTAAGGATAAACTGTTCTTCTTTAGGGGTATTGCAGGCTATAAAGGCAATCAAAATAATCGGTAAAAGTCTTTTCATATTTTAGTTGTTAGTTTGTACTTTGTTGCAGGTAGCTGGTTACTGGTATCTGGTTTGTAATTTGTAAACTCTATTCTCAAATCTCAAGTCTCACGTCTCACGTCTCAAATCTCACCTCTCACGTCTCATATCTCACGTCTCACATCTCAAAATCTATTTAATCAATGCACATCTATTCCATGTATCATATATAATAAATGGTCGAGGGTCAAAAATATTTCCTGTAAGTATTCTTTAACAGCTTGTGGGCTGCCGGGTAAGGTGTAAACCAACGTTTGGTTCATGGTACCGGCAATACTTCGGCTAAGCAATGCATTGGGGTTTTGTGCCCCATATTTTAACCGTATCATTTCCATAATTCCCGGAATTTCCTTATCAATATGCTCAATAACCGTCTCTATGGTAATATCACGTTGACTAATACCTGTTCCACCGGTAGTAATTAAAACATCGGTTTGAGCTATTTTGCATTCTTCCAAAATCAACGAAAGTTCATCGGTATTGTCGGGAATAATGGTGCTATTAGCCTCTGATTTTTTATTGTTTATTTCAAAATATTCAGTCACCAGTTTCACAATGGCCGGACCACTTTTATCTTCATAAACTCCCCGGTGGGCACGGTCGCTTAGGGTAACTACCCGGATGCTGAAAATCTTTGGTTTATGGGCAAGTTTTTGTCCCAAATAGAAGGTTAAAAAGTTTGCTGGCAAACACAAAATGGCATTTTGTTCCTCAATAGTTATAAGTTTCAGAACGTGAAGATCATTTTCACTGCCAGTAAGGGTATCAAAGGCATTGAAAGGCTCTTTGGTAAAAGCATCTATTACCAATATGGTACCTACTGAGGTACCTTTTGTAAACAATTTCAACAGTTCTTCGCCGGGAAGTTGCTTTTCAAAAATCAGTACTTGATTCGAAACTTTGTTAGGCGATGTTGAGGTGTCATCTACTTCCACATGTTGCTTGTGGCTGGTAATTCGGAAAATGGATAAGATTTTCAAGTTGCTCACTTTTAGGTTTTACACTAGGAACGCTTAATATATTCTATATAGTCGTCGGGATTTATTGAACCCCCTTTAATTACTTTGCAGAAAATGCCTTCTTTTGGCATTACACAGCTTCCAACAATCTGAAAAATCTGGCACCCATCGCCGTGGCACTTTTTCCCAATCTGGGTCACTTCCAATTCTGTTTGGCCTATAAGGAATCGGTCTCCTGGAATCGTTTCGTATAAAACAATTCCCTGGGTGGTAATGTTTTCAGCAAATTCGCCATATTCCATCTGTCGGCCCAATTTTTTTTCAAATTTGTGGATGCTTTCAACAGCCAATAAACTTACTTGCCGGTGCCAATCGCCAGCGTGTGCATCATTTTCAACACCCAATTGGTTCAGCGTAATGACTTTTCGGGGAGTTTTTATAGTACCTTTTTTCTCAGAAATATTTACCGAAATAACTTTGCAGATAGTATTCATTAAAAAGAGGTTTAGTATTTTAAGTAATTGAACGGAAACCGCACCATTTTTGAAAAACCCACCCCGGCTTCGTACATATCTTCATCCTCTTCGTGAAAATACCAATTTATAATTAATGGATTTCCCTGACGGGCCAATTCTTTAAAGGAGTCCATAATATCAAGCAGCGATTTTGTGGACGAAGTGTTGAAATACTTCATCTTAAAATTAATGATGGTCTCTTTATTGGGTTGGTTCACATATTCGGCTATCCATGCAAAAATGGGTTCATAAAATTTCTTGGTATTTTCAGGGATTGAAGTGCCTTTAAACCAATACTGGTTTTGTTGATTATCCAGAATCACTTGTGGTGTATCTTGTGTTGCATCAATAATTAATGGGAGCATAATTAGTGTTGTTAGTTAAAGTTACTAATATAGTAAATAATTGTGGAGCCCAATATAAAGCCGTTAATATTAATTGGATTTTGATTTATTGTTTCGTTTTTTCAATTAATCGTATATTTTCTATTTCCATTTCTTTATCAACGGCTTTGCACATGTCGTAAATGGTTAATAATGCGATGCTCACAGCCGTTAGGGCTTCCATTTCAATACCGGTTTGTCCGTTACATTTGGCATAACTTTCACATTCAATACCGGTTTCGGTAATGCGTGCTTTAACATCTAGTTTTGTTATAAGCAGTGGATGACACAATGGGATCAACTCCGAAGTTTTTTTTCCCGCTTGGATGCCGGCTATTTCTGCTATGGTAAGTACATCGCCTTTTTTTAGTTGATTCTCGCGCACCAGTTGAATGGTTTCCGGTTTTAGCAGGATATGGCCTATTGCCCTCGCGGTTCGTATCTGATTGAGCTTATCGCCCACATCAATCATATTGGCTTTCCCTTTTTCGTTCGTGTGACTGAGGTTTTTCATGGTTATTCGATTGTATTCTGGTTACTGGTTACTGGGTTCTGGTTACTGGTAACTGGATGCTTGTTTCTTGTTACTGGTTGATCGGTTTTATCTTCCTACTTCTTATTCCAATTGTTCTATTTTTTTGCGGTGCATGTAAGGTATCAATTTCATTGCAACATTTCGGGATGCACCGCTTTCTACCGTTTATCTGTTATCCCGGGGCGATGCCCCGGGCTTTGTTCTTACGCCCTTTCAGGGCTTTTAGGTCTTCTAATTTTGGTATTCCAACTCCTAACTTCGGTCCTCCGTCTTCCAACTTCTTTCTTCGGTCTTCCAACTTTAAATACTCTAAGTACTCTAATTTACTCTAAGTACTTCTTCTTATCCTCCAATATTATAAAAATCCCCGGTACTATTTCGGTGCCCGCTCTTTGGTTTTTGGGTTAAAGCCAATTCAAAAGCTTTTTCAATTCCTAGTTCACGCACGTTGAATTCCAAATTGCTGAACAGACAAGGTTTAAGGTTACCGTTTGCAGTCAATCGAAGGCGGTTGCATTTAGAACAATTACCCCCTTCGCCTCCTTCAACTACTGAAAAGCTTCCTTTTTTCAAATCCATTTCATGGATGTAGCGTACCTCCAGATTGTTTTCCTTTGCGTATTGTGCCACCAGTTTTGCATCGGTTTCAAGATTCGATTTTTTAATAACGCAGTTTAGTTTAATAGGAGTGAGGCCTGCTTTTTTTGCCGCTTCAATACCTTGCAATACCTCTTTTAATTCTCCAACACGGGTTATTTGTCGGAATCGTTCCGGATCCAAGGTGTCCAGACTAATATTTACCCTTTGCAATCCGGCATTTTTTAACGATTCAGCTAACTCAGTCAATAATTTGCCGTTGGTAGTCATGGAAAGATCTTGAATGCCTTTAATGGAAGCTATCATGCCTATCAATTCAACAATTCCCTTGCGCACCAATGGTTCCCCACCGGTTATCCTCACTTTAGTAATGCCCTGTTTAACTCCAAAAGAAACGACGTTTACAATTTCATCAAACGATAAAATATCGCTATGCGAAAGCAATTTCACCCCTTCTTCGGGCATGCAGTATGTACAACGGTAATTGCACCGGTCAGTTACCGATACACGGAGGTAATTTATATTCCGGTTAAAACAGTCGAACATTTACCAATTCCCCTTCTTTTAACTCCTTTACACCAATTTCGATGATGGCAAATCCATGACTCCCGGTAAGTGAATTAATGTGAGCCGACCCATGATATTCTGTAGGTATAACCTTGCTGTGGTCAGTTATTTTTATAGGAATAAAGGCTTTCCGGTCATCTTTTTTTCTTGAATAGGCTTCTGCCAATGGTAAACTAATGTTTTTATACTTTTCCGTAACGCCCATCATTTGGTATATGGCGGGTTTAACAAGCATCTCGAATTGCACAAACGATGAAACCGGGTTGCCGGGTAGGCCAAAAATGAGTTTATTGCCTTTAGTGCCAAATGTGGTGGGTTTTCCGGGTTGAACGGCCACCCGGTCAAATAATAAAGTAACACCCAAATCAACCATTATTTTCGGAACAAAGTCGAAATCGCCCATACTTACGCCACCGGTAAGGATTAAAACATCACATTCATTTATCCCTTTCTCAATTGCTTTAAAGGTGGCTTCGTAGGAATCTTTTACAATTCCATAATACTTGGGAATGGCATTGCTTTGAATTACCTGAGCTACCAATTGGTGTCCGTTACTATTTCTTATTTGTGAAATGGCCGGTTTTGTTTCCGGTTCAACTAATTCATCACCGGTTGAAATAACTCCAACTAACGGTTGCTTATAAACGGTTGGATGCGTACAACCTACTGTAGCCAACACGGCAATATGGCGTGCATCAATAATTTGACCTTTTGACAATACCCTGTCACCCAATTTGAGATCACTTGCTTGATAAACTATATTTCTTCGGCTATGTCCTGAAAATTTTACTGTATGTTTCGTTACTAAATCTGATAGTTCCACCTGAATTACATAATCAGCCCCTTTTGGGATGGGCGCACCGGTCATAATACGGGTGGCAGTTCCGGGCTTTACTTCAAACTTTGGAGTTTGCCCGGCAGCCACGGTTTCAATTATTTCCAATTCCTTGTTACTGTCGCTTTCGCGGATGGCAAAACCATCCATGGCCGATTTATCAAAAGGGGGCATATCCATATCGGAAACAACATCTTCTGCTAAAACCCTTCCAAGTGCTTGGTATAATACAATTTTTTCAGTGGCACCTTTTTTACAGCTATCAATAACCTGTTGCAGTGCTTCTTCAAACAATATCATTGTATGTAGATTTAGTATACAAAAGTGAGCAATTTTTTTGAAATAGAAATAGGTTATGCAATACGTTGCCTATTGAAAATAACTCTTCACTTTTTCAAAAATTAGGATAATCCGCCAATTGACGGACAATGTCAAACAAACAACTAACAATACTCAATGAGTCTAATTTGCGCATTGTTTGTTATGTAGTATCAATGCTTTCCAAAATTTTTTAATATCCAATCCTGCGGCAGATAAAATAAGATGGTTCCAACTATCATACCAATTAAGTACCCGTAAGGTAATCCGTTGGCGATGAGTCCCACCGTTATGGCAATAAAAAAATTCTTTTTGTTTGTTATAATGTCTTTTGATAAAATAATCAAAGCGATTCCTTCAAATAAAAGTATAACTCCTAGAATCGGCTTTGGAAAAATCTGGAAAATATTGGTTGGATTCATGCTGAAGAATAATCCAATGAGAATATAAAAAGTTCCGTAGATAAGTGTTGAACCGCCTGTTCGGCCTCCAAAGGTATAATGTCCGGCAATACCGCCTGAGCCATGGCATGTTGGAATACCACCCACCAAAGAACTTACTATATTCATGGCAGAATAGGTGAAGCCTATTTTTTTTACGGTTATTCGTTTTTCAGGAAAATAATCTTTTACCAATTGATTGGTTGCAAAGATTGAATTGCCTAGGGAAAGGGGTATTTGTGGCAAGGCCAAAAGAACCAACCCAGTCAATATATTATCAACGGTTATTGTTGGCAAGGTAAACTGAGGAACGTTGAAGCTAATTAATTGAAATACAGCAGAATTAAAAATAAAAGCATACAAAAAGCCAAGGATAAGAATAAAAATGGCGGGGGGATATTTTTTATTTCCAATTAAAATAAGTCCGATCGAAAATGCGATTAATGCTACAATATACCCTATAAATTTATCCGCTGGCACGTAATCTTTTAACGACAATAAACAAAGTTGTAACCCCAAACCTAATTGTATTCCGCGGATTACTGTTTTTGGTATTATTTTATTTAGGTAAGTAATTAATCCAGTAATTGTTAATATCAGCATTAATATTCCAATGGCAAGTCCACCACCAAAAATCACCGCACTTGAAATTTTTTGAGTGATTACAATCATGGCAACCACTTTTAACGGCTGAACAGGCATGGGTATTCCGTACAGAATCGAAGTCAGAATCTGCATCACACCAAATATTATCAGAATACTGGACGATTTTAAATCAGTAACGGCAAGCATTGCAATAATTAGAGGTAAATCGGTACCAATATCGCCAAATGCCCCTGAAAGTTCGTTCCGGTTTATTTTAATCCGATCTTTCAGAAAATTCATTTTGCCGGGTTCTGAATAAGTATAGTTTGATACACTTTCTGAAAACTAAAAGGTATGAAACAAGAAAAAGGAGAAGTGCAATTATTCATTCGGTATTTCGTTGATGCTGTGAAAAAATGATTTGGTTATTTTGTGAATGGCTTGATCAAATTCAACCCTGAGTTCTTGGTATGCCTGAAGAAGTTTTTCTCCTTCAGCAGTAAGGCTGGTTTTTCCCCCATGAGCACCTCCACGGCTGCGATCCAATAACTTGAATCCCAATCCTTGCTCAATTGCTTCTACATTTCCCCATGCTTTGCGGTAACTCACCCCCAATTTATCGGCTGCAGCTTTTAATGAACCCGTTTCTTGAATGCTCTTCAGTAACGTGAATTTGTACTCATCCACTAGATTTCCTTTTTCCTGATGGTTCAATAAAATATGATAATCAAGAAAAACATTGTAATATTTTGAGCCTTTTGGTCCTGCCATACCTTATTTATAAAGACATAAATACGAAGTATCGCCTTTTACTTTTACTTTAAATTTAACATTTTTTGCAACTATAAAAGTTTCAAAAGGTTTGTAGGTATTCCATGCTGTTTCGCCGGGTAGCTGCACTTCCATTTCACCGGTAGTTACGGTCATGTATTCAACGGTGGATGTCCCGAATTCATACTCACCAGCTTTCATAGCTCCAATAGTTGCCGGTCCTTTTTCAGTTTCGAAGGCAATGGATTTAACGTTACCATCGAAATATTCGTTTGTTTTAAACATTTTCATTCATTTTAAAGGTTCCGAACAAAATTAGGAAATCTCTTTTGGAGTTCAATAATTCTTGGTTGTATTAGGCATGTTTAGTAACATTTGTAAAATAGATAAGGTAAATCATTGACAATTAGTTATTAATGCAGGAATTGTTTTTCTACACTATTAATCATTGTTTTACAGTAGCAAAATCTACTATTTTTGCGAACGGTAAATATTTGCATAACGATTGTTTTGAATTTTGAATTTGACTCAAAATTCAATTTTAATGAATGGATTAAAACTAAAAATGAAATGAATGGTTATACAGGCAATTTAAAATGAATATAAATAGAATTAAAATGGATAGTAATTTTTTTATTGTACCCCCAGCACAAAATGAGCCAATTTTAAGTTATGCGCCTGGAACACAGGAGCGTAATGAACTTGAGAATGCCATTGATTGTATGAACAACAGTGTGGCTGAAATTCCGATGATAATTGGTGGCAAAGAAATACGGACTTCAAATAAGGTGGATATTTTTCCCCCTCATAATAGGCACCATAAAATTGGGTTTTACCATAGAGGAGGAAAAGAGCATTTGGAGCAAGCCATTGATGCGGCTTTAGCTGCCAAAAATAAATGGGAAGCTATGAGTTGGCAATCAAGGGCTTCCATTTTTTTAAAAGCGGCCAACTTAATTGCCGGTCCTTATCGTTACCGGATGAATGCAGCTACCATGGTGGGCCAATCGAAAAATCCATTTCAGAGTGAGATTGATGCCGTGGCAGAATTGATTGATTTTTTCCGATTTAATGTTCGTTACATGACTGAAATAATGGATATTCAGCCGGAATCGAATGCAAAAAATTGGAACCGGACCGAACAAAGGCCTTTGGAAGGTTTTGTGCTGGCTATTACTCCTTTTAATTTTACATCAATAGGGGGTAATTTACCTACTGCACCCGCCATGATGGGAAATACCGTGGTTTGGAAACCCGCCGAACGGCAAATATATTCCGCCAAATTAATCATGGATATTTTAATGGAAGCCGGTTTGCCCGATGGAGTTATCAACTTAGTATATGTTTCCGGTAAAGATACATCCGATGTGTGTTTCAATCACTGCGATTTTGCCGGGGTACATTTTACCGGTTCTACCGGTGTTTTTCAAGACATCTGGAAAACCATTGGTGGGAATATCCATAAATACAAATCGTATCCGCGCATTGTGGGCGAAACAGGCGGCAAAAACTTTGTGGTGATGCACCAATCGGCGCGCCCCAGTCAGGTTGCCACGGCTATTACCCGTGGGGGATTTGAATTCCAAGGGCAAAAATGTTCAGCCGCTTCACGGGTTTACATTCCTAAAAGTTGTTGGAAAGAAATCTATAATGAGATAAAATGCGACTTGGATGCAATGAAAATGGGAGTCCCCGATGACTTTAGCAATTTTGTGAATGCAGTAATTGATGAAAAAGCATTTGATACCATTGTGGGATTTGTTGAACGAGCCCGGAAAAATCAGGCCAATGAAATAATTTTTGGGGGAAAGTATGATAAAACAGTCGGTTTTTTTATTGAACCTACGGTAATACTCACCACCGATCCACATTCTGAAACCATGGAAGAGGAAATTTTTGGACCGGTAGTAACCATTTTTCTTTACGATGACGATAAGTTTGAAGAAACGCTTCATCTGGTAAATAAAACCTCCATGTATGCACTAACCGGGGCAATTCTTTCAAAGGATAGGGAAGCCATTGATTTGGCTATGCATATATTGAAACATGCAGCCGGTAATTTTTACATTAACGATAAGCCAACCGGTGCAGTAGTTGGCCAACAACCTTTTGGAGGTGGCAGAGGAAGCGGCACCAACGATAAAGCTGGTTCGGCCATTAATTTACTACGGTGGGCTTCACCACGTTCAATTAAAGAAAACTTTTTACCCGATAACAGTTTTAAATACCCTTTCTTGGGTGAATAAGCAAATGAATATGAAAGAGCTCTTAAAAAAATTAAACATTGAAGATGTAAACTCCGGTATATGTACTGGAACCCAATGGATATCAGCAAAAGGAACTATTGTAGAATCATTTTCTCCCATCGATAGCAAAAAAATTGGATCCGTAATTTCCGGCACAAAAAGCGATTACCAAAAAGTAATGGAAACAGCTACCGAAGCATTTAAAATTTGGCGTGAAGTTCCAGCACCGGCGCGTGGTGAAGTGGTTCGTCAGATTGGACTTGCCTTGCGCGAGCATAAAACTGATTTGGCAAAACTGGTCACCCTTGAAATGGGTAAAATTTACCAGGAAGGTTTGGGCGAAGTACAGGAAATGATTGATATCTGCGATTTTGCAGTGGGTCAGTCACGATTGCTCAATGGCTTTACCATGCATTCCGAACGACGAAATCACCGCATGTATGACCAATACCATCCGCTAGGTATTGTTGGTGTTATTACTTCGTTTAATTTTCCGGTGGCAGTTTGGGCATGGAACAGCATGTTGGCTGCAATTGCTGGTGATGTGGTGGTTTGGAAACCCAGTTCAAAAACTCCCTTGTGTGCCATTGCTACCCAAAAAATAATATGCCAAGTTTTGATAGAAAACAAAGTTCCTGAAGGGGTATTTAATCTCATTATTGGATCTTCAAAAGAATTTGGCGATGATATGTTAACCGATAAAAGGATTCCACTTATTTCGTTAACAGGTTCCACAAAAGTAGGCAAACATGCTAGTGCCTTGGTTGGTGAGCGGCTTGGGCGCACCATTATGGAATTGGGAGGCAACAATGCAGTAATTGTATCACATCACGCCGACTTGGAAATGGCCATTCCGAGTATCGTCTTTGGAGCAGTTGGAACTGCGGGGCAACGTTGTACTTCAACCCGGAGAGTTATTATTCACGAAAGTATTTATGAAAAAGTTAAAAATGCATTGATTGATGCTTATAAACAATTGGAAGTAAAAATTGGCAATCCACTGGATGCGAATACATTGATAGGGCCGCTAATTGATTCCGGGTCGGTTCAAGTGTTTGAAAATGCCTTGAAAAAGGTTCAACTGGAAGGTGGAAATATTGTTTATGGGGGAAGGGTTTTATCGGGTGAAAAATATTTGAGCGGTAATTATGTGACACCTGCCTTGGTTGAAGCTGAAAACCATTTTGAAATAGTTCAGGAAGAAACTTTTGCCCCAATTTTATACTTAATCAAATATAGCACATTTGAAGAAGCCATAGCTTTGAACAATGGGGTACCACAGGGTTTGTCTTCATCGGTATTTACTTTGAATATACGTGAGGCTGAAAAGTTTTTATCAGAAACGGGTTCCGATTGTGGTATAGCCAATGTAAACAGTGGTACCTCAGGTGCTGAAATTGGCGGTGCTTTTGGTGGCGAAAAAGAAACCGGCGGTGGCCGCGAATCAGGTTCCGACAGTTGGAAATCCTATATGCGCCGGCAAACAAATACTATTAATTACGGTGAGGAATTACCTTTGGCCCAAGGAATAGAATTTAATTTTTGATCAAACTTAGTTCTAATTTAATACTCTTGTTTTTGTACCCCTCTGTCCATTTTTAAAGTTGTAAAGTAGAATTAGGTAATAAACTTTGTGGATTTATTGTAAAGCAACTATTTTTTTGTATATTTATCGTTGCCAACACAAAGTTCTAACCTATGGAAATAGTAATCAAGAAACTCAAAGAAAGCGATTATCTTAAAATGGGAATTCATGAATGGCCTATTTGGGAGAAAGAAATCTCAGTTTTTGATTGGAGTTGCCAGGAAAAAGAACAATTCTATTTAATTGAAGGGGAAGTAACTATAAAAACGCACGAAGCTGAATATAAAGTGCTTCCCGGTGATTATGTAATTTGTCCTAAAGGGTTGAATTGCAATTGGGAAATAACTAAATATGTAAAAAAACATTATCATTTTGTGGAATAATAAAAAATCCGGTGAGAGCCGGATTTTTTCGCTAAACACATATAGAAAGAAAAGAAACCCTCTTGGGGTAGGAGTGAAAGGGTATTAACAGAGGGTTGGAATTTTTACATATTAGTTTTTGATAAAGAACTGGAGGTTGTAATAGTTTAAATTATTTCCCCCCAGTTCTGTTGTTATAGTAGATAGTTGTCGTGTGCGTTACTTAACATCGTAAACTTATCTCGACAATGGAGTTTCTGCATTCTTATCTAACTTGATACCGGCATATCCTTCAACTCCCATTTCTGGAATATCAAGTCCGTAAAGTTCATCTTTAGCATTTACTCTCATTCCACCGGTTATTTTGCCAATCAATTTGAAAACCACCCATCCAATTGATCCAACATAAATAATGTTTACACCTACCCCAATAAGTTGAGCAAAGAATTGGGAAGCATCACCGTAGAATAACCCTTTTACAGTACCTGCTACGCCATTCCATCCGTCGCCATAAGCTCCATCGGCAAATAAACCTAAAGCAATCATACCCCATGCACCGTTAACCCCATGTACTGCAACGGCACCTACTGGGTCGTCAACTCTAAGTTTTTTCTCAATAAAGAAAGCGGCTTCAATAACCAATACACCAGCAATTAAACCGATTAAGGCTGCTGATTGCACATTTACAAAGGCGCAAGGAGCGGTAATGGCAACCAAACCGGCCAACATACCGTTTATCATCATTGATGGGTCAGGTTTTTTAGTTTTAACCAACCACATGTACATCATGGATGCAAATGCACCGGTAGCCGAAGCAATCATGGTGTTTACGGCAATTACGCTGATGCGTAAATCGCCTCCGGCCAATGTTGATCCGGGGTTGAATCCAAACCAACCAAATGCCAGAATAAAAGCACCTATAATTGCCATTGGAATGTTATGTCCGGGTATTGCATTAGGCGTACCATTTTTGTTGTATTTTCCAATACGAGGTCCAATCATTGCTGCACCCACAAAGGCTAATACCCCTCCTGTCATGTGTACTACTGATGAACCCGCAAAATCTACTACTCCATGGCCTAGGCCAAACATGGCACCAAGTTGCGACAACCATCCATAACCCCAAACCCAGTTTCCAAAGATTGGGTAGATTAATGCTCCTACAACTACTCCATAGATAGCAAACGAGGAGAATTTCCATCTTTCAGCCATTGATCCGGTTGGTATGGTGGCGGTTGTGTCCATAAATACCATTTGGAATAAGAATAAGGCAAAAACGCCTACATCATAAACCCCCATTAGAAAAAAGCCCTTGGTTCCAAATAACCCAAAAGAATGGCCAAATAATTCTATGGTAAATTCATTGGCTAGTCCGCCAAATCCACCTAAGGTGCCTAATGTACCTACACCGCCAAACATGAGGGCAAATCCGCTGATAAAGAATCCAATCATTCCCAATGCGTAAACCATCATATTCATTGACATGGTATGTGCGGCGTTCTTAGCCCGGGTTAAGCCCGATTCAACCATGGCAAAACCGGCCTGCATAAACATAACCAGGAATCCGCAAAGTAATACCCACATCATATTAATGGCTACTTTGTTATGTCCTACCAAATTGGCAACCTCTGTTGCAGTTGGTTCTCCTGCAACGGCTGCGGGTACATCAACAATGGTACCTGTTGCTCCTCCCGATGGGTCGGCTACAGCGTGCGCATAGCTTGCTGCTGCTAATGTCGTAATTAGTATTGCGACAAGAATTACATATTTTTTAAGCATATTTTATGTTTTTATGGATTAATAATTGACTTATAGGGAGTCTCCGGGGCCTTTTGTTGATTCATCACCATGTGCTCCGTTGCTGATTCTTACCGATTCTTCAATGTTATAGATGAAAATCATTCCATCGCCTATTTCACCAGTGTAGGCAGCTTTCTCGATACATTTAATTGTTTTTTCAACATTAACATCGCGTAAAACAATGGAAATAAATATCCGCGAGATGTATTCCGTATCGTAAACGGTACCCCTATAGGAATGATGTCCACGTGTAAGCTCATTTCCAACTCCTGAGGCATCCCAATAAGAGAAGAAATCGATACCGATCTTTTTAAGTTCGGTTTTCACTTCTTCGAACTTTGTGGTTCGGATTATTGCTTCAACTTTTTTCATATTTGGATTTTTAAATTTTTATATGTCTATTTAAATGCTAGGAAATTCATCCTAGCATCTTTTCGAATTTTTTTAGAATGATACCCCTAAAACCATGGTGAACATTTTTGAATAGGGATTCAAGATTACTGAACCATTTACAGGAAGCGAGAAGCTATCAGTAACCTTAATGGTTTTTGATGTGCTTAACCCGAGGTTAACCAACCCAAATTCATCAGATTTCCTTGTTACCCCGTCGGCTTCAAATTCCTCAACAGTGTACCATCCGTTACCGGCACCTGCAAAAACTGCGAAATTTGTGAATGAATATTTAGCTTCTACATAAATGTCGCCACCAACAGATCCTGTGCCAGGAGCTTTATTAACAATGTAGTTTCCACTTAATGTTAATCCTTTAATGGTGTACCCAGCATTAATCTCAAATGCATGTGAACCTAAGGTGTCGGAATAATTGAAATAATCAAGCGGAACACCTAACCAAGTTGGATAGTAATAATCAGTTACTCCCAGAGATAAACCGAACCCAAATGCATAAGATGCATACAAATCAGCTTCAGTATAACCGGCAGCATCGAAGGAACCCCATGCCCCAACAGTTAAACCACCTGTTGCAAATTTAACAGTAGGTTGAAATGCCGGACCTGTTCCGAATTTAGAACCACGCCATATATAATTGCTGTAAATATCGGCGCCTAACGAAAAAGGCGATGGGGTTTCTTCTTCTTGAGCAAACAAAGTTGCCGGTAATGTGCACGCAGTTAAGAGAAGTGCAAACAGAAAAGTTTTCATTGTCTTCATAATAATTGTTTTTTAATTGTGAATACTAACTATGTATTATTTGTTGTCGAGGCAAAAATATGTATTATAATTATAACACCCCCTAAAAAAGTATAGTAAAATGTAAAAAAAATATAATAAAATATGCAAACGTGTACATAAAAATAGGGTAGCAAATTTAAAAAAGATAAAATAATAGCACATACCCCCCCAAAAAAAATATAACTGGTTATTTGTTTTTCGAATCCTAAAAGGTGGTATTATATAAAAACACAGGTAGTTTGGTTCGTTCCAGAATTAATCCAACTGTATGTATTAGGTTATGATTTTGAATGGATAAAAGAGTTTATCTTAGTTCAATATTTATTTTTGAATGAAAACATCAAAATATGAAAATATCATGGGACATATATTTATAATAGGTGGTACAACTTTCGATCACATTGTTTCACTGCCTGAATTTCCTCAGCCGTTGCCACAAACCATCCATCAGGCTACTTTCCACGAAACTACAGGATCTACCGGTTCAGGTAAAGCGCTTTGTCTTACAAAGTTGGGAATATCAAATACATTGTATTCGGTTTTGGGCGACGATATTTATGGGAAACAGATTATTCATCATCTTGAAAATGAAAAGGTTGATTTTATTTATGATTTCGATCCCAAAGGTACTGAACGCCATTTTAATATGATGGATGCTGAAGGAAATAGGATTTCCATTTTTATTACCCAATCATCGGAATTGATCAATTTTAGTTTTGATAAAGTTGAAAGGGAAATCCAGAAAAGTGATTTGGTAATACTCAATATTATATCGTATTGCAAACAATTTGTTCCGCTGCTAGTAAAATATGACAAACCTATTTGGACCGATTTGCATGATTATACAGATGGTAACACTTACCATCAGCCTTTTATTGATGCATCCAGCTATCTGTTTCTTAGTTCAGATAATCTTTCGGATTACAAAATGACAATGAAAGGGTTAATGAATTTAGGAAAGGAATTGGTGGTTTGCACACACGGCAAGAATGGAGCCACAGCCCTTACTAAAAATGGCGAATGGATTGAAGAACCCGGGCTTATCGGTTTTACGATGGTAGATGCCAATGGTGCCGGTGATAATTTCTTTTCGGGTTTTCTGTACGCATTTTTTAAGGGTGAAACCATAAAAAACTGCATGAAATACGGTTCACTGTGCGGGGCTTATTGCATTACTTCAAAACAGTTGGTTTTTGAAGGATTGTCAAAGTCATTTCTTGATAAGGAATTCAGGAGAGTTTCTGGTTACTAGTTTCTTGTTACTGGTTACTTGTTACTGGTTACTGGTTTCTTGTTGTTTCTGGTTTCTGGTTACTGGTTTCTAATCTCTAAACTCTAATCTCAAATCTCAAATTTATCAACTATTCATTAATTTCAATGGAGTATTGGGCAGCATGTTGTTTTCCGGGTTGTAATTTTATGATACCCTCCTTATTTTTAAAATGGCCATCAGAGTTAACTGAGTCAGAAATACCTTGCCAAGGTTCAATGCAGATAAATGGAGCATTGGGTTTTGTCCACACTCCTAAAAAAATGAAATCGCTAAAACGCACGGTAATGTATTGATCTGAAATATGACTGCGCAACCGTACTTTTCGTGATTTAAGTTTCTTAAATATTAGTGCGTCTTTCTCGAAAAGCTCATATTTTAGAGGCAATACGTCTGTATTGTCGAGCACCAAATAGGTTTTATCGGTAACCAATCCTCCTTCAGCAAGCCTATTGCTGGATGCTTTTTCAAAGGATTCAAATTCCAAATAATAATCACTAAACGATTCGCCTTTGTTAATCGGGCAATTAAATGCCGGGTGACCTCCTAAAGCAAAATACATTTCTTTTGTGTCGAGGTTGGTTATTTTATGCAAAATGTTAATTCGATTGCCAATCAATTGAAAGGTTATTACAAATTCAAATAGAAATGGATACATGGAAAGCGTTTCTGGCGAAGCCACCAATTTAAAGACCAATCGGTCAGTTTCCTTAAAAATAAGCTCTATATTTTGATTGTATCGGATAAACCCGTGTTTTGGCATGGAGTAGGCATTGCCATCGTAAGTATATTGGTTTCCTTTTAAGCTTCCAATAATTGGAAATAGGATAGGTGCATGACTAGCCCAATACTCAGGATTGGCATTCCATATATATTCTTTGTCTGATTTAATTGATTTAATACTGCAAATTTCGGCTCCCGTTTGGTCAACACTTAACTTTAGTGCTGTATTTGAAATGGTATGTATCATACTTGCTGTTATTGTTCCTCAAAAGTAGTATTATTCAGTAAAAGCAGTATAAAATAAGGGTCGTTTTTTTGTCATATAAATTATTGCCCATTAGTATGCGATGTTTAACCAGAAATAAATCAAAAAAAATGAAATAATTACCTAGCAACCACTTCAAATACAACCACCTGAATTTCACCATTTTCATCGACCAAAGTAAGGGAATGGTTCCCAGGCAAACAGAAAAGCTCTTTTTTATGAATGCCCAATGTGGTTCCGATAAAATTATTATCTAAATGCCAATGTATCTTTGCTCCCGGAATGCGGTGGGCTACCTCAAAAACGGAGCGTTGTTGTTGCTGGTTAAACCCAATGGGTAAAAATAGTTTAGCCTTATTCTTAGGATAAATAACTTCCATATTTTCACTATCATTATTCAGGCAATCGGAATGAAACGGAGGAAGCGACTGGTAAAATGGATCTTTGTATTTATAGTACCACTCCATCACCGGAGGAAGAACAAACCAACTTTTGGTTACCATTACACTTACCGGATAGCAATCGGAAGTAACCCGATACTTTTCATCAGCAGATAAATGGATTAGTTTATGATAGGGGCAAAGACCCGTTTTTATACCCGATTGAGAAGTATAAATTGAATCGGTTTCGGTACAAAGCTCCGATGCCTTGTATCCGCTTTTTGCACATACTTTTAATTTTGTCAAATCGTCGTAAGGAGTCTCAAACCAAGGAGTGTTTGGAAGTTCTTTGAAGATATCGAACATAACCGGGGCGGCGGCACTGGCACCAGTTAATCCGGAACGTCCTTCTCCATCGGCGTTGCCAATCCAAACAGCTACAACATATCCTGACGTAATTCCCACAGCCCATGCATCGCGGTTACCAAAACTGGTTCCTGTTTTCCATGCAATTTTTTTTGAGGAAGTAAATAGCTGCCAGTTGGCATTTTCAATGGGGCGGTGCATTTCGGTAAGGGCATTAAAAGTAACCCAAATAGCTCCAGCAGTAAAAGGATCTGTTTCTTGCCAATGAGTAACTATTTTATTTTTTTCTTTGTTATAAACCGGGTTGTGATAATCGTCCGGATTATACCGAGAATTATTTACCGTATAATGATTTAAAACCCTGGCTAGACTTGCATAAGTGCCCGCCAATTCCCAAAGAGTAATTTCAGCTCCACCCAAAATAAGGGAAAGTCCATAATGATCGGCCGAATATGTGATGGTGGAAAGGTTTAGTTCTTTAAGTTGGTTATGAAACCGCTCTACTCCATATTCCTGTAGCATCCGAACGGCAGGGATATTCAAAGATCGGGATAAGGCATTATTTGCGTGTACCGCTCCATCAAATTCTTTATCAAAATTGCGGGGGACAAAACCGGCAATGTGTGTTGGAATATCGGCTACCAAAGTTCCAGGAAGCAAAAGTCCTTCTTTTTGCATCAACGCATACAATAAGGGTTTTAAGGTACTGCCGGTGCTACGTGGTGCTGTAATTATATCAACCTGCTGACCCGATTGTTGAACTCCGGTTTGGGTATTTCCTACATACGCCACAGCATTTCCGGTTTCAACATCCAAAACCAAAGCAGCTGCATTCAATACCCCATTTTCCGAAAGCACTTGATAATGTTTTTCAATGATTCGGTTTACTTGATCCTGTATTTTTGTATCAATGGTTGTGGTTATTCTTTTTCCCGTTAATCCATCCGATATTGCCCGTGTTAATAGATGTGAGGCAAGTTGCGGCAGTGGGTGCGGCTTTTCGGGCAAGGGTTCCAGTTTGGCCAATTCGCAGGTTGTGGCATCAATTATATTATTCTTATAAAGTTTATCTAATAGTCGGTTCCGCTTTTTCAACAACAGTTCCTTATTTTTTCCCGGATAAATCAATGATGGGGCATTTGGTAGAACCGCCAAGGTTGCTGACTCTCCCCATGAAAGAGCATCGGTAGGCCTGCTGTAATATCGCCAAGCGGCGGCATCCAATCCCACCACATTGCTGCCAAACGGAGCATGTGAAGCGTATAGAGCCAAAATCTCGGTTTTGGAATAGCTTACTTCCAACCGTATGGCCAGAAAAAACTCAATCAGCTTTTGCCCTATGTTACGAGCCTTTCCTTTACGGGAAAGCCTGATAACCTGAGCATTAATAGTACTCCCACCGCTTACTTTTTTACCCGCTTGAATGTTTTGCTTGAATGCTCTAAAAATGGAAACCGGATTGATTCCCGGATGATACTGAAAATACTGATCCTCGAAATACACAATGCATTGTTTAAACTTTTCGGGAACGGTATCCATTTCAGGGAATCGCCATTGACCATCGGTTGCAATTTGGGCAGCCAACAGTTTTCCTTGGTTATCGTTTATTACCGTGCAAGTGGGATTGTTGAAAAGGGGTTTGGGCAGCGAAAAAGCAAAGATTAAGATTATGGAAAGGCAGACTAAATAAAACAATCTTAAAGGTATGGAAACCTTGATTCTATTAATATGTTGCAGTATTTTACTCAATTATTTGTGTAATTCAACTGAAGAGTACTGTTTTTTTATACCACATGGTTGCAGTGGTTACATTTTTCTAGTCCTTATTTTGTTTTTAGTTATCGTGATAAAACAGATTTCAGGATTAGCCATATAATCATCAATACATTTTATGAAGTGATTTTCGATTTGATTGTATTGTGGTTGGTCGTATCTCATAAATAAAGTTGAATCCAGTATTCTTCAACATTTTCGTCAAAAATTATCATGCTAGTTCAAAAACTTCTTCATTTGCAATTAAGTCCGCAGCATATTCAAATGCTGCATAAATTTGTTCTTTGTTAATATGAGGGTAGCTTGTAATTAAATTTTCAATAGTAAATCCACCGGCAAGTTTTCTCAAAATGAGCTCTACTGTTATCCTTGTGCCTTTGATAATAGGTTTCCCAAGCATAATGTCAGGATCACGAACTATATATTTATTATATTCCATTTTAATATATTTTCTTGTAAAATTACCCAGAATTAATTAGGATTCCAAATCACAATTTAATGCGACTCAACATCACTCACAACTAATTGATAAACCAAATAATCACTTAATCTTAAATGGTTTTACTTTCCATATCTTTTCACAATAATCCTGGATTGACCGGTCGGACGAGAACTTTCCCATCCGAGCCACATTCAGTATGGCTTTCCGGTTCCATTCGGCAGGGTTTTTCCATGTTGTGGCAACCAAATCCTGACAAGCAATATACAAATCATAATCAGCCATTAACATATACGGGTCGTGCCACAACAAATTGTCGGTGATGGGCTTAAAAAGGTCGCAGTCGCCTTTGGAAAAATAGCCGGAATTAATCATGTTTATAACTTCGCGCAACTCAACATTATGATCGTAAATATAGTGAGGATTGTATCCGTTGTGTTTGGTTTCATCAACTTGGGCGGCTGTTAAGCCAAATAGGAAGAAATTATCGTTACCTACCTCTTCCCTTATTTCGACATTAGCCCCATCGAGCGTACCAATAGTGAGTGCACCATTCATTGAAAACTTCATATTGCCGGTGCCACTGGCCTCTTTGCCCGCTGTTGATATCTGTTCCGAAAGGTCGGCTGCCGGATAAATATGTTGTCCATTGGTTACGTTGAAATCAGGAAAGTAAACCACCTTGAGCTGGTCCTTCACATCAGGGTCGCTGTTTACCACATCACCTACTGAATTAATCAGCTTGATTATGAGTTTGGCGGTATAATATCCGGGAGCGGCCTTGCCTCCAAAAATGAACGTGCGGGGAGCTATATCCATGTTAGGGTTTTGCTTAATGCGCCAATAACGTGTAATGATATTCAGTACATTAAGGTGTTGCCGTTTGTACTCGTGAATACGCTTTACCTGAATATCGAATAGCGAAGCAGGATTAACAATAATGCCTGTCCTTTCTTTAATGAGTGTTGCAAGGTGTTTTTTATTTTCCAGTTTTACATTCCGGAATTGTTCCCTGAATGCAGCATCATCAGCCAAAGGTTCCAGTTTACGCAGTTCATCAAGCTGGCCGGGCCATTTATTACCAATGGAATCGGTAATTAACTTGCTTAATCCAGGATTACTCAACACCACAAAGCGACGTGGTGTTACTCCGTTGGTAACATTATGGAAACGCTTTGGGTACATTTCTACCCAATCGGGTAACACTTGTTGCTTCAGAAGTTCCGTGTGCAGTGCTGCCACACCGTTAATGGCACTGCTTCCAACACAAGCCAGGTTAGCCATGCGGATGTATTTTTCCCCAGTTTCGTCAATGATAGACATTCGTGAAAGTTTACCTAAATCACCCGGGAACCGGTTGCTTACTTCATTTAGAAAGCGGTAATTAATTTCATAAATAATTTCCAGTACACGCGGCATCAGGTATGCAAAGAGGCCTACCGACCATTTTTCCAATGCTTCGGGAAGTAACGTGTGATTGGTGTAACTAAATGTTTTGCAAGTGGTATCCCATGCGGTGTCCCAATCAATCTGGTATTCATCAACCAATATGCGCATGAGTTCAGCTACCGATACTGAGGGATGTGTATCGTTAAGTTGTATGACCCATCGTTTATGAAATTCCTGTGGTTTGCCCTCATATCGCAAATGAATCCGCATCATATCCTGCAATGAGCATGAAACAAAAAAATACTGCTGTTTAAGACGCAATTTTTTACCTTCCATCAATTCATCATTGGGATATAAAACTTTGCTGATATTTTCGGACTTCACTTTGTATTCAACAGCCTTATAATAATCGCCTTGATTGAAGGATGAAAAGTCAAAAGATTCTTCGGCTTCCGACTTCCACAAGCGAAGAAAATTACACGAGTGTACCTGGTATCCCATGATAGGAGTGTCGTAGGGTATTCCGGTCACCATATAGGCGGGTTTCCACCGAAAGCATTTACGACCCTCTTCATTTGCATAAGATTCGGTGTGACCCCCAAAATTGACATTTGCCATGAGCTCGGGGCGCGCGCTTTCCCAAGGGTTTCCCTTTCGCAGCCATTTGTCGGTTTTTTCCACCTGCCAGCCATCGCGAATTTCCTGATCGAAAATGCCAAACTCATAGCGTATTCCATAACCAATTGCGGGTATTTGCTGTGAGGCTAGCGAGTCGATATAACAGGCAGCCAAACGGCCTAAGCCTCCATTTCCAAGGCCTGGTTCTTCTTCCTGTGCCATTATTTCATCAAAATTAAAACCAAGCTCTTCCACCGCCTGCTTCATTGCATCATAAATATTCAACGATATTAGATTGACGCCCAACTGCGGCCCTAAGAGGAACTCGGCAGATAAATAACTTACCAACCGAACATCATTTTCAAATATGGCATTCATGGTCCGATGTTCCCGCTGCAATAGTCTATCTCGAACGGTATATGAAACAGCCATATACAAACCATTTAGAGAGGTATTCACAATGTTCCGTCCCTGTTGGTAAAACAAATGCTCCATAACTCCTTGTTTCAGGGAATCTACATCCATTCCGGAACGCACATCAATGTTGGTTTCAGCAGCATTCGCTGGCGCTGTATTGTTTGTTATAGTTTTTTTTGCCATAGCTATTTCTTTTAAAGTTCCATTTTGGATACAAAAAACAGATAGGAAAAGGTACGAAAAAAATAGTTACTATTTATTGGAACGAATGAATTCTATTTTCATGGGGCGAACCTTGGCAAATGCATTTAAAACTTCTATTCTAAATTTTCCATTTTCGTCGCATGGTTTCCTCACAATTTCAATTTAACGGAAGTGGTTGCGCCGAATTTAAACCCGAAATTCATGTACCCCGGCTTATGCTTCGACAGGCTCAGCAATCAGCCTGGGCTATTCATATTAAAACCGCCGCGGCGGGTTTTTAAATGCGCTTGCCCTGCGGGGGAACCTGTTAAAGCAGCATTGGAATATTTTTTGCCGATATTATGGCCTCTAAGAATAAAACCTGTGACTTAGAAACGCATCCGTGATTAGTATTTATTTTTCTTCATGTCTTTTTTATAATTCTTCATAAATTTTCCAAATTCTTTGTCTCTCTTGCGGCTCTCGGCAACCGTCGATTCAAAATAAACTTTTTCTTTTTCCATTTTCAGATAATTATCATAGGAGGTTTTGTCGATTTCATTTTTTGCCAAAGCTTCAAGAACGGCACAACCTATCTCGTTGGTGTGTGTACAGTCTTTGAATTTGCAATTTTTAGCAAAACCAATTATTCCATCGAAGGTAATTTCCAATCCGCTTGCTCCATCGGCAATACCGACTTCCCGCATACCGGGATTGTCAATTAAAATGCCGCCATTTTCCAACACAATTAATTCCCGGTGGCTTGTAATCTGCCGGCCTTTATTGGTAGTCTGGCTTATGTTTCCGGTTTGCATTAGGTTCTTGCCTGAAAGATTATTTAGCAGTGTTGATTTTCCAACACCTGAGGAACCAAGTAGGCAATAGGTTTTCCCTTTTTCAATTGTCTTTTTTAATGTTTCGTATCCATCCTGTGACTCATTACTTATGGCAATAATGGGAACATTTTTAATACGACCATTTATCTGCGCCAACATTTCCGAAATCTGATGTTCATTTATCAAATCAATTTTACTAAGCACAATTATAGGGCTTACCTTTGACGAATTACAGATGGTGAGGTATCGTTCCAGCCGGTTGATATTAAAATCCCTATCAGCCGCTTGCACCAAAAAAGCATAATCAACATTTACAGCTATAATTTGAATCTCTCCAATTTGACCTACTGCTTGTCGTTTAATAATTGAGAATCGGGGCAAAATCTTGTGAATTATGGGAAATTCAGTATCGTAAGTTGTTAAAGCAACCCAATCGCCTACCGCCGGAAAATCTTCACGGTTTTTTGCCGTAAAACGCATATTGCCCGTTATCTCGCCGTCAAATTCACCTTTTTCGGTAAGGATGTTATATCGCTCTTTATGTTCAGCAATTACCCTGCCTATCTCAAAGCTGTTGAGGCTATTGTGGTTTCTGAATTTTTCAAAGATGTTATTGTATCCAAGGTCTTCTAACTTCATTTTGGCATTTTTGAATATGATGATTTTAGCAACAAAATCCATTATTTATTTGAAAGTGTTCCAGCTGTTTTCCAACTAATGTTTTTTTGCCAACCGGTTTAAAACCCAATTTTAAATAGAGTCTTTTGGCATCTGGCTTTTCGTCTTCAACCAATAAACCCAATGTTTGCCCCTTTTGAACAACCTGTTTTTCAATTATAAAATTCAATAATTTCGTTCCAATTCCTTTTCCTTGCCATTCCGGATCAACACCTATTGAATCGATATATAACTCTCCTGCTTGTGTTTCGTTTTCGGGATTAAAGCCGTTGTTATATTTTGTTTTTATGTATTTCAGAACGGGTTCCCGCAATTGAATCAAATTTGCTCCGTCATATATATTGACTGCGGCGATTACCTTGCCATCAATTTGAACCACCCAACAGTTTTGATACGAATATTGATTCTGTTCCCCTTTTACAAAATGAAACAATAGATTTTTTACTGCCACATAATCTTTTTTACCAATAAAGATGTAAAAAAAATCTTCCATTACCAAGAGCAAATAGTTGGTAATTGATTCGGAATCGGCTATGGTGGCTTCTCTGATGATCATCTTTAACTCTTTTCTATTTAGTTGATTTTTTTGTAATCCAAACTGAATAATTATTTTCAATCGGCAATATATTATCTGCTAAAATAATAAAATAAGGTCAGGGAATTTGCTCTTAGAATTTCGATATTGAACTTAAAACTCAAGATTCGACTTTGCAGCGCAAATTGATAAAGAATAATAAAATACTGGCAAAATAAATAGGGTTTTAAGCGGTACACAATGCCCAGCGATTCCGATAGCAATCGGAACCCGGTTGAATTACAACCAATGATTTATAAAGATTTTTTTTCAGAATTATTCATGAATAATCCGGGTTATCATTAATTGGCATATAATCAATATAAGCTATTCCCCTTTTACAAACATATCAATTTGTTCATTTATATATTCAGGTTTTTCAATTACAGGCGAGTGTCCGCAGTTTTTAATCAAAACAGTCCGACAATTCGGAATATTTTTATTTATTCTTTTTGCTACCTTTTGATAAGGGTAATACAAATTATTATGGTCGCCGACAAATAAAATAACCGGGCGTGTGATTGAATTTAGCAATTTGTTACTGATGCGATAGTTGTCAAATGGTACTATCGGATTTGAGTTTTCAAATGCAAGCAGAATAATGTCAGAATAGGATTTTTCTATTACGAAATCCTTCGCCACGCATAACTGTAAAAAATTCATGGCTTTTTCCCTCGAAGGAGAAATCATCATAGAAAAATAGTTAAGGCTATAATTTAAGTTAGGTTCACATAAGCCGGGATAGGGTGCAATGAGAAAACACTTGTCCACAATTTTGGGATACGATATGGTAAAAAGCAACGATTGGTATCCGCCATAAGAATGGCCTACAAAAGTAGCATGTGAAATTTTCAAACTATCACAAATATCTTTGAGCCAAAGCGTCCAATCATTGCTTTTTTCCATTGGAACCTTCATTTCGCTGCGGTTTGCATCTCCAAGAATATCAATTGCATAAATTTTGTAATTTTTATGCAGTTCTTTAATGGTTTTATACCATATCAACGATGAGCCCGAAAAACCATGAAGCAGCACAATTACAGGCATGGTATCATTTCCTGCCGATATTACATGGGTTTTTCCGTATTTGGTTGCGATAAACTGACTTTTAAATTCAAAATCCCAGTTATTTAAAGTGGAATCATATAGTTTTAAAAATCCCCGTTTCGCTAAATAATTATTAAAAACTTGTTCCACTTCAGTAAGTTGAGAATCATAGTTGTCCCATGCATTAAACTCATCAGCATCTGCAGTTGCCAAAATTGGAGTTCCTTCACTATAAATGGTTCCGGTTACGATACCTGTGCCGGGAAGTTCGGTAGGTACATCGGTAAAACTACCAATATCACCGGCGCTATCCGCTGCGCCAATATTATCTAGGTTATCAGCTACAGTAAATATAGCGAAACTGGAGGTTGTACCTAGTGTAGGTACCTGTCCAAATTGCAAATAGGGCAATAGCAACAGAATAATTGATGCAAATACCAATTGTAATTGTTTTCTCATTGTATTTTGACTTCCCTTATAATCAAACGTTAGTAAAGGTGAGGATATTTATCACGAATTGTGTTGCATAACTTTTGCAAATAGTTGTATTATTCTAGTGATTGATGCCTAAGTTGAGAGGGTTAAGAATATACAACAACCTTAATCATTAGCAAAAAAATGCTAATTATAAACTCTAAAATAGAATTCCCATTCACCAGATTTTATGGATTTACCATTTCATCTATGGCGAAAATAAATAAAGACAGAATCTACTATGTAGTTGGATTTGGGCAAATGTATGGATTGTTGAGAAAACGGAAAACGATTCATACTAATTAATAGCTATGTTGAGTATGCCCACCAAAACTTAAACTTAAAATGATAAATTTGTAACACTCTTTTACTGATTAATACCTTACATTATGAGAACCTTTTTCCTTGCAATGGTATTTTCTTTGACCTTTAGTTCCCTAATTGGACAAAAGATTCAAAACAACCGGGTAATAATACTAACAGATATTGAGGCTGACCCGGATGATACTCAATCCTTGGTTCGATTGCTTCTCTATTCCAACGAAATTGACATAAAAGGTATTATTGCAACCACTTCGTGTTGGCATAAAACCATGATCAACCCCGAATCCATAAAAAAAGTAATGCAAGCTTACGGCAAAGTACAGCCGAACCTTGTAAAACATGATGTGGCTTTTCCAAAAGTCGAAACATTATATCAATTAGTTAAGCAAGGTTTACCAGAATATGGAATGTTAGGTGTTGGCCAAACTAAAGATTCCGAGGGTTCCGACTGGATAATAAAGGAACTTGAAAGCAAAGATGAGCGTTCCTTATGGATTTCGGTTTGGGGAGGGTCAAATACCTTAGCGCAAGCACTCTATAAAATTAAAAATACAAAAATTGAAAAGGAGGCAAAAATACTTATAGCTAAACTTAGGGTTTATGCTATTTCGGACCAAGATGATAGCGGAATCTGGATTAGAAACAATTTTCCTGACTTGTTTTATATTGTTTCTCCGGGAGATGACTATGGCAGTGCAACATGGAGTGGTATTCATAGTTTTGTAAAAGGCATAAACAATGACAAAATCAGTAATTCGTGGCTTGCTCAAAATATTCAACAAGCTCATGGCCCACTTGGTGCAGCTTATCCTGATGTAGCGTGGGCCATGGAAGGAGACACGCCATCGTTTCTGTCTTTACTATTGAATGGACTAAATAATGCCGAACATCCTGAATGGGGTGGTTGGGGTGGCCGGTATGAACTTTATAAGCCCGACTTTTCGACCCAAAAACAAGGAGGTTCGGGAGTGCCATTTGAACCCGAAACTAGAAAAATATGGACAAATGCTGTAGATACTTATATGCCTTATATTCATAACGACTATGGAAGAACAGTAAAAATGGATACCGTTACTTTCAAGGATAATAAAGTTACGTTATGGCGTTGGCGCGATGATTTTCAAAACAATTTTGCTGCCCGTATGGACTGGTGTACAAAAACGTACGAGGAAGCAAATCATGAACCGCAAATTACTTTAAGTAACCCTGAACAAATAACTGTAAAATCAGGGCAAGGCTTCGGATTAGATGCCTTTGATACCACCGACCCCGATGGAGATAGTTTCAGTTTCCTCTGGTTTAACTATGCTGAGGCTGGAACCTATAATAAAATAATAAAAATTGAAGGAGCTGAAAATGCTCATGGAGCCTACGTGATTGCTCCAAAGGTTGATAAAGAGGAAACAACTCATTTTATTTTGAAAGTTACCGATAGAGGAGAACCACAATTATGCAGTTATAAAAGAGTAATAGTGACCATTAAACCATAACAAACTATAGGGTAATCAATACACGGTGGGTTTATAGGTATAGTTGGCGGTCAGGCTGATAAAAAGATTTGAAAAGTGATGCAACAAACAATTGAAAAGATAATGCAATTTGGACTTGATCAAGAGCAGGCATTGCAAATTAGTTCACTGTTTAAAACCGAAGTCATTCTAAAAAAAAATGACTTCTGGTTAAAAGAAAACACGGTATGTGAACATTTAGGATTTATTACCGAAGGTATGTGTCGTTATTTTTACGTAAATGATAATGGTGATGAAGTTACCCGATGGGTTTCTATCGAAAACGAATTTACAACCTCATTGGGCAGTTTTATCAGGAAAATAAGAACCAAGGAGAACATTCAAGCTATCAGCCCTGCCAAAATTCAAGTTGCCCAAAAGGACGATTGGGATGTTTTTTGTAAAGACCACGAGTTTGCCAGAATTTTTTGGTCGAAAGCTATTGAAGAATATTTGATTGGTATGGAAGAAAGAGTTTATTCGCTAATTGCATTAAATGCAAAACATAGATATGAAAATTTAAGAAATAACTACCCCAAGTTAGTGATGAACGTACCGGATAAATACCTTGCATCAATATTAGGCATAAAACCCAGACATTTAAGCCGATTGCGAGCCGAAAAAAAATAGACAATTGTCTTCTTTCCTTATCTTGAGCATTCACAATATTTGCCAATATTTTAAAAGCGAAAATAATTATGAGAGCTAAAAAAACTGCACTGTTAATTCTTACATCAATAGTTCTTTCTCTTGCACCGGAATCATTAATTGCCCAGTCTGATTCTACCGGTACATTCTGGAAACCCACTCCTCGAAATTATGAAGTGAAACAAGCATTTGAAATCGAATCTCTATTCCCAATGTTTTTTTTTGGTGGATATCATATTGGTATTGGGTATCGGTATAACAAATTCAGGTTCAGGGTAAGTGTCATAAATGGCGGTACTTATAATGCCGATGTTCAGGCTGTTGGAGATATTGATGAGGGTTATAAACGTTATTACACTACATCACCCGGTGTTTTTCTGGGTTACAATGTTTGGAAAAATTTAGAAGTTTATGGCTATTATGAAAGACATACATTTGAAGTCGAACAAATGTCGACAGGCTATAAACAAGACATTCCTTCTAACGATTTTGGCATAGGAATTAGTTACCAATTATTTATTGGTCGAACTTTCTACATTCAGCCCGGAATTCACAGCTATTTCAGGACAGACCAGACAATAACATTTCCAAATAGTGGAATTTACTCCATCCCCACGTTTGAGTTATCCCCGATTGTTAGAATAGGTGCAAGACTTTGGAAAAAGTATTAACCGTAAGAAACTGTTTAAATTTTATATTGAACCCACTTCGGGGTTCTAATTATGTTGTCTTGTTTTCCTCCGGTTTACACCGGAGGTTATTCATATTCAAGTCTTTCAGACTTGGGTGTGCTGAAAACCCTCGTATGGGTTGAACTCTAATGTATATTGAATAAAATAAATTTAAACAGTTGCAAATAATTAATTTCAAAAAAAGAAGTCAGAACCGATAACACGGTTTTGCTTAAGCCGGAGTGACTTGCATACTTGGGCCTTTGTGTATCTACTTTAGTTTATTGCTGGCAGACAGTTTTGTGCTCATAAACCCCTCCGAATGAAAAGTCCGAAAACGAAAATAAAATTAATTAATCGTCCAAACATATCCTGATAAATCAATGGTTTGTTACTATAAAAGGCATAAACTTTACAACTATCGAGTTCAGTCCCAGGTGCGGATTTCCCAATTGTGATGCTGGGCTATCTTTATAAGGTACTTATCGGGATTCACACAAACTGGATAACCAACCGAATGCAGCACCGATAAATCGTCCATGGAATCGCCATAATAGTAGGAATTTTCAAGGAATGACTTATTTGCATCAAGAAGCTGAATCATTCGGTTTAGCTTTACGTTGCGGTAGCAAAACTTACCTTTGGCGAATCCGGTATAGTGCTGATTCACCGCTTCCAATTCCGTGCAAATTACCGTGGGTATTTCCAAGTATTTGGCTATAGGGTTACAAATTGGAGCTATTGCCGATGAAAGTACCACCAAATGAGCTCCTTGTGCTTGATGCCTTTTAATCTCAGCCATTATTTGGGGCCGAATAGCAGGAATAAGATATTTTTCAACAATTTCAGGGCATAAGTTTTCCATTTCGCTCACCGGATAATTAGCTAACCAGGAGGCAAACTTTTCTAATATTCGTGCCGAATCAATTAGTTTTAATCGGTACAAAACGGAAAGGAAATACGCCGATATCAATTTCCGGTTACTCAAGAGGCCCTTTTTATGGGCCATGCGTAAAAGCACTTCACCACTGTTTATTTTTAAAATAGTGTGGTCGATATCGAAAAAGGCGAAATAGCTCATTCCGTATTTTTTAATTTATCCTGAAAAAGTGATTCCCATTGGGATTGTAAATAACTTGGAGCGCATTGGGTATAATACTTATATCGAAATGCTTAGCAAAATGCAGTTCCCCATCAAGGTGAAAGGGCACTTCCCGGTTAAATTCAATTTCTAATTTTGGGGTTTGATAATAGTTAACTTTTTTATTCTGTAGATGGGTTCCTTTGGGTACTTTTGTTAAAATACTTAACCGTTCCATAAGGGAAAGTTTTTCTATGGCACAAACATCGAGTAAACCGTCGTTTGCAATGGCTTTGGGAGTAAGGAAAAAATCACCGGCAAATCGTCGTCCATTTGAAATGGTGTTAATAAAGCAATCAGTTTCATGTTTGGCTCCTTCGGTTAAAACGGTCATTCTTTTTTCCCGATAAAAAAGCAATGTTTTAATAATTTGAAAGAGGTATTTGTTTTTTCCACCCTTTTTCACTTCACCCGGTTCGGTATAGTTTTCAGCAGCTACCTGGGCATCGAATCCCAATCCCATACCATTCAGAAAAGGCAATCCGTTGCAGAGACCCACATCAATTAAGCTTGTTTTTTTTTCGAAAAACACCTCCCAGTGCTCGTCGTTAAAACGATTGGGGAAGCCCAGAATCTGTATAAAATCGTTACCCGTACCGGCAGGGATAATCCCTAAGGTAAGATCTTTTTTGTGCAAAACACTGGTGGCAATCTCGTTAAAGGTTCCGTCGCCACCTACTGCAATAATATATTTTGAGCCCATGTCGGCATAATGCATTGCCAGTTGTGAAGCATGGCCCTTCTTTTCGGTATAAACTATTGCCGCATTAATAGCATGTTTATTTATCATTTCCTCAATTTTAGGTGCCAACGATTTTGCGTATTCATTGCCCGCTATAGGGTTAATTATAAATACCCATTCGGGGTGTTGCATTGTATCCATACTTTGTTAGTTACTTATTCTATTAATTTTATTAGTCTATAATTTTAGATTCAATAATTGCTTTTATTTCGTCAATAATTTCTTGGTCGGTTTTTGCCTTCATCGCAATTGATTTAATGGGTTTATGAATTACAACACCCAGCTTTGCGCTGAAGTTAATATACGCCCTGTTTTTGGGTTTTAGGGAATAGAATCCTTTGAGTGTTACAGGAAGCACATCAGCATCGGAGGCTCTCAAAATATAAACAAACCCTCTATAAAAATTATTCATGTTTCCGGTAAGTGTCCGCGTACCTTCCGGGAATATAGCAATGGTGTTCTTTTCTGATTTTAGGATGATTTCATCCAGCATCTGTTTCGTATTCTTAAACGTTGTTTGCTTCAAGGGTATGTAGTTCGTCATTTTCAGAATTTGCCGAAACACGGGAACTTTCATCAGGCGTTCATGACCAAACCAGGCCACATCGGGGTAGAAAGACATAATAGCCATAATGTCGAATAAGCTGGCATGATTAGCAAGGATTATGTATCGCTTATTTTTGGAAAAGTTTTCACTGCCAGAAATTCTCAATTTTCGGCCTAAAATCCAGAATACCGATTTAGCCCAAAAACGCACCAGTGGCTTTATAATTTTTTGAACCTTGAGGTAGGCAAAAGGTAAAATTACAATTACAGTTGCGGCTGTTTGAGCATAAAGCACCGCAAATGCCAGATACGAAATGTAACTATAAAACCGGTGTCGCATAGTAAAAAATTAGTTGCAATATACATTTTTTTGTAACTATTCACCTTCCCAAAAATTAGGATAAAAAATGTTCAATGCCAAACAAACAACTATCAATGCTCAAGTAATGGAAAAATATGACTTAACTTTAAGGGTTGATTTGGTTAACACTCAAAAATTAATTCTATGAATCGGTATAAAATACTTTCCATCGTTTTGCTCCTATGCTCCATAAGTGCCTTGGCGCAAGTAAACACAGAGGTAACTGTAGATAAAAGTGGAATCATGAGGTGGCCCGATGGAACCGAGGTAAAAGGCTTTGGCGTAAATTATACCGTGCCTTTTGCCCATGGATACCGTTTTGCAAAACAAATGGGAATCGATCCTAAAACAGCAATTAAAAACGATGTGTATCATTTTTCCCGTCTGGGATTTGACTTGTACCGCGTGCATGTTTGGGATACTGAAATCAGCGATACCCTTGGAAACTTAATTGAAAACGAACATTTAGATGCTTTTGATTTTCTCCTGAAAGAATTGAAAGATAAAGGCTTGCATATTGTTATAACACCCATTGCATTTTGGGGAAACGGCTGGCCTGAGCGCGATGAAGCCACTCCCGGATTTTCACATAAATATGGCAAAGACCATTGCCTGACTAACCCAGATGCCATAAAAGCACAACAAAACTATTTAATTCAGTTTTTGAATCATGTAAATCCATATACAAAGTTGGCATATAAAGACGATCCGGCAATTATTGCCTTCGAAATAAGTAATGAACCCCACCATAAAGGAGAAGCTAGCGGAGTTACCGAATTCATTAAAGGAATGATGGTTGCCATGCAGAAAACAGGGAATAAAAAACCCATATTTTACAACATCAGCCATGCGGTACATTTTGCCGAGGCTTATTTTCAGGCTGGTATTCAAGGGGGTACCTTTCAGTGGTATCCAACTGGATTGGGCTATCAGCGCGAATTACCTGGGAATTTGCTTCCCAATGTAAATGAATACAACATACCCTTCGATGAAACCATTAAAAAATATCATGGGGCTAAATTGGTGTACGAATTTGATGCTCCCGATGTGGCAAAATCATACATGTATCCGGTAATGGCGCGGAGTTTCAGAGAGGCCGGCATTCAAATTGCCACTCAATTTGCCTACGATCCTACTTATTCGGCTTACGCAAATACCGAATACAATACCCATTATATGAATCTGGCTTACACCCCACAAAAGGCATTGAGCTTAATGATTAGCTCTGAAGTTTTTCACCAAATTCCAATGTACAAAAGCATGGGAACATATCCTCAAAATCTGAGTTTTGAAGGTTTTAGGGTTAACTATAAGGCCAATCTGGCAGAATACAATTCCAAAAATAAGTTTTTATATACTAATAATACCGATGCAAAACCAATAGATGAGAGCCAGTTGAAACAAATAGCAGGATTTGGAAATTCGGTTTTGGTGCAATACGATGGACTGGGAGTCTATTTTTTGGATAAAATTGATAACGGAATTTGGCGTTTGGAAGTAATGCCCGATGCTGTTGCCGTTGATAACCCCTTTGGCCGCAATAGCCCTAAGAAAACGGTGACTGTTATTAATTGGAAAACTCATAAAATGAGCATTCAATTGAACGACCTGAGTTCAACATTTGATTTGGTGGCCATTAATAGTGGAAACAAATATACAACCAACATTGAAGATGCCACGTTTTTAATACAGCCGGGCACCTATATTTTGAGCAAAAAAGGAAGTTCCAAAAAATGGACAGCTGACGATAAATGGGGATTTAATAAGCTGAACGATTTTTGCGCACCGCCTACTACTGTTACAAAACCTTGGTTCCAGCATGAACCTGAAATGGAAGTGTCGGAACAAACCTCGTTGACCGTTTTGGCACAATTCATTTCACCCATTGAGGTTAAGTCAATACAGATTTTCGGATATACAAATAGCAAGAAGGAAGTATTCAAAATGGATAAGTTAGGTGGTTATTTGTATTCGGCAACCATCCCAGAACAAATGCTCACAGTAGGTTATTTAAACTATACTATAGTTGTGGAACTAATTGATGGCAGTTTCCGAACCTATCCTGCTGATAAAGAGGGTCGCCCGTTTGATTGGGATTTTTACGATAGAAGTACATATCAGGTGCCAGTAGTACCCAAAACAAACCCAATTTACCTTTTTAATGCCTTAAAAGATGCCGATTTGTTGGTTAAGCAATGGCGAAGTACATTCCGTTTGGTTCCTACTGAAAATGAAGGAGAAGCCGAATACCAAATGAATATTGAAAAATTATTTGAAGTGGATGATGAAAACCTGAATGCAGAACCTATTTACGATTATAGCTTTAAACATTTTATCATGGATAAAATAGCAGGCAGAAAAAATGATCTTTCTTCCATGGAGCATCTGGTGTTTAAGGGTAGAGCGTTAAACAACAAACCTTGCAAAATGCAAATTGCCTTTGTAATGGATGATGGGTCGGCATGCGGAAGTACCTTGGAAATTGGGAATGAAGTGAATGAATATAAAATGTTATTAGCGACTCTAAAGCCAGTAAAAAAGGTAACGCTACCCAGGCCTTACCCTAGTTTTTTGCCCTACTATTTCAGCCCTACTGTTTCCTCAAGCTTTGATATAACTAAGGTTGAAAGCATTCAATTCTCAATTGGACCCGGAATTCCAGAGAATGAACGAAACAACCCGCAAGGAATTGCCATCATTAGTATGTGGCTGAAATAGCCATTTACTAATTTAACGTAAGTTCGACAAAACACATTCGCCACTTATAAAATAGTTAAATCATTCATAAAACCATTTGGAATGGTAGAAAATTAGAATGATGGAAGAAAAATGAGAATTTAACCCAAATTGAATGATTTATAAAGGTCAATTGTCAATCAATACACAAACATACGGGGTTTAATAAACACTAACCTTACTATTTGAAGTTTTCTTGGTTCTTTTAATTTTATAGGATCAAATATAATCATTACCTCAATACCATGGTCTTCATGTTTTTAATTAAATAGCCAAAACCGGCTAAAATGAAAAATTAAGTCCAACGGGCTTCAAAAACCGTTCGGCCATTGGTTTTTACCGATTCTGTTATAATAACACTATAAGTTTTGCAGCCGCTAATTTCAAGGGCTTTTTGCATCCAACCGGCAATCCTGTATTCCACCACTTCATCAATACCTATGCATTCTGTCATTTCATATCGAACCATCTGTTTCTCGCGGCCTATTTGAATAATTTTTGAGGGATTATAATAGGCGGGCAAAATGCGCGAACCTCTATCAACAACGTGCTCAGGCGATGAAAATTTTACATACAATTTATACACACCATTCAGCGCAACTTGGGCACTATATTGTCCACATTCAAAGGCGGCTTTTTTGATATCGCCCCCATAAAAAAGGTTGGCAATTTTTTGAGTAGGCTCAACAACAGCCTCTTGCAAAGGATACCATTGGTTTGATAATGTATTTTTAACGATATTTTTAGCAGGTGCAGATAACGAATTAAACCATTCAATATATCCAGAATTATAGTTGTTAATTACAAAATCATTAATCGATTTAACTGCAGTTCCTTTAATTTCCATGTAAATTGCTAATTATATTTGGGTGCAAATATAAATAAAAGTGTATGGCACTTAGGTCATTTTCTTCCAATCGCATAAAAGATTTTATTTTAACGTATCATTATCCCATTTTGAAGGGTTGGTTATAATATAATCCGATATTTTAAAATAGGTCATTTCGTCCCTGATAATGTGTTCCCAATAATTGCGTTGCCATAATTTTTTATTGAAACGTTGCCACCCAAATTGTTTTACACCATGGATGTATTCATTGGTCGTCATGGTTTTAAACCAATCCATTGCATCGCCAATGGTTGCGCCATATTTTTTATTATCAATACCATTTTTCAACCATTCGCCCAGAATCGTTTAATTTCATTCCACCATTTACCACATCCCCAAACAAACACAACCTGTGTTGCACGCAAATGGTTATAAAATACAACAGCCAATACCTTTATCCAACTTTTAACTTATGTAACATCGTTAGGTTGATAAGTCCATAGAAAAAACAACACTTAATTAAAATTCATTGGTTGTAGTTCAACCGGCTTCCGATAGCTATTGAAAATGCTGGGTAATGCGTGGCGGTTAAACGGCTATTTTTGTTTTTTATCGAATTTACCCAAATTGAGCGATTTGCTATCGCAAATCTGCTCAATCGACTGAACAATTGTAAGTTTCCACAAATTATCGCTTCACTCAATTTGTGAAAACTAACAATTAATATGTCAGGGTTTTACCTAAGTAAAGCGCTTTTTCCCCCGAGTCCTCGGGGTCAAATCGCTCAACTTAGGTTTTAAACAGCTCATTTTCTACTATTTGTTTGTTAGCAATATCCACATAACCCCGTACAAAACGGTTCGACATGGTATAACATAATTTATCATCGGGATTGTATTCGCTTATTCCATAATCTACAAAGGTATCCCTATCCGATTTTATGCCTGATATTTTAGCTCCATAATATAATTCTTTAGGAATGCATATTACCATTACATAATTACCATAGTGTTTATATATCTGTAGCTTGTATGTTAAATCAAAAGGGCTGAAAGAAATTTCCTCTGATGATTTAAAAAAGTCCTCTGAGTATTTAAAACCTTCCTTTAAAATTTTATCAGCAGTTTCTTTCTTGTTGGTAACATGAATAAATACTACTGATTCAGCAAAAAGTCCATTTATATATTCTGATATTAAATGAACAGTAGCTTTGGACGGACCCTGTTTAAACAATTCTCTTGAACGAATTATCCAGTCTACTAGGGCGACATAATCCAAGTTTTTATCCTGTGCAAAAGCTATGGATAAATCGTTAAAAAGTTTTTTAAACTTACGAATGGTAAGAAATTGCATCAACATAATTATCAATGCAGCTAAACCCAAAATAGAAATTATTCCCATTGAATTACTCATGGCTTTCGAAGTGTATAAGTTGTTTTTAATTCAGTTATGGTTTGTTATTTATGCCCTTCAAAGTAACTCAATGGTTCGCATAAAAAGCGGTTGCGATTTTTGGCGCTACTTTTACAATTTCCAACTTAGTTAATTTCCTATTCATAATTTCAAGCTTGCACTTCCCCGAAACTGCTTTATTATGCGGTGTTAGCGTTTGTAATTACCTATTCTTTTTGTCCAGCCATAATTGAATTTACTGTTGAAGTTTGATAAGCATATTCTACTAACTTAAAAGTGTCCCTTTCATCAAAATCAAACCTAATCCAACCAAAATAATCCAAATTGCCATTTGATAATTTGATTCCATAATAATTCGATTTCATAAAATCAAATTCAGTACAATTGTATTTTAAATCGTTGCAATCTGCTTCAAAATATAAAGTAGGTTTATTATAAAATAAATAAGATTCATCAATTATACTATCTGCTTTAATAGGAAATGGCGATCCGGGAAAGTAGTGCTCACCAATTGTCATGCTGTTTTCACCAAAATCAATGCCTATCAAATAATAATAATAAACTGGATCATAGAACCCATTTGGACAATTATAATTTACAATTTTATTAAAAAAAAAGCTTATGCTTTTTAAAATGCTATCATTTTCAAAATCGAATCTAATTGTATTATTTTCAATCGAGGTAGGAATAATTACAGTCAATGGCGGATTAAATGAGTTGTAAAAGATTGTAGATTTTTCCTTATCAATTTTCACATTTTCATCCTTCTTACAACTTTGGTTTATCATAACTAAAGTTGTTAAAATTGCAATAATTAAAGTTGTTTTAGTCATAATCTGAAGTATTAATTATTATAAACGCTAACTACTGTCTATCCCCACCTTATCTCGTTATACACTCAAATTACCGGTATTATTCCAATAGGTAGGGTTATTTTCCACAATATAAGCAATAGTTTTTATTCTTTATAAAATCCCATCCTCCATTTTCATTGCTTCACCACTTCCACCCATCTGCCGCCTACCCTTCCGTTAATGTCGTTGTCGTACATTCCCCACATCAGAGTAACCAATTAATTTCTAGTGCTAACGTGAGAGAGTCTCCGATTAAATTTCCACTAAATTTGGAATGACTCTTTGAAAGACCGTTTCTAGCAATGGTACATAATAGTCCGTGCGTTCATTCTGGTTGAAATGTAAAAGCCTCAGAAGTTGTGTTTCTGAGGCTTGTAGATAATTTCAGTGGTGGCTCGCAACAGCGAAGACCCCGTTCAGAATAATTTTCATTATCAAAGATACATTTCCTTAGAGTCATTTTAATAACTAAAAAATGATTTATTATGACAAGGAAAAAGAAAATGGAATTGGATATTATTAATCCAGATGCTGCGGGAATAGATGTTGGAAGTCGTTCTCACTATGCTGCTGTAGGTCAATCTTTGGAAGATGTAAAAGAGTTTGGTGTTTACGCCGAAGATTTAACAGCATTGTGTTTATGGTTATTGTCTTTTGGAATTACAACAGTAGCCATGGAATCAACAGGGGACTATTGGCAGAACTTATATGCAGAACTAATGAAACATGGCATTGATGTGATATTATGCAATGGTAAATTTACTAAACATCCCAAAGGGAAAAAGACGGATGTTAAAGATTGTCGGCACATTCAAAAACTACATGCCTTAGGTTTACTCACAAGTAGTTTTTTGCCTGATGAGACAACCGAAAAGCTACGAACATATTGCCGTCAAAGAAAAAACTTGATTGCATCAGCATCGGGAGCATCAAGAAAAATGCAGAAATACTTGAAATTTTTAAACTTCCGATTAGACGTTGTGGTTAAAGACGTTTGTGGACTTACTGGTTTGGCAATTATAGAGGATATTTGCAAAGGGAATCTCGATCCTGAGTCATTATCAAGCCACCGACATTATAATTGTCGAAAGTCTAAGGAAGAAATAGCAAAAGCCCTTCATAGCAATAATAGGGAGGATTTTCTGTTTGGCTTGAAACAAGAATATCAAGCCTATCAGTTTTTTCAAAAGCAGATAGTAGCCTGTGATAAGGAAATAGACGTGTTCATAAAAGAAGAATTGAGGAAGACCCCTGAAAAGAAAAAACTAAAAACCACGGATAAGCCATACAAAAGACAAAATAAGAATGCGATATCAATTAAGAACTTTAACCAAATTGCGTTTCAATATTTTGGAGGAGTTGATTTGATGGCAATTGAAGGGTTAAGCCATGCTACAGTGCTGTCTATTATGAGTGAAATTGGTCCTGATGGTTTTTATAAATTTGGCACCTCTAAACAATTTGTTTCATGGGCAAGACTGGCACCGAACAACAAAATATCAGGAGGTAAAGTTCTAAGTAGCCAAATACCCAAAGGCAGTAATCGATTGAAAATAGCACTAAGGCAAGCTGCCAATGCAATTGGTAATCTGAAGGATACGCATTTATCTGATTTTTTTAGAAGAGTTGCTTTTAGAAAAGGTAGGCAAGCAGCTGTTAGTGCAACAGCAAGAAAATTGGGAGTAATTATATGGACCATGGTGGTTAAACAAGTACCATATAATCCACCATCAGAATATTTGTTCCTTGACCAAAAAAGAAAAATTGCAGTAGCCAAAAGGATTATGAAAAACATTGTTAAATTTGACTTAAAACCTGACGATATTGGATTTGGTAACTCATTGATTCCCAATTACAATTTTTAACGTTAGTCAGAATGGCTTCGCAATACACGGTGGGCAAATAAAACTTGCCTACATAAGCTGCATTTAGTAGCACCCGGTAGGTGCAGGCTTCGCCGGTGCCAATGTCAAAATAGGAATAAACCCTGTCGTCGCGAATGTCCATGTAGCGGGGAATGTCCTTGGTTAAGGTGGAGGTGTTTTCTTCCATGTGCAGGTTCCGTATTTCCCAGCCCGATGAAAATATCTGGGTCAAGGCTATTTCTTTATAGGCGTTCCGTATTCCGGGATGTTCCATGCGCACTTCAGCTAAAAAGTCGGTGCCTTGGGTAATCACAGCCGGATTGCACATAATGGCTATTCCTTAATAAGAGCCTCAATTGTTTCTATGAATAACTTCGACGGATTGTATAATCTGAGAACGGTATCTTCATCGAAGTCAAAGAAATCATTATAATCTCCTTTTTGGCGTTTTTCAAATAATTCGGTGTAGTGCTTAGCTAATTTTTTATCAATTTTTCCATTTTGAACAAATAGTTGTCCAAATTTTTGCCTACAACCGGAATGACTTGAAGTATCTATCCCATGTTTTACAAGTAATGCTCCAACAGCATAAAAACAAGCATAGTACAATCTATTTATTGAGGTATTCCAATATCCATTTTGAATTAATATTTCAACCTCCAAAATAGTATCCTTTGCTCTTTGAATCCTATATTGCACATAATCTTCAGGTTGATAATTACTCATAATAATCGTCCTTCTCTCATTACATTTGAATAAAATGGAGTTATTCTATATTTAGAATACCATTCATTTTCAGAATATACCATAGGACTGATAACTTCTCCTATCTCAAATTCTAAATCATATAGCGGATAAGTAATTTTTTGTTCTTCTTCATTTGTAATTCTATCCTTATTCAATAAAATCAACAAATCCCAATCTGAATCTAACTTTGCAGTTCCTCTTGCGCGAGACCCATACAAATAAATCTTGGCTGATGGTTCACTTTGAAGAACTAGCATTTTTATCCGTTGTAGTACTTTGTCCGTTGCTTTCATAATTCAAATTTAATCATTTTCGATGAGGTTTCAATTGTGCTATGTAATTGTATCCAAAATTTGTATATACTCACCTCACCTATTCAATTGGGTAAAAACGCTCTTTTAATTCCTTATATTCCATTTTCATTGCTTCACCACTTCTACCCATCTACCGCCAACCCTTCCGTTTATGTTGTTGTCGTACATGGCTTCGCCTCTAGGGACAGTCTGTGGTATTAGATTGGGAGCAATAATTTTTTCTGCATTCGGCCTGCGAACACTCAAACAAATCCTGTTTTTGAGTAGAATTCAGATGGAGTTATTATTTCAAGGTTTTTCGTTGTTTGCATTAATTATATTGCTGTGGTGATTCATTTAGCATGAATGAATAATCTACAGTATCGGCAATTCTTTATACCGCGCTTTCTTGCTTTATTTCCTCAGTTTCTTTTGTTGTTCAATATAAATATCATCAGCAAGTTTTTTCAAGGCTTTTAAAGCATTCTTTTTGACCAGAATTTCCAATTGATAAACAGCCATTTCACGTAATTGTATAAATCTGTCAGCTTTTTCAATTCCTTTTTTAATCAATTCTGCATTAAGGCTTTCAATATTTGAAAGAATTGCTAATTCGTTAATGCTTGCAACGTCTCTTATGTTTAAATCCTTTTTTTCATGTTCAGAATTTAGTTCTCGCCAATCTTTTGCAGTACAATTAAATAATGCAACATTCAATAAATCTGCTTCTTCTGCATAAATTAACCATTCTTTGTCTTTTGTGTAATTTTTTTCTGGTAAAATATGTTTCTGAACGGCATCGGTTTGAATGTGATAATTAGCTTTACTTAAAAGTCGTTTTACATTCCACTCAAGATTATATTGGTTACTTTCAATCTCTTTATACCGCTGATATTCTTTAATCAGGTAAAGTTTGAAAGTAGGGCTGATAGCAGCTCCGAATTCAAATGCGATATCTCGATGTGCATAAGTTCCACCATATCGGCCTGATTTTGAAATTATTCCTATCGCTCCAGTTTTTAATTACATCTGCTGCTCTATAATCGCCATCTTTGGCTTTTGCCATATCAGTCAGACAAATGTAATCCTCTTCCTCAATTTTTGTTATCGAAATAATGGCGTTTTCTATGTCAATTGTGCTTATTTTACTCATAATCAAGATATTCCAAAGTGGTCAAATCTGACCACTTTAAACTTCAAATGTTTCCAAATGTACTCTTTTTGATTATGATTTAATAATAATCTATCATGATTTGCAGGGTGTATCTAGGCATGAAGCACAAAAACTGAATATGCACTCCTCCCACTTCCCTTTGCGCAAATTTCCATCATAAGTACACCCCTTTTATGTTTATTGCTTCACCACTTCCACCCATCTGCCACCAACCCTTCCGTTGATGTCGTTGTCGTACATGGCTTCGCAATACACAGTTGGCAGGTAAAACTTACCCACATAAGCAGCATTTAACAGCACGCGGTAGGTTTTCGATTCTGAGGTGCCAATGTCAAAATAGGAATACACCCTATCGTCGCGAATGTCCATGTAACGGGGAATATCTTTGGTTAGGGTGGACGTATTTTCTTCCATGCGTAAATTCCGTATCTCCCAACCTGAAGGGAAAATCTGGGTCAACGCCATCTCCTTATAGGCGTTCCGCATTCCGGGATGTTCGATGCGTACTTCGGCCAAAAAGTCGGTGCCTTGGGTAATAACGGCGGGATTAATGGCGTTGTTTTTCAGATCCAGGTACCGCACTTTTACCACTAAATTGCTGGAACCGCTGGTAGAATCGCCGGTTAAGGGCACTCCGCTGAGCTGGATTTTGGCAAACAGCATTTTTTGGCTCTTGTTTTTAATAACCACCGTTCCATCCAACGCATTTTCAAAGGAGAGTTCCGTTTGCGAAAGAGCCGATTGGGTGGCAACCGAAACCTTTTTTCCACCATTTAGGGTGAGGTCGTATTTAATTTCGGAATCGGCTCCGGCATTGGCGGCAAACTTAGCTAGTGCCAGCAGCGAATAAGCAGTGGATTGTGTGCTGTACCAGTAATTGGACGATAGCTCTTTGGCCAGTTCCTCTACCAACTCTTTCGCCAAACCGGTGTTTTTCATCAGTACCAGGGTTTCCAAAATCATGGCTCCGTCGCGCACATTGCTGCCATACGAGTTCGTTAGTTCTTTATACGCATCCACTTTGGTTTTCAGGTTGGCCACCATTTCCTGTGCCACCGCTTCCCTTCCGGCCAGAAAGTAAGCCGCCGCCAAACGCCAAGTGGCTGCCGTTGATAGTTTTTTGTATTCTTTTAACCGGTTCATGGCACCCAAAGCCGGCTTTTCGGCTAAGGCCAAGGTGTATAACCGGTATGCCTGAATCAAATCGTCGCTGCTGTAATAGGCTTGGTCGGCATGGGTATTTACCGACCAATCGTTGGCTCGGTCGGTTTGAAATTCTATCCACGATTTTAAAAATCCGGGAGGCAAACTGTAACCGGCTTTTTGTGCTTCCAACAGGAAATGGCCGGCATAATTGGTTCCCCAATCGCTGGCATGGCCCGATTCGCCCGGCCAATAGCTCATTCCACCGTTGGATAATTGGAATTTGCGCAGGCTTTCAATTCCGGCTTTAATGTTCTTTTCAATTTTCTCTTGTTGTGCCGGCATTAAATCAACTAACGCTTTTAAATATAACTGTGGAAATACCGAAGAGGTAGTTTGCTCAATGCAGCCATGCGGATATTGAATCAGATATTCCAATCGGCTACCCAGATTTATAGCAGGCATGCTGCTCAATTCGATAATTCCTTTGTTGGTTCCGGCAACTCCCACCGCATGATAGGCTGTATTCCATTCGTTTCCCGGTTCAATAATGGCATCTAACACCTTGGTAATTCTTGGGTTTGGCAACCTAACATCTAATTCAATAGCAAAAGTGGCTTTTTCCTTTCCGCTTTGAGCAGTAATGGTCACGCGTCCAACTCCAATTTTATCGGAAACCGCTAAATTGAAATAAGTATTTTCATCACCTTCGCGGCCAAAGTTCAGTGTCTTTTTCGATTCTCCCGTAAGGGTGAACAACTCATTGGTTTCCACTTTTACAGTAACCTCCTTGATTTTTGAATCCATGGCAAACACAGTAACCGGCAACAGCACTTGTTCTCCCGGACCAAGCACCCGTGGCAAAGTGGCAATAGTCATGAGTGCTTTTTTTACCGGGGTGGCTTTTTCCACTTTACCGTAAGCGCCTTGGTATCCGGCAACCACCATTGTTTTTACCGAACCTACATAATTGGGCATCTTGAAGGTGTGGGTATTGGTTCCCGATTTTAATTCAAAAGGCCCCATAAAAGTCACCACAGGTTTAAAACGGTTGGCTTTTTGATCACCCTTATTTTGCAACGCTTCATCGCCACCAATGGCCAACAGACCGGCCATTTCGCCGCTAAATGCACCCATCACATATTTGTATAAATCCCAGGTTTTAACACCCAGTGCTTCGCGGGCATAAAAATCAGTCCAAGCATCGGGGGTTTTAAAACGGGTTAAATCCAGTAAACCTTCGTCCACTACTGCAATGGTGTACGTCATGGGTTTGTTGTTGGCCTCATTCACCTGAATTGTGACCTCTTTTTCTGGTTCCAGCACATCGGGCATGGAAAGAATCGGGTTCAGATGGGTCTGCGGATCTTCAACCCCAATGGATTGAACTCCGTAAAGCCGAATGGGTAAATCGTTGCTGGTTTGGTTGTGCGGTTGTATAAAAGTGACAAACAGGTAAACATTGGGTGTCATTTCGGGAGTGGCTTCGAAACTGAATTTTCCGTTTTTATTTGAAACGGAAACCCAAAAAGTTTTAATTATTTTGGAACCCGATTCGATGCTTACCAACGCTTTACCGTCTTGGGTCACCGGCAAATCAACATTTACTTGGTCGCCCACATTGTATGTTTTTTTATCGGTAGAAAAAGACAACATTTCCGCTCCCCCGGGATTGTCAGTATCGTTGCTGCTCCACCAGCCTTTATAGGTGGTGTAAAATAGCTGGCCGGTGCTATGTCCGCTCACCGGGTCGGTAATTTTAATGAGCTTTCTTCCCCACGATTCCTGATTCAGGTTCATTTCATACATCGCTTTCCCGTTTTTGGTATCAATGTATTCGGTCTTCATCAGGCTTTGGTTTTCGTTGGAAAGATACCGACCTAAATCGTCGTATTCGGAATATTCCCACCACCAACGCCACGATACGGAAAAGATTTCAATTTTCAACTTACTCCGATCCACCGGATTGCCTTTTTCATCAACCGTTGCAATAGGAATCAAATTCGGTTCGTTGGAATAGATGGCATTGCCCCATCCTTTTCCCTCAGGAACTTTTACTCCAACATAGCTGGAATAAGGCGAATATTTTAATTTCAACAGATCGGTACTAAAATCGCCTCCTTCTTCAAAAGCACGGGTTTTAAATTTAGCGGTTAACATACCCGGAGCATTGCTGGTAACATTGAATTTGGTGGCAAAGGTGGCTTGTCCGTTTTCGTTTACCAAACCTTTAAAAATGGATTGTTCTTCCGATTCAAAATATTTCGACGGATCGTCGAAATTATATCCTTCCAATCCTTTAAACGACGTAGTTCCTTTGCTCAACGTAAGGGCGATATCAGCTTTCAGGTTTTTACCTACAGCACCATGCAGCCACTTAATTTCGAGAGTTCCCTGAGTAGCCGATGATTTAGTGAGTATTTCGCTTCCAAAATCAATGTTTATTTTCAGTCGGTTTGGTTTTATGGTTTCAATTTTCAGGTATTTGGTAAATACCGAACCGCCCACCTTTATTTTAACCAACCAGTTTCCGGTTGGGTCGCTGGGTTGGGTGGCGGTGCGCAAATCGAAAAAGTTATTGACTTGTTGTGTACGCACCTTGCGCTCGTATAACTGGTTTTCGGGCGTGTACAATTCCACCACCACCGGATGGTTTTCGGGGAGCACCCGGTTTTTATCTTCCAAAATAAAAGTAAGGTAAATGGAATCGCCCGGCCGCCAAACTCCGCGTTCGCCGTAAATAAAACCTTTTATTCCTTTGCTGTTTTGTTGCCCCATAACATCAAACATACTCAACGACAATGCTGAACCATCGTCTAACCGCAAGTATCCTCGCTGTTTGTCTTTTGTAGCTATCAACAAAAAGGGTTTCGATGCCAGTGGAATGACAATTTTTCCGTCGGAATCGGTAGTTCCTTTTTCCATCAATTGATTTTGAAAATTGTAAAATTCCACTTCAATGCCGGAAAGCGGTTCAGCCGTCCGCAAGTCGGTTACTACAGCCACAAATTCGTTGTTGCTGCTTGCTTTCGCGATGATTCCCAAATCGGAAGCCAGCACATTCCGGGCTACTGAACATTTGTTGCCCCGGTAATACGAGTCTTTGCAAGCATCGTCCCGCTCCTGATAATTGTAATCATAGTCGTAATCGTAATAATCATCATCGTAGTAATAATAGCCAGGCTCATCGAACTGGGCCGCCTCGGAATCTTCTTCCATTCCGGTTAAATCACTATTATTTGTTATTGAATCGGCATTGGTGCAAGGGTAGAGGCTTTGACTCCGGTTGAAGCTGATTTGTACCCGATAAATGGCTCCTGGTTCCGCTTCAATGAGTTTGGAAAGATCCAATGAAAAGTTGTTCCATAGCCCAAAATCAATGTTCTTTTCGGAAGTCAATACCACTTCCTTTTTATAGATAATCCGCCCAACGCGCCTCAGTTCATTGGAGCCATCGTATTGGTTGCTTTGCAGGAATTGGGCAATGTTGTTTTCGAATATTTTTATAATTTTTACATTCACCGCCCTAAGACTAACCGCTTTAAATGGGAAAACCAACCCGTTGGAACTGGGAAGGATTACGCCATTACCAATCAATTGTACTTGGGGTTTAAGATTGGTAAATTCAATGGGTCTCCTAAAACCCTCTTTCAAACCATAACCCATAATATTACGGATGCCTTGTTCCACAATAAGTTCCGTTGGCAACGACTGGCGGTTAACCGGATATATTTTTATTTCACTCTCTTTAATCACCATTCGCACTTCGGCTTTGTTTTTCAAATAAAGCAATCCCAGCAGTTCCTGTTTGGGATCGAGTGGATCGGAAAAAAACACCGTAATGCACTGTTCCGGTTGTTGAACCACGTTCAAATCGAAAACCGTAAAATCGCCCAAAGCTGGTATTTCTATCACTTCTTCCGATTTATCGGTGGAGCCAATTTCGCTACCATCCCATTGCAAAATCAACGTGCTTTTTTCCTTTTCGCGCAGCACATTTTCCACCACAAAATGGTGGGTACGGCCATCACCCAAATGATCCCAGGTAATGGTCAACTCTTTGCCATTTTGGGTGGCTGCCAGCACCTGTTCTACTTTTTCACCATCAGCTCCATCGGTGGTTGTCAATTTTCCTGAAAGTTTTTGTTTGGTGAGGTCTTCTACTGAATAGGTCTTTAAACCTTCAACCTGTATGCTAATGCTTTGCTTCCGGGTACGGATGTCGAAGGTAAACGTTTTTAAATTTTTAGGTACTTGCAACAATTCGCCCAAATGAAACTTCACCTGATACAATTTATCAGAGGGCAAAATGTTCTCGGGGTCAAAAACAAAAGTGTGAGCGTTTTTCCAATAGCACCGGCCTTTAATGGAAGGGGAAATATCCAGCAATTTTTGGTCGGCTTCCTGGTTTTCCGATACATTTGGAACATCGTCGAATAATTTAATAACCAACTCAGAATTGTTGCTGATCGTCTTTAATGGGAAAGCTAAAATATAGTTCGAAAAACCCGAATCAACCTCCTTGGATGCTTTGTGTTTTTTCGATTTACATTGACTAAAACTAAATAGGACGGCCAATAAAACGACCCATAAAGAACTGAAAGTGGCTAATTTTTTCATGTTGATATTTGTTGGTTAATGATGCTACTAATTTGGGACTTTATTTGATAAATAGCAAGTAAAAAATGGAGGTTTTACAAAAGGACAGCGAAGCACTCCGCTAAAGCGAGACAGGCCGATTCGCTTTAAAATATTTAGAGGACAGTAGATAAATACATAACACGAAAGCAATGGTATTCATACTTTGAACCTTCTGTTGTGTTTCTTGTACCCCTCTGTCTGTCGACATCTCCCCTAGGTTTAGGGGAGATCGTATCAAATTAGCAATACTGCCAGCAATTTACATCTTCCCCTTCACAAGGGGAAGTCCCGACAGGGGAAGGGGTATATAGCAAAACACACACATGGATATGCAATTAGCTACCGACCTCTAAAAATACTTTTGTGCCTACACCTTATATCTCGCAGCAGCCTGCCCCGATGGCTCGGGGGCGCTGCGAGTTCCATCAATTTACCACAAACTTAAAACTAACGGTACCAAAAACCGACTGCATGCTGGCAAAATAAAACCCCTGAGTTAATTCACCCAAAGGAATGGTAGTTATTCCCTCGGCTATTTTAGAATCGGATTGCAATGCTATAGCCGGATTGGCATTGAAAACCGACAATTTCGCATCAACAGGGGCATTGGTTAAATTTTCAATTACCAACTCGTTGCTTTCCGAACGGTAATAAATAGTGAATAAGCTATTATTAAATGGTTTAAGGGTAACCGATTTTACATCGGAATAAGTGAAATCACCGTTAAAATCGGTTTGCTTCAACCGGTAGTATGATGTGCCTTGGAAAGGATTTTGGTCGGTATAAGAATAATTGATACGCTGCGAACTGTTTCCAGCCCCTTGAACAGTGGCTACCTTGCTCCATTGGCTTAAGTTTGCTGTTTTTTCAATGGTAAAAAAGTCGTTATTAATTTCACGCAATGTTTCCCATAATAGAACCACCGTTCCTTGGTTGGCTATTGCTTCAAACTTGGCAAGCGTTATTGGCAAAGGAAACATTCCTAGTTCCAATGCAAAATCGCTAAAGCCTATCACACCTGAAACCGTAATGTAATTATTCACTGCATCGTTTGCCGTTGCATTGTAAGTACGCCAAACATTTTGCACATCGGTATGTGTTGGATAGTAAACCGGATTCTTTATAATATTTGCAGCACTTTCATCAGCAATATCCTTTAAAATATTATCGCTATAATATAAAGTGAGGTCGTAATTATAGGTACTAATATCACCGCCCGTAGCCGTTATCCTCCAAAACGAATTGGAATATTGAGTTGATGCTAACGTGTTTTCGGAATCATCGGTGGCATTGGTCCCCGAAAAATATCGTAATGCAACAGTTGGGAAGGATGGTGAACTTGGCCCATGCCAGGCAATTTGAGCCAATGTGCGCCCGGCTAAGCTGTATATGGTGGTGTTACCATCGGCAATTGTTCCTGTTTGGATCGCTGCTATGGGAACTGCCACGGGTACTATTTCATAGGTTCCAATATCGGAAGCACCATTGGCCAGCAATGAACTTCGTGCGGTTCCGGTAAAATCACTATTAATTGAAGCTAATGGCATTCCATTACCATTTATGGCCCAACATTCCGGATTGGCAACTACAATGCTCAAATCGCCCGATGCAATAGAAGTAAATAAGTTTGTTAGATTCAGGTTATTGGCATCTGATGTGCCTGAAGTAGAAACCCAATAGGAGGAATTGATATCGCAATGGGTGTTGGTTTTCCAATTGGCAAAATTATAATCGGTTAAATTCCACAATCCCAAATTGGCAGGGTCACCGGTTACCAACAAATTGTAGTCCGTTGCATTTGCTCCCCATCCACCCGTAGGATTGGAGCCTTTGTTCCCTATTGAATAATGTTTGCCGGTACCTCCAGCTCGGCGGTTGGCAAAAATATTATTTTTACAATCCATAACAAATTTGGTTAATGTAGAAGCTCCATTATTGCCCCGCAATAAGGCAAATGTTGGCATAGCTCCGCTGGATGCCGAACCATCAATCAGTATCGAATTGTAATAAATGCTGGAAACAACATCTCCACTGGGTTGCTCATTCATCCAAATGCCATAAAAGCTGGTATTGGTAGTCTGCGAATTGCCCAAGGAAATCAGGTTGTTAAAAATCTCAAATCCTGTTTCCGGCGAATCCATCATTATTCCACTGGCTGTTGGGGGTGTATCAGCATCAGCCATGGTTGAGGAATTCTTAATATCGTAAATTTTATTATTGAAGATATTGATGGACACGGCAGCATCTACAGCTATTGCCGAAGCATTGGTTTGAATAGCTCCTGTGTTACTGGCTGTTAGGTTATATATGGTATTATCATGAATTTCAGATGAATTACAAGCCACTGAAAGATAGATACCGGAAACGGTTTGGTTAATTAGCCCGGTTGAAGCTCCAGCACATGATAAAGCGGAAATAGCATTGTTGTTGATATTGGCCGATGCAGAACCGGAATGAACAATCCCTTTTAGTACCGTGGATGCTCCGGTTCCATTGGCATTAATGGTATTAATGGTGTTATTGGCAATTACAATACATGAATGGGTAGAACTATATATTGCGTTAACTGCGGTAGCTAATGTGGTAATGTTTGAAACGGTATTTCCCGTGGAGGTACCCAAATTTACTGCACCATCAATTATTTCGAAGCCGGTAAAAACAGTGCCCGATGTTGACTGTACATTAAAATTACTGATGGTATTGTTTTGAACCTCTGAAGCTATGTCGGTACCCACATTTAAAACCACACCTTTTACTTCGGAACTACTGCCATTATTGGTCCAGGCAGAGCCACCACAACTGATTGCCTGGCCCCCAATATAATTACCTTCAATGGTGTGGCCATTGCCTCCGTTCAAATAAATGCCTGTTTGGTTAATTGCTGATAAATCATCGGTCAAGGTTTTATATAAATGATTGTTCAATAAATTAAATTCATCGCCCGCATTAACCAAATAACAGCCGTAATTCCCAAAATTATAGATGTAATTACCGGAAATGGTTACGCTGCTGTTGCTTGCATTATCGCAATAAATGGCACAATAGGGGTAACCGGCATATCCCGTTGTAGCATTCAATATTTGATTGCCCGAAATGGTTAGGTTGCTGTTGGTTCCACTTCCAATAGTAATGGTTCCTTGGGTGCTGGTGGAATTGTTGTGGTTCTCAATGTTGCAACCCGATAAGGTGAAAGCAGTTGAACCGTTGTAAATCTCAAAAGTAGGGCTCGTATTACCTGCATTGGTGGTATTGTTCTTAAACACCAGATACCTACTTGTTGTACCATCAAAAACAACATTATCGGCTCCATTAACCCGAATCATGGCACCTGGACCACCGGCAGCTACATTATTAACACTACCGCTCAATGTTCTAGTAGCAGCGGCGCTCGATTGAATGGTTAATGTATAACCCGATCCATTTGCTTCGTTCCATTGGTTTAAGGAAATTTCACCCGTTTCGGTAATATCCGATGTAATATTTGCCGTAACATTTCCACGCAACCCTGTAGAATTAACTGCCGCAAAAAAACCGCCCGAAGCTCCCGTTATAGATGTATAAGCTTGCGCTGAACCCACATTATAATTTCCTTCCATGTAGTTAGAAGCTATGGAAAAATAATTTATAGTAGGAGTATTTGTTATGGTTCCATTTGAACTAAGCGTATATCCACCACCCACACCATCACTAAAATTGGTGTAAACTCCATTCGATGTGGTGATTGACCGGGTTGAATACTGCCCGGTTGTGGTTCCAACTTCAGTTACCCGCACATATGAATTAGTAAAATTGGCTGAATTTGCGGCTACTTCCATACTCCAATATCTGTTTTTGTTTAAAAGATAAGGAGGGTTTGTATAAGTACCTCCACAATCGGCATCCATTACTTCGGCAATAACCTCCATGGTATTTGATGTGGTAATTGCATTAACCAATTCAACCATGTTGTACGATCCTTTACCAACCGGAAAAGTAATGGTATTGGTACCCGTTGGCAAAATCCGTTTTAACGGCCCATTTACAAAGCTGGTTGCAGTGCCGGAACCGGTAGTGGTGTTTGCCTGTAAGGTTAAAATATTGGTTGCGGTTGTAGTAAGTTTTCCTTTAGTAAGAACTAGGGTATAAGCGGTAAGCGGGGAACTTAAAGTAACTCCCGCACTATTATTGAGTTGTATCTCCAAATTATTGGTGGCTGAAATTGAACCCGAGCCTGAATACGTTTGGGCCGATGAACCGGCAAATTGGATACGGTTGCCGGTTATTGATGCATCTAACGTTCCATTGTTGACAATATTCCTAAATGCACTAACGGTATAGGCCGCTGAACTGGTATTATACAAACGGAATGAACCTGCTGTAATGGTTAACCCTTGTATCATACTGTTGTTGGCATGTGAATCGGTTTTGCGCAACCATACAAACCGGTTGGTAGGCGTTCCCGGATTATTCACCTCAATATTGCCCAACGATAAAGCATACTGAGTAGGTGAACTTATCACGAACCCATTGGTGCTACCCGCTGTTGAACTTGACCCATCGCCACAGCGCAAGGTTGAACCCATAAAATTTTTATTTGACTCTCCTGCCGATGGTATTAAAAAATCATAATATGAGGTGTTATTCAATGGATCAACCAAGGTTACCCTTCCGCCGGTAAGTAAAACCGATGCATTGACATCAAATTCCAAGGTATTGTTTGCAAGGTCGGCAACCGCTCTGGGGTCAAGATTAATGTTTCCATCGGACATAATTAAGTAACCCGAATTGGGTAAATAAAGCCTTCCAAACTGGTTTAAAGTAGCCGTTGCCGATTCCAATTGCACCGTACCATTAATGGTGAGGGTATTGCTTCCAGCGCCATAGCCAAAAGTACCGGAAGTTATGGTAAGGATTCCTCCTGAAGCAATTGTGGCATCACCGGCTCCGGTTGCCGAAATACCTGTATTTACACACTGAACGGATGCCGATGCGTGGTTAAGCCATAATTTTGCCGTGGCGGCAACAATGGTATTACTGCCAAAATACGGTGCTAACGAGGATGCACTCGATAATTTAAATGTACCATTGGATAAAGTTAAGCTATTTCCAGTACTGGTAGGACTAGTTACGGTTATTACCCGTGTTGCCTCCAAAATTGGGGTATTATTGGTTCCTTTGTTTAGGGTAATGGAATAAAAATGGCATGTGGCTCCGGCCCCAGATATTGTTCCGCTTGAACTCCCTCTAAATTCCACATTGGCAACCGATGAACCTCCATTATCCATATCAAAAGTTCCATTTACCGTTAAGTTGGAATTAGCACGGGTACGGTTGCCAATAACCAATAACCGGGTACCGGAGGTTGCCCCGGCAACAATATCAAATGTTCCACCAGCAGCCACAGTAACATCTCCATCGGTGGTTAAGGTGGCACTAGTGGTTCCACCTATAAAATTCAATGTACCGGTACTCCCCTGTCCTACTGTTAAGTTATTACAAACTGCGCTGGTTGCATCAATGGTAATGGTATGCCCATCCAAAATAGTTACATTATCGGTGGCGGCAGGTACTCCGCTGGGGAGCCATGTAGCTGCTGTGTTCCAATTGCCTGAGACCACATTCGATACTTTTTCACCGGCGGCAACAGTGGCTGTGCTGCCAATCAATGCGGAACTCACACCACCTTCGTTTATGGCAACTATTTTAAACGTATAACTTTTTGAGGGCAATCCACTAACGATGGAACTGGTAACACCAGCATTATCGGTACTTACCAATTCGTAGGTTATCCCTCCATCCTCCGATCGGTAAACCAGAAAGTACGATTCGTTCGATGAATTATCAGTCCAACCCACAGTAATTGAACTATAGGTTATGGAAGTAAAAGTGATATTTGTGGGTGCATTTGGGGGCGCTATGGGTGTAAACCGGTATATCCTGCGGTGGCCGGCTGAGGTGGATGAAAGTCCGCTTATTTCTCCAACTGCGGTTACTAAACCGGGCAGTATGGTGGTTGCCGGCGAAGTCCTTAAAACGCTATTGTTAGTAAATGTGCCAGTTTTATATATTATTCCGTTGGTGACATTACTATTCGAAAACCCAATAGCACCATAATCCTCTTGGCCTCCACGGTGCACATCGGCATACATGTATCCATAAATATATTCAATTAGGTTACTGGTTTCATACAATCTAATTTGAAAAGTTGACTTCCCGGTTTGTGAACCATCGGAATAAGCAATAATCATGTTATACCACTCAATGGTAAATACCCTATTGGGAGCCGAACCCGTAGTTTTGTAATGTACTTTTCCATTATTTCCGGTACGCATATCGCACGAGAAAGCCACAAGCCTAGGTTCCGAAACATCAAGCTCGGGCACTCGGTTTATGGGGCTAAGCGAATTGCCCAAGCGGATTATCCCATCTTCGGTTGCCACAAACTGGGTATATTGCATGCCCATAAAACAAAACGCAAACCCAATATCGTTGGCTACTGAGAAAGTACCAGTATTTAATCCGTCAACATCGGGATTTATTAATTGGGTAGTTCCAGAGACCATATTGGTTAATGTGCCATTGGAGGCAACCGTAAATGTATAATTTGCTGTACTTGGTTGTGGATAAGCTTTGGTTGCCAAAAAAAACAAAAAAAGATAAACCAACCCTTTTTTTTGGAATTTATAAAAAATATAATTTTTCATGGCAATCATTTGTTAATTAGGTGGATAAGGCAATTGAGAATTTGGCTTTTTTGAACAATTCGTAAATTTATAACAAATTATTATACACTCACACAAATTGTCATAATTATACTATTTTATGGCTTAATTCAATGACGAACAGAACTAGTAATTTTGTATTTTTATAACATTCTTGAAAGCATTCTTTTGGGTTATGTGAATGCTTTGCTAAACACTAAATGCAAATTTAAAATACTGACCAAGATGTTTAAAAACTCCCTTGTTTTAATCGTGGTAATGTTCTCTTTTATGATTTTGAAAGGACAAAACACCTTACCATCGTGCGTTATTACAGCACCCCATTCCAATGCCTATTTTCAGGAAGATTCTAACATAACTATCCGGGTTTATTCCACCGATTTGGGAGGAACCTACACGGGCGGTAATGTAACTAAAGTGGAGATTTTTAATGGCGATACAAAACTGGGGGAATCAACCACTGCTACGTCAAATACTTATTCATATTTATGGGAAGCGGTACCAGCCGGAACCTATACCATTACTGCTAAAGCAACCGATAATGATACCGCTATTTCTACTTCTGCGGGTGTTATCATAACTGTTGGATCACCAGCCGTTATACCCACTGGGTTAAGTTCTGGCAAAGGTAAATATTTGGCAAACATTATTCCCAGCAGTGTAAGAGCCGATTACAAAACCTATTGGAATGGGGTAACAGCAGAAAATAGTTGCAAATGGGGCTCAGTAGAAGGTACCCGCGATGTGATGAACTGGACCACAGCCGATAAAGCATACAACCAGGCTAAAAACAACCACTTGATGTTCCGGTATCATGCCTTAGCATGGGGAAGCCAGTACCCTGCTTGGATTACCACTTTAACTCCTGCAGAATTCCAAGCTGAAATGGAAGAGTATATGGCTGCGGTTGCTGCCCGTTATCCACTCATTGATCAGATTGATGTGTTGAACGAAAACATGTATATTAACACCTGGGATAAAAAAGAACATGCTGCTGGAACACCTTATTTTAGAGCGGGTTTAGGCGGCTCCGGACTTACCGGTTACGACTGGGCTATTTGGTTGTTTGAAAAAGCCCGCTTTTATTTTCCCAATGCAAAACTGATTATGAACGATTTTGAACTGGAAACAAATACGGCTGGTGTAAACGAAATGCTGGCTGTGGTGAAAGTTCTTCGCGATAGGAATTTAATTGATGGATTTGGAACTCAGGCTCACTATTTCAATGTGGACGGAATTTCAGCAACAAACCTACAGAATGCGTTGAACTTAATGGATAATTCGGGAGTTCCCATTTACGTAACTGAATTGGATTTAAAAGGAAAAACCACTTCGGAGGCTAACCAATTAAGCAGTTATTCTACTTCCTTTCCTGTTTTTTGGAACCATCCAGCAGTTGCCGGTATTACCTTGTGGGGATATGTGGAAGGGGCAACCTGGGCTGCTGGAACCGGTATTTTGAATAGTAATGGTTCGGAACGATCAGCCATGACCTGGCTGAAAACATATATGGCAGGCCGTCCTAATGTGGGATATCCATTTTGTAATGTTATAGATACGGCTACCAATAACATTGAATCTTTCGAAACAGATGAGTTGGTTTCGGTTTTTCCAAATCCAAGTGCATCAGGAAGAGTAACGGTAGCAAACCAATCGGGAAAAAGCATCCGCGCCATTGAATTATTTGATATTCAGGGCAAGAAAATAAAAACCTTCATGGTAAATGAAGCAACTATTGAAATTGAAATTTTCGATTTGCAAAAAGGGATTTACCACCTTAGAATCTATTTGGGAGATTCGTTCTTAAACAGAAAAATTGTAATTCTTTAAGCTTAGCTTCAGGTATAAATTAGAGTTAAATCAAATGCCTTAAAAATCAAGAGCTTTATTTATAAAAACGAAGCCTAATTTTTATAATCATTGTAATTCTACTTTATGACTTTAAAAATGGAAAAAGAAAGTTGATCTCATTTTATATACCCACCCCTGCCGATAGCTATCGGCACCCTAATTTTAGGGAGGGAGCTTAGAGCTACTAAATTTTAAATTTAGTAGTTTATAGTAATCGGAGGATTCTCCCTTGCTTGCAGGGGAGATGTCCGATAGGACAGAGGGGTACAAAAACAAGAGTCGTAAAGTAGAAGTAAGTAATTCCACTAAAAAAAGCGGTCAAGATAAATACCTTGACCGCTTAACATAAAACTAAACCCTAACCTAAAATCGTTAAAACATATTTTTTACTTATTCCAAAAGTGTTCAATCTCTTCCAGTGTTTTACCTTTAGTTTCAGGAATCATTTTCCAAACAAAAATAAACGACAATACACTCATAATGCCATAAATGCCATACGTCATTCCCCCACTTACCTCCATCATAAACGGATAAGTACTCGAAATTAAATAGTTGGCAGCCCATTGTGCAGCAACGGCAATAGCAATAGCCCGTCCCCGGATTTTATTCGGGAATATTTCAGATATTAATACCCAGCAGATAGGACCCCACGACATCATAAACGAAGCCGTATAAATGATAATAAATACCAAGGTACTAACGCCAATTATGTGCAGGTAAGCTAATGCCGATATGGCAAACATTCCCACAGCCATACCTATGGAACCAACCATCAGTAAAGGCTTACGACCCCATTTGTCAACGGTCATTATGGCTAACACAGTAAAAATTACGTTAATAATCCCCATCACAACTGTTTGCATCATAGAGGCATCTTTACCAGCTCCCATGCTTTCAAAAATTCGCGGAGCATAATACAAGGCCACGTTGATACCTACAAATTGCTGAAATACCGACAATAAAATGCCTATAATAATTACTACTTTACCATACGAAAAGAGTTTTCCCGAGTGACTAACCAGCGTGGCTTTTATCTCTTCTAAAATGGCTTTGGCTTTTTCGGCGCCATTAATGCGGGTAAGTACACGTAATGCTTCAGCATCTTTATTTATCAATGATAAATACCTAGGTGTTTCAGGAACAAAAAATAGTAGAACACCAAAAAGAGCTGCAGGTATGGCTTCCGAAAGAAACATCATTCTCCAGCCAATATCGTTGATATATTCGATTGTTTTGCCATTGGCAATACCCCAGTTCACAAAGTAAACCACCAACATCCCAAAAATAATGGCAAACTGGTTAATGGAAACCAATCGTCCGCGCATATTAGCTGGAGCTATTTCACCAATATACATCGGACAAATAGCCGAGGCCATTCCTACCCCAATACCACCAATAATGCGGTAAAAATTAAACATCCAAAGTAAGCCAGTAGTTGGTTCCCCTTTTGTGAAGAATAAAAATTCAGGGAATCCGGAGCCTAGTGCTGAAATAAAAAATAAAAAAGCAGCAATCATTAATGATTTTTTTCGTCCGAATTTTGAAGCAAAAATTCCGGAAATAATACCTCCAATTACACACCCAATAAGTGCACTCGAAATGGTAGCTCCATGAATAAGTGTACTAAGTCCAAGACTGGTAATTAAGTAAGCCTGTACCGATTTCTCGGCACCTGAAATAACCGCTGTATCGTACCCAAACAATAGTCCTCCTAAAGTGGCAACTAAAGTTAGAGCCATAATGTAAACCAAACTGCCGCCCGTATTTTTTGTGTTATTTGTCATAGCTAAAAGTTTTGTTTTATTTGTTGATTATCGTACTGTTTAAAACATAAAACAGCAAAAGGGATCACCCTTTTGGGATGCCCCTTTTCGCTGGCTTATAGCGATATTTTCATATAAAATTAAATATACATATTAATCAAAGCTTCAAACATTTCTTGTTTGCCGCTAATCATTTTTGGTTCACCGGTAGCTTTGGCAATGTTCCGCAAATCTTCAAGTGTAAGTTTGCCGGCCATATATTCAGCCCCTTTACCACTGTCGTAAGAAGCATACCTCTGTGTTCTCAGTTTTTTGTAATCGCTGTTTTTCAAAATATTATCAGCAATAACCAGTGCACGGGCAAAAGTATCCATACCCGAAATATGGGCAATGAAAATATCTTCCAAATCGGTGGAATTTCTTCGGGTTTTGGCATCAAAGTTAATACCACCACCTTGTAAACCACCGGCCTCAAGTATAACTAACATAGCTTGTACTGTTTCGGTAATATTTGTTGGGAATTCATCGGTATCCCAGCCGTTTTGTACATCACCTTTGTTGGCATCAATACTTCCTAGCATACCTGCATCGGCAGCACATTGCAATTCATGTTCAAAAGTATGTTGTGCTAAGGTAGCATGGTTCACTTCAATATTCAGTTTGAAATCTTTATCCAATCCATAGTGACGCAAAAAGCCGATAACCGTTTCGGCATCTACATCGTACTGATGTTTTGATGGCTCCATTGGTTTTGGTTCAATGAAGAAGTTACCTTTGAAACCTTGTTTGCGGGCATAATCGCGGGCAACGGTGAGGAAACGTGCCAAATTTTCCTTTTCGCGTTTCATGTTGGTATTCAACAGCGACATATACCCTTCGCGGCCACCCCAGAAAACATAGTTTTGTCCACCCAAAGCGATGGTTGCATCCAATGCATTTTTTACCTGAGTAGCGGCGTGTGCCAGCACATTAAAATCAGGATTGGTTGATGCGCCGTTCATATAACGTGCGTTACTGAATACATTGGCAGTTCCCCACAACAGCTGAATACCGGTTTCTTTTTGGTATTGCTGGGCCACAGGGATAATTTTCCCCAAACGCTCTTCAATTTCGAATACGGTTCCATCGCCTACTACATCGGTATCGTGGAAACAGTAAAACGGAGCACCAATTTTGTGAATAAATTCAAAAGCAGCCTCAAGTTTAGCTTTAGATTTGTCCATAGCGTCACCGCCAACATTCCAAGGATATACTTTGGTGCCTGGTCCAAATGGATCGCCCCCTTCGCCACAGAATGTGTGCCAGTATGCAACCGCAAAACGCATGTGTTCTTTCATAGTTTTACCTGCTACCATTAGGTTTTCGTCGTAATAGCGGAATGCCATCGGATTTTTCGATCCAATTCCTTCGAATTTGATCTTGTTAATTCCTTTAAAATACTTATCCATAATATTATAATTTAAATGATTATTAGTGTTGATTATAAACTCATTTCTAGATTTGTTTTCCATTGCTGATAGGCAGCCTTATAGGCTTGTTGTTGGCTTTCAGGAACGGTTATTACTTCAATTTTTTGCAGATGCTCAAAGGCTTGGGCAAACGATTTGTATATTCCGGCACCAACTCCGGCACCCCTTGCTGCGCCTATAGAACCATCGGTATCGTAAAGTTCAATGGTTGCTCCGGTAATTCCGGCCAATGTTTCTCTAAAAATGGGACTCAAAAACATATTGGCTTTTCCGGCTCTAATTACTTTGGCCGAAATACCCGTTTGTTGCATAACTTCCATACCATAAACAAAAGCAAACACTATTCCCTCCTGAGCGGCGCGTAACAGGTGCCCTTTGGTGTGGATGTTGAAATTCAGGCCTTCGAGTTTGGCGCCTGGCTCACGGTTTTGTAATACACGCTCTGCCCCGTTCCCAAATGGGAAAAACTGCAACCCATTGGAACCAATAGGCACTTCGGCGGCCAGTTCGTTCATTTGCTCATAACTCAAGTTTTCGGCTACGTTTTTACGTAACCATGAATTTAAAATGCCTGTGGAATTAATACACAGCAATACGCCAAGCCTTGGTGCTCCTTCGGCACTGTTAACATGCATAAAGGTGTTTACACGCGAATGCTCATCGAATTTTATCTGGTCGGTAACTCCATAAACCACACCTGATGTTCCTGCTGTTGCTGCAATTTCGCCCGGATTGAGCACATTTAACGAAAAGGCATTATTGGGCTGGTCGCCAGCGCGGTAAGATACTGGTATACCTTGAGGAATACCAAATTCGGCAGCCGCTTTAGCCGTTACCAAACCTTGAACGGAAAAAGTATCAACAATTTTTGGCAAATAACTTTCGTCGATGTTATAAAATTTCAATAACTGATGGGCAACCGAATTCTCTTTAAAATCCCACATAATGCCTTCCGACAATCCGCTACGGGTGGTTGTCATTTCACCGGTAAGTTTGTAAGCAAAATAATCACCTGGCAACATAGCCTTGAATATTTTCTTGTGCACATCGGGCTCATTTTCAATTACCCAACGCAGTTTTGAAGCGGTAAAGTTACCGGGTGAATTTAACAGGTGCCCTAAGGTGTAATCGGAACCCAATTTTAAATGGGCATCCTGCCCAATGGCTACTGCCCGGCTATCGCACCAAATTATCGATGGGCGCAATACTTCGCCATTTTTATCAACCAAAACCAATCCGTGCATTTGGTATGAAATGCCAATGGCTTTAATGGCAGAAAAATCAATGCTTGAATTTGCCTTAATTTTTTTGAGCGCCTCAAGTGCATTAGCGTACCAACTTTCAGGCTTTTGCTCAGCCCAACCTGCTTTGTGGGCAATCATGTCCATCTCCCTATCGGGACTAGATGCCGATGCAACCGCTTTTCCGGTTTTAACATCCAAAATACTTGCTTTTACAGATGAACTTCCAATATCAAAACCAAGTGAATACATATCTTAATTTTAAACGATAAAATTACGAAACATAAGTCAACGACTACCTTCAAATTAAGCCAATAAATAGCAATATTACGACAAATTATCGCAATTATTTCCTTTCTATGTAGCCATAAAAGGTATCTTATTTCGATATTTCAATTCCGTCCTCATTAAAATTTTAATTCCGATTTAAACCTTTCGAGGACAAAAGCATTTTTTTTAAAGTGATTTTCCTAATGATAATAATAAAGCATTTTTAAAATTAACCAACAAATGCTATTTTTAAAAAAAAAATCATGGCATGATTACATTTCTACTTTCAATAGGTGCACTAATAGTTGGCTATTTAGTATATGGCAAATTTATCGAACGTTTTTTTGGGGCCAGCAATTCCATTGAAACACCGGTAATTAAAATGGCCGATGGAGTAGATTATATTCCCATGAAACCTTGGCGAATGTTTATGATTCAGTTTTTAAACATTGCTGGATTAGGTCCTATTTTTGGTGCCATATTAGGTGCCATGTACGGTCCTTGGGCTTATGTGTGGATAGTGTTGGGTAATATTTTTATGGGAGCTACCCACGATTATTTCTCAGGAATGTTATCGGTGCGTAACAATGGGGCAAGCCTTCCTGAATTGGTTGGAAAATATATGGGAAATGGATTCAAACAGGTGCTACGCATTTTTACTTTGTTACTTTTAATAATGGTTGGCGTTGCTTTTGTAAATGGTCCCGCCGATTTGTTATTCAATTACACCGGCATCCCTTTTAACTTCTGGCTGTATATAATCTTCTTTTATTACATTTTAGCAACCTTACTCCCCATTGACCAGATAATTGGCCGTATTTATCCTTTCTTTGGTGCGGCATTGCTTTTCATGGCAGTGAGTGTGGGCGGTTATATGTTTTGGCACAGCTTTGATGGCAGTTTCCATTTGAATGAGATTTCTTTTGCTGAACTAAAAAACATGCATGTTAATCCGGGAAGTAACATCCTGTATCCCATGATGTTTATTGTAATTTCCTGTGGTGCTATCTCCGGATTCCATTCTACCCAATCGCCTATGATGGCGCGTTGCATGACCAAAGAATCACAAGGGCGAAACGTTTTTTATGGAGCTATGGTAGCCGAAGGAATTGTGGCGTTAATATGGGCTACTGCAGCCATGAACTATTTTGGTACTACTGATAAGCTGAACGAAATGGTCGCCTCTGGCCATAATCCGGCATGGATTGTAAAAGAAATTTGCCAAACCTGGTTTGGTAAGTTTGGTGCAACCTTAACAATTATTGGTGTTATTGCAGCCCCAATAACTACTGGTGACACCGCTTTCCGAAGTGCACGGCTAACTATAGCTGACATGCTTAACTTCAAACAAGCCAGCATGAAGAACCGTCTTTGGATAAGTGTTCCGCTCTTTGTTTTGGCTTATTTGCTAACCCAAATTGAATTTACTACTATATGGAAATTCTTGGGTTTATTTAACCAATTTCTTTCTGTTATTGTGCTTTGGATGGGTGCCATGTATCTGGCTCAAAACAAAAAATTTCACTGGCTTTTTTCAATACCGGCAACATTTATGACCGCTGTTTGCATTACTTATTTATTGGTTGCTCCATCGAATAATGGTGGGTTATCGCTTGCTTTAAATTTGGGTTATCTGATTGGCACAGGGTTAGCTTTGTTTTCATTGGCTGTTTTCTTATTCAAAACACGAGATTCAAAAACCGGATTATGAGTATTAAATCCTCTCGAAATCAAAGATTTAATAAAGGATTTTAGCATGTTGTTATTTGAGTAAAAAAAATACTATTCCTAGGTGAACAGCTACTTATTTAACGTGAGTTCGACATATCATAATAGCTAAGTAATTGTAAAAACTTCCTAGGAATGGTGGAAAATTGGAAAAATGGAAGTAAAATGGAAGTTTTATTCACTGATTATGTTTTAATATTTCCAATTATCCATTTTTCCAACTCCCCATTTCTCGACCTCCCCAGTTTCCCAACATTCCATCTTTCCAACTTCCCATCTTTCCACCTTCCCACCTTCCCACCTTCCCATCTTTCCAGTTAAAATAATAAACAATTATAGCTTTTTTGCTTAAATTGAACTGACGTTATTTATAAAAATACTTTTATGATTTGTATTATCATTTTTGAATTAACACATAATGCTATATATTTGGGCGTTTTTTTAACCAGTATTAATAGATAATTAAAAGTTACATGGCTTATTCCGATCTTAAAAATAAATGGTTTAATCACTATCAGTCTGCTGAAGAACAATTAAATAAAATGTCGGAGGTTAAAGGGTTGATAAGCGCATTTAATGCAAATATTGATGCCGTTATAAAAATTTCTGGCTCAAAAATAGAGCAGCTCATCGAAAAACATTCGTTAAATGAAAACAATTTGCTTGTCGATGGGGAGAAGAGTATAAAGTCAAAGGAAGATGCCATTCGTGGATTAATAAAATGTTTTAAAAGCGGAATTGCTGAAGAGTGGTTAATTGAAAACGAAGAAGTTTTTAATTGGCTCAATAATAACATTGGCTATGATACGATGCAAATGGGTGGCCAAGGTGGTATTGTAGCCAATGTGATGGCCGTTTGCGGTGTGGAATCGGTTTATGTTCATACGGCATCTTCACCCAAAGAGCAGTCAAAATTGTTTCTTGATTTGCCAAATCTAAAAAATGTAGATGAGAAAGGTCAAATCAGTAAGGCATTCGATGTTTCGAAAAACAACGATATTCCCTTAATTCACTGGATAATAGAATTCAATAAAGGCGACCAAATAACTGTTGGAAATAACACAATTACCTGCCCTAAAGCAAATCGTTTTATTGCCACTTACGATCCATTAAACTTTAAACATCATATTGACCCGGCGTTTAGCGATAAAATGTGTGATCCGGAGACTAAGTTTGAGTTCATTATTTTATCGGGCTACCAGATGCTTCAAGAGCCTTTAGCTAATGGAGAATCGGGTATTGCTCGAATTGAAGAATCAAAAAAGATTTTGCATGGATGGCGCAAAAACCATCCAAATCACATCCTTCATCTGGAAATAGCCTCTACTCAAGACGCCACAATTCGTAAATATTTAATTGATAATTTGGTTAACGAAGTGGACAGTATAGGTTTTAATGAACGGGAACTGATTGATATTCTTGAAGTGATTGATGAGAAAGAGTTTGCTGAAGTTTGCAACAAAAACACCCACAGCAGCAATCTTTTTAATGGAATGCTTAAGATTTTTGAATATACCGGATGTTCTCGGATGCAGCTTCACATGTTCGGGTTGTATATAACCCTTCAAAAATCGGGGTTTAAAATTTCACCGGTTCAGAATCGAAAAGGGATGCAATTGGCGGCCAATATAGCTGCCACAAAAGCTGGAACGGGTTCAATTAATTCTAAAGAAGTGCTGTTGTGGTCAAAGGACCAAAAGGTTTCAGGTCAAGGATTGGAAGAATTAAAGAATTTATCGGAAACCGTGGAATATAAATTTGGTGCAAATAGTCTATTGGAAGAGGGTATTTTTGTGAACAATGAATTGGAGATAATTGCTGTACCTACTATTATTATTGACAAGCCAATCACTTTAGTTGGAATGGGTGATACTATATCATCCATTTCTTTAGTGGGGGCAAGATAAAAGTAACTATCGAAAAGAAATAAATTTTTGATAATTAATCTTTTATCCTACTTTTGGGGAGCTTATAAAATAAAAAATAAAAATTAAAATTATGAAGAATATATCCTTGATACTTAACGCAGTCCTATTTGTTGCATTAGGATTGCTTTACTTTTTACACTTTAATTCAAATGGCGGATCATCAAAAAATGATTCATCCAAAGGAATGGCCTCCTCTTCAGAATTAAAGATTGCTTATGTTAATATCGATTCCATTCTTTTTAACTATAAGTTGTCCGTTGAATTAAATGATGCGTTGGTTAAAAAACAGTCGAATATGAAATCGAAATTGGAAAAAGAAGGTATGGATTTTCAGAAAGACGTACAAATATTTCAGGATAAAGTACAAAAGGGCATATTCCTAACCCAACAACGTGCCGAAGAGGCTCAACAACAACTTGGGGCACGCCAACAGGAGCTGCAGCAAATGGAGTATGAATATACCAACCAATTACAGGCTGAACAGCAAAAAATGAACGCTCAATTGTTCGACAGCATTACCAACTACATAAAAGATTATAACACCCCCGAACGGTTTCAGATAATTTTAGGTCATTCGTTAGGAGGTAATATGTTGTACAGTTCCGAACAGCTTAGTATTACTAATGAAGTAATTGACGGATTGAATAAGCGGTACGCTAAAAAAGACTAATTACACTTAATAAAAATAGGCCGCTCTTCAATAACGATGAGCGGCTTTTCTTTTTCTAACTATGGAAAAACTTTTCAATTCTTACCTACTCAAACACTCGGTATATCCAGCACTTATTACCAGGGAACCTACTAAAGGATTGAAAACCATCGTCATCATTCCTGTATTTTGCGAACCGGATGTGTTAAAAACATTGGAATCACTGCTAAAATGCGAACCTAGCCAATTTCCGGTAGAAGTAATTGTATTGATAAATAATAGTGAGGCTTCCGATTCTTGCATAATAGAGCAAAATCAAATTACTTTTTCCGGGATAAACCAATGGATTAATCTCAACTCCACTCCAGAACTAACGTTTCATAGCCTTTACCTTAATGGGCTCCCAATAAAACACGCCGGTGTTGGACTCGCCCGAAAAATTGCCATGGACGAAGCACTAAGAAGGTTTGATGCAATAAATGATGCCAACGGAGTAATAGTTTCATTGGATGCCGACACCTTAGTTTCACCCAATTATTTGAAAGCAATTGAAGGAGCATTTTTAACAAATAGTCCGCTCAATTTGGCTACATTTTGTTTTGAGCATCCAATTACAGCAGAATCATCAAGTGGATCCGAAAATGAAGCCATCATTCTATACGAACTGTATTTACGATACTTTAAACATGCGTTACAAGCAACCGGTTTCCCGTTTGCATATTATACCATCGGCTCCTGCTTTGCAATCAGGGCTTCGGTTTATGTCAAGCAAGGGGGAATGAACCGCCGAAAGGCAGGCGAAGATTTCTACTTTCTTCATAAAATATTTCCACTAGGAGGTTATGTGGAAATGAAAGATATTTTTGTTTACCCGTCTTCCCGAAAATCGGACCGGGTGCCTTTTGGTACTGGCGCCGCGGTAAAAAAGATTGTAACCGATGGTTTTTATTTAACCTATCAGCCCATTTATTTTAAGCACTTGAAGCAATTATTTACCTGTATCCCAGAACTTTACGGTTCTGACAGTCGAAAGGTAAAAACTCGTTTCGAAAGACTGCCTGAATCCATTCAATCCTTCATTTCTGCTGAGGAATTCGAAAGTCAAATCCAAAGCATCAACCAAAATTCGGCTACTGAAAAAACATTCGTCCAAAGGTTTTATCAATGGTTCGATGCATTTAAAGTCATAAAATATTTGAACTTCACACACATAGAAACTCCTAGGATTCCAATCCTTAGCGCCTGTCAAGAATTTACCAGGGAGCATTACAAAACGGATGTTTCAAACTATACTGGATTGGAATTACTGGAAATGTATAGGAAAATGGATAAAATATAAAACTTGGAATACAAAACAGAGAATTCAAACTATTTATCAACTTTTCACTTTAAATACTTTAAGTACTCTAAATATTCTAAGTATTTCTTACTATTCTTCAATAACAACGTAAACGTCTTCGTTATCTTTTTTCATGAAGTAGGTTTCACGGGCAAATTTTTCTAAATCATCGCTGTCCGATTTAAGTTCATTCAACCGCTGTTTATCTTCTAAAATCTTTTTTTTGTAGTATTCTTTTTCTTTCGTCAGCTGATTTAGCTTTTTAAGGTTCGAGAAGCGATCCACCAGATTATTCTGATCAAAAAAGGCGATCCAAATCATGAAAAGCAGCAATGTCAATACATACTTGTTGCGCAAATGATGAAAAGCCCAAACCCCAATTTTTTTGATGGTCATAATCCGCAAATTTTTGTCAAAGTTACGTAGCCGATTGATTTTGCAAAACAAATAAAGCTAAATCTTATAAGAAAGTTTTGCACATTAACCACCACTAATTAAGTGTAAAACAGTTACATTATCACCGTTTTTTATAAGTGCATTTGAATAGTTGTCTTTTTTAACCAACTCCCCATTAATTTTAATTACCAGCATCCGAAATGTAAATTTTTTAACCGCAAGTAATTCATTTACGGTAAGCAAATTGCCTTCTATAACCTCAGGGCGGTTATTTAGTAGAATCTCCATAATTATTTCATTTTTCCTAAAAGTAGTTCCAAAACCTGATTGGCTTGCATATTAGCAACAATTCCTACACGTGGGCCTATGGGTGGACAATCGGGGCTGATTTCAGTTGCCTGATCACCACAAATATACATGTTATCCAAGACTTCAGTTTTAAGGAGATTGTTGCTACCCCAACCAGCCATACCACTACCTATAACGATAGGTTTTGTTGGGAAATGCTCCAGTATAGTTTCAATTAAGAGTTGTTTTTGCAATTTGTCATCAAATGCTTCAACAATAACATCGCAGGTTGTAAACAATGTTACAATCGTTGGAGCCTCTAACTTTTTATCTAATATTGTTAATTCTAGTAAAGGGTTTATCCGATGCAGGTTTTCAGCCAAAGCATCTACCTTTTTGCAACCTAGTTGATCTGCAAAATAAAATTGCCGGTTCAAGTTTGATTCGCTCACTACATCAAAGTCAGCAATAAACATCCGCACAATTCCTGCCCGAACTAATGATGCCGCGCAATTGGATCCTAAACCGCCAGCCCCGGCAATACCAACGGTGTATTTGGAAAGTTTTTCCTTTATCTGTTCAAGCGTCATTCCATTCAATTAAAGTACGAAGCTAACTATTTTGCAACAAAATTCACAAATCAATACATTTACCAATCTCTATTGAAATAATTACTTCCGTCCTCCATCTTCCAACTCCCGACTTCCGTCTTTCCAAAAAACCCTTTTATATAACATGTTTACCTTTCATTATAAGCTTAAAAGCTCAATTAAACTGAATACCAACCAATTAACTAAATACATAGGACGATTAACTTAAATCAAATCTAAATAATAGAAGCTTATCGAATTGCATTAATTTACCTATTGATTTTTCTCATGGCTTTCAATACTAGATTTAGTAATTTTGACCCTAATAAAATAAATTAATAGCATCAACTATGAATGTAGCTGAAATTAAGAAGGGACACAAACTACTCAAAGAGCAGAATTATGTTTGGAAACCAATCGACAAAGGGTATAACAACCGCACCCTTTATATAAATCTCGATGACAACCGGATTGAAGAGAAACCGGTTACTCAACTCATGAAAGATAAATTTGTGGGTGGAAAAGGTTTTGGTCTCAAACTGCTATGGGATGGCACTCGCCCCGATACCCGATGGAACGATCCGGACAATGAAATCATCATATCGCCCGGACCTGTTGCTGGAATAACTCAATATTCAGGAACTGGAAAATCGCTGGTAGTTAGCATTGCACCTACCGATTTTGTGATGGATAGCAATGTGGGCGGATTCTTTGGTCCTTTTTTAAAGTTTTGCGGTTTCGATGCTATTGAAATACAAGGGAAAGCGCAACGTGATGTAATTATTGTAATTGACGAAACCACGGAAACCATCCGTATTGAAGAAGCACCATTGGAAGCTACCGACAGCCATTTATTGGCTGCCCAACTAACCGAAATGTATGCCACCAATGAAAACAGTAAAATCAATGTGTCGGTTGTATCGGCTGGTAAAGCCGCCGAAAATTCACTAATTGGGATGCTAAACTTTAGCTTTTACGACAAAAAACGCAACGAAGTACGCCTGAAACAAGCAGGTCGCGGTGGCATTGGAACTGTTTTCCGCAATAAGAAAATTAAAGCCTTAGTAACAAAAGTTAAAAGCGTTAGTGGTAACCGCAACAATGTGGTTAATTTGGATGCAATAATGGAGCGAGGCAAGCGGTTCAACAAAGAAATGCGCGACTTGGACGATTCCCAATGCCAAATGAGGAAGATTGGAACCGCCCACCTTATGGAAATTATGAACGACTACGATTTACTGCCTACCCATAATTATAAATACGGAGCTCATAAAGATATTTTCAAAATTGATTCGCTGGAATGGAAAAAGCGATTCACCCAAGGTGTCCCTGATGGTTGTTGGTTAGGATGTAACATGAGCTGCACCAAAGGCATTGACCATTACATTGTAAAAACAGGACCTTATAAAGGACAAAGTGTATTAGTTGATGGCCCTGAATATGAGAATGCAGCTGGATTAGGTTCTAATTGCGGTATTTTTGATCCGGATTACATTATTGAAGCTAATTTTTATGCAGATACCTATGGAATATGCACCATTACATGGGGCACTACCATGGCTTTTGTTATGGAGTGTTATGAAAATGGCATATTGAATAAAGAACGCACCGGTGGGTTGGAACTCAATTTTGGAAGCAAAGATGCTGCCTTGGAAGTGATGCATCAATTGGCTAATGGTTCGGAATTTGGCAAAACTGTAGGTTTAGGTATTGCCCGCATGAAAAAACTGTTTGTTGAAAAGGGTTGGGGCGATAAAGCCTTTTTAGACGATATAGGAATGGTCAATAAAAATCTGGAATACTCAGAGTATGTTTCTAAAGAATCGTTGGCTCAACAAGGTGGTTTTGCTATGACCAATAAGGGGCCACAACACGATGAAGCTTGGCTCATTTTTATGGATATGGTGAATAATCAGATTCCTACCTTTGAAAATAAGGCCGAAGCACTGCATTATTTTCCCATGTTCCGAACCTGGTTTGGGTTGAATGGATTTTGCAAATTACCCTGGAATGACGTGGAACCTGAAAATAATGCACAAACAGCAGAGCCGGCAAAAGTTCCTGAACATGTTGATAACTACATTACCATATTTAATGCGGTAACCGGTAAAAATATCGATAAGCACGAGTTGATTCGCCAGTCGGAGCGGGTTTATAATTTTCAGCGTATTTTTAATATACGTCGTGGTTATGGAACCCGGTTATACGACAAACAACCTTACCGTGCGGCCGGACCAGTTACCAATGAGGAATATGAATCGCGTCAAGAACGATATGATAAACAATTGAAAGATATTGTTGGATTGGTTATTGATGGAAAAACTACCGATGAAAAGAAGGCCTTGTTGAGGAAGCACCGGGAAGCGCAATATCAAAAATTGCTCGATGCTGTTTATAAGCGCCGTGGCTGGAACTCAAACGGTATTCCTACATTGGAGCATTTAAAACAATTGGGAATGGATCTACCACAATTGATTGAAATTGTTACCCCTCATTTGAAATAGATTACTTTGTTGCTCAATATAGAAGCCACCTTTTTTGGTGGCTTTTGTGTTTTATATATTTAGAATAGCAATTCTATTTGTAACTATTAGCATGTGAGTTGTTTTTTTACTAATTCTGATTCTGAGCCAACAGTAACTTTCAAATTATAATTTCCCGATAATAATTGGTAACTTTACAGGACTTTAAAAGGGAAGTTAAGTGATAAATTAGCCAATGGAAAATAAAATGCAATGGGGGGCATTTTTAAATAAGCCCTATCCATTTAATGAAGATTTAAAGCGTAATACCAAAATTATATTTTTTATTAGTATTGGTATATTTATTTTTTTACTGCTTTTTCAACCTATTAATATTAACGAATTGCCCAATCAACAAAAAATATATTTAATGATTGGGCTTGGTGTGATAACTTTTTTATCGTTTAGTCTTAACTTATTGATTATTCCCAGTTTAGCTCCTCGAATATTTTTAAAGAATGAATGGATTATTTGGAAAGAGATTCTTTGGAATCTTTGGATGCTTTTTACTACAGCTTTAGGTTATTTAGCTTCATACAAAGTATTGGGAATTTTGGAGTTTGATTTGAATATGGTAATGAAACTTCTTTTAATTGCCATCGTTCCCCTAACCTTGCTTATAATTTTTAATCAGAATCGATTATTGAGGCTGCATTTAAAGACGGCCAATGAAATGAATGCCTGGCTTAAAGAAAGTAAAACGGATGCCGAAAAATTGGTTCATTTCGATTCGGAATACCAAAAAGATAAATTATCAATTAAAGTTAAGCTGTTATTACTTATTCGAAGTGCCGATAATTATATTGAAGTTTTTTGGAAAGATGGCAATGGAATAAAAAGCCAATTAATACGTAGCAGTTTAACCCGGGCTCAGGAATTATTACACGACTATAATTACATTTTTAAATGTCACCGCTCTTTTTTAGTGAATGTTAATCTTATTGATAGAGTGGAGGGTAATTCGCAAGGGTATCGTTTGTTTTTTGAAAACCTCGATTTTGATGTCCCGGTTTCAAAAATTTCTATCAATCAATTGAAGGAAATTATCCGAGGGTTATAGTAAAACAATCATTTCGCACCCATATATTGTTTTTTTGCCCCTAAAATAATATCTCATCCCTTTTTTAAGCCAACAAACCCAATTTTAAAAATCATTTAGCTGGTGTATTTATTTTTGAATTTTCAAATTTAAATTACAAGCAATGGAATCATTAAGAATTGGAGATATTACCATAAAAATTCCCATTATTCAAGGGGGTATGTGTGTGGCAATTTCGCTATCGCGTTTGGCATCAGCAGTTGCAAATCAAGGTGGAGTAGGGGTTCTTTCTGCTGCAGGTATTGGAATGACAGAGCCTGACTTTGACAAAAATTCCCGAACCGCGA